>ERZ808275.367-NODE-367-length-19617-cov-3.814078_pt1 | contig 19617 bp, 38 predicted proteins | sample MGYA00520894_ERZ808275 | MGnify/ENA primary metagenome ERZ808275 (study PRJEB31516, sample SAMN03275598) | gut metagenome | biome: mammalia-associated habitat; material: feces | host: Papio cynocephalus | place: Kenya | collected 2012-08-03 ...
GACTGGTTGTGTGAGGAGTGTCTCTTATGAATCCCTATATTCAGATGTTCTTTACTGTTTTGGCGTCAGTCCTCGCTTCAGGCGGCTTTTGGGCCCTGATCCAAAGGCATTTCGACAAAAATGACGCCAAGACAAAACTTTTGGTAGGTTTAGCGCACGATCGTATTGTGGAACTTGGTATGCAATACATCGAGCGGGGTTATATTTACCAAGACGAGTATGAAAATCTCGCAGACTACCTGTTTGCGCCATACGAGAAAGCCGGTGGAAACGGATCAGCGAAGCGAGTTATGGACGTTGTCCGTACTCTCCCGATTAAACCGAATCCCGGTAAATGAGGTGTTTCAAAATGACTCTTAGCAACAAGGCGTATGATACGCTAAAGTGGATCAGTCAGATCCTGCTCCCCGGCTTGGGTACCCTATATTTTGCTATCGCCGGGATTTGGGGTCTGCCGTATTGTGAACAAATTGTAGGTACGCTCTCCGCTGTGACTGTGTTCATCAACATGATGCTCGGCATTAGTGCTGCAAAGTATCCTGGCGATGGCGCAATCAAAATGCAGGGTGCTACTTACAGAACGAAACTCAATATTCCGATGGCAGAACTTGCAGAAAAGAAAAGCGTTCTCCTCAAGGTAGAGGAGAGTGAGAAAGAAGAATGACGGATTTGTTCTTATCATTCGGCTGTGGGTTTCTTGCAGCATTAGTGATCGCGATTATCTGTGTAATTATATTTCGAAAGAAGATCACGAGTGCTGTCAACAAACGCTTTAAGTCCATCACTCGGATTATATTTTTGACGAGTCAGATCTTTGCGCTCATTTGGGTAAGCACATCGTATGTAATTGCAGCGTATGCGACGTTCGTATTGCAACAGCCTTTCCCAATCGAGACGCTCTCCGAACAGGCCATCATCGTGCTCCTCGGTACATTGACAGCAAAAGTTGTCGAGAATATTTTCGAGCACAATAACGGTGGCATATTTGGCAAGAATGACTCTCAAGATACACCAGAGGATGTCCAATAGCATTAAGAGGAGGGCGTGAGTATATCATGCTCTCTTCTTTTTCGCGAATATTTCACCTCCTATTATGGAAACAAAAGAAAATTTATGGAGGTATTATTATGGACGATATGACTATGCATGCTATGCAGATTATGGTTATGATGATTGCTACTCTGATTGGGTTTATGTTTATCTACAATCCGATCGCAACTGCAATTATCGTAGGCGTGATGAGCATCGTAGGTGCCTATAGTTACACATATGACTATGGTTCCAAGGACTGAGACCGCATGGTCTCTCTCCTTTCGCGTATATTTCATCCACCTTTATGGAGGTGTAGAATATGAGTATTATATCTATCATGGGAAATGCTTTTGGATTTATTGCGTGTTTGGCGCTGATCAGCTTTATTGGCTGGCAGGTCATTGACGCATTCAGAGTCCTTAAGTATGGTCTTGAAGATGATGATTACCCGTATGAAGGCTACGGCGAGGATGAGGATTAACATATCCTCTCCTTTTAGTATTCGCGATAATTTCTCTATCTATTATGGAGAGAAACTCTACATTATATTTATGGAGGTATTATCATGGGTATTAAGAACGAGAATGTTCAGAAGAAGAGCTGGTTCGTGATTACGGACGAGGCACACAAATTCAGTGAAATTACTGAGGACTACGATTACCCGATCTCTAGGTACGACGCAGTTGCGATCGGCCCAGATGATTGGGATACGAAGGGTTCTATTACTGCTGCTGGATTTAGGATCTCGGCCACGAGACGCGAGCTTGTTGAGCTTCTGAAAGATTTCAAGGAAACATATCCAAATGCACACGTGACCGTGATGAAAAGTTAACTCTTGCAAAGCGGGAGGCTGTAATAACGGCCTCTTAGCTTTTTCGCGATATTTTCAAGTTGGTTTATGGAAAGGAGGAATTTTATTATGTGGAATGATTTTAAGAGAGGCTTTTGGTATTCCATTGGTGCAATCTTTGGTGTTTTTGCGCTTCAAACAGTAAGCGATAAGATTGCTGAAATGCGAATTAAAAAGGAGAAAAAAGACGAAGAAGATTCTGAATAACAATCTGGAGAGATCTGTCAAGGTCTCTCCACTTTTATGGAGGTAATCATGGACAAAATTGATACTATTTTCTTTAGCGAAAATTTCTTTGCAAATGTCAAAAATGCGAAGGTTATAACTATTTCTGCATGCGAAACAACTAATAGTGGAGCATTCCGTATGCGTACTATATTTCTTAAGGACCCTATTCCAATCCGCAATATAAGAAATGCTCTCGATCTCTATTTGAAGGGGGAATTAAAATGCAAGTAGTTTTTGCACTTATTTCTATTGGTGTAGTCTTCTTCATACTTGGATATGTGATCGGAACGAATGCCGTCATGAAGGTCCTGCCATTTGTGGGGTCACTTAATATCGCGCATGATTCCGACGGCGAGAAGTATCTAAGTATAGCAATCGAGCCAAAGCGAGCTGACTTCATGGATAACGAGGAGAAAAAATATGTTATTCTAACAGTAAAACATCTATATAGTAAGGAGGAAAAGAAATGACTTATAACGCGTATCTTTGTGACGTTATTCGAAATTTCTTGGCTGATGGATATGATATCGAGTTTAATCATGTTCAAGGTCGTGATCTCATCAATATTCATCTTCAAAAGAAAGATAAGCATATCTTCGAGACCTATGATAAAGACGCTATCACTGATGATAGAGTGATTAAAGCGGCTCTTCTTAAGCTCCGCTCCGAACTTGAACAGGAGTTTAAGCTATGACAAAGAGAGACGAATTAATAGTTAATAATCTCAAACTCGTCAATCATGTTATATGGAAAAAATATCAAATGCATGGCAAAGATGACGATATGTTTCAAGTCGGCTGCATCGGCCTCATCAAAGCAGTAGATACGTTTGAGGAGGGCCGCGGCGCTTTCTCTAACTGGGCTATTAAATGCATTGATAATGCAATCAAAATGGAACTTCGCAGTAGGTCAACTCGGGACGGCCATTTAACGAAGGTCTCAATCGAGGAGACATTCTACGAGAAAGCTGGTGAAGAGACTGACCTTACGATCCTCGACACGCTCATCGGTGATAGAGATGTGTCGTTCTGTGATATCAATGCATTTATATCTTCTTTGACAGATAGACAGATCGAGATTGTGAGACTTCTTCAAGATGGATTTAAGCAAGTCGAGATTGCTGAAAAACTTGGTGTTCACAAGTACACTATCTGCAAAGAGGTAAAGGCAATACGCAAAAAATTCGACAAAACAATTTAATGGAGGTGGAGGTAATGGCGAAAGCACTTAAATGCGATCGGTGTGGCAAATTCTTCCAGATTGACGACATGGAGAGACTTCATGGTCATGATGAGAAGGTATACTATATCGTTCATGAATTTTATGGGTCACGCCATGATGTCATGTACGACATTTGCCCTGATTGCTACGGCCAGTTGAAATGCTGGATGGAAGGAAAGTTCAATATTACAAAACGGGAGGAATTAACATGATTGAGGGTATCATTATCGGAGTTGGTCTTGCTATATGCGCGGCGCTTCTGTTCTACGCAGGATATCTTGCGTGTATGCTCGACTTCTCATCATTCGAGCTCCATCATATTCTGCCGAAGTGGAAGCACCATATCGACACTGCGGAAAAAGCAGACAATATCAACTACGCGATTGGCCATCTTGAGGGTGTCCGAAAGACGATTCAGTGGTACGAAGAATTCGACGAATGGGTCAAAATAAACTGGAGAGAAAGATTTAATTGCAAGGGCCTTATGAGGAAGGAGAACCACGATAAAAATGATTAAGATTGAAAGAGTCCGTACGTACGGCTGGGAACCCGCCTTAAGAGGTATGCGCAATCCGAAGAATTCTTGGGCGAAGTCCGATAGTGTCTTTGATATGCTCCCTATGGAGCGTGAAGACGGTTGGACGTTTGTCTTTACTGAAGATCCGTCTATCGGTCAAAATGACCATAAGCTTGCAATGACTCTTGCGAATGCTGGCCCAGAGCATGGTAAATTTCTCCGGATGATTCACTGTTATGCCGACATCACTGCTCCGCTTTACTGGTGGAAGGAGTTTGACACCTATAAGGTTGGCACGGTCGCCAATTCCTGTTCCACAATGCATAAGATCATGGAAAAACCCTTCACTATTGACGATTTCTCTCATGAACATCTGGCCGATATGAGCTCTGGGATTGACCTTATGCCTGAGCCTGGCGATAAAGGGGTTATTCTTGATGTATCTCCATACCACGATGATAGCATTCTCTATAGTCCTAAAGGATTACTTGAATTAATGGTTAAGGCTCTCAATCAATATCGAGATACTTATTTGAGAGTCAAAAATATGCCTACAAAAGATCTTGCAAAAAAAAATGAGAATCTCAAAAAAATCTGGTGGCAGGTTATTCAGCTTCTGCCAAGTTCCTACAATCAGATGCGAACAGTTGATATGAACTATGCTGTTCTGAGGGCAATCTACCATCAGCGTCAGTTCCACAAGCAGGATGAATGGCGCGAAACATTCTGTAAGGATTTTATCCCTCAGCTCCCGTACCATGAGTTCATTACCGGGGAGGAATCAAAGTGACGTATTGGTGGGTCACGCCTTGGATTATCACATTCTTCGTTCTGTTCATTATGTGGACGGCTATTTGGTTAAGCTCTGCTAAAGATTGGTTTGCGGAGCGTGAGTTTCCTTGCTATATTTGGATCACCTTATTCTTTGCATGGTTTATTCCATTTTTGGCAAAACTCATGTTGGATATCGTAATTCCTATATTTCTCGCATTCTGGTTCTCATTCAAGCCTTAAGGAGGATTCAAAATGAACAAATATAATGTTACAGTTATTATCGAATGCGCGGCCTCTACGGAGCGAGTTGGTGGTACGTTCGAAAGTAAACTCGAAAGGGAGGATCTTCTCCAGTATATCGCAGACAAGATAAGCGATCCAACCACTATATTTCTCAATCTTCATGAGGTCGACGAGTGGTGTAGGATCGATCGTTGGCACGCTATTCCAGTGAACCGAATCGCCGAATTCTACGTGGAGGGGGCCTAAAATGTCCGCTCGATTTTTCGCCTGTATGCAGTGTGGAATATCATTCCAAGTTGAGGCAGACGTCTGGATGCCTGGAATCGCCGGAACTATCGTGAAATCCGACGGAACAGTTGTTAAATACGATGATCCAACTCGTACAGAACGCTATTGCCCGCTTTGCGCTAAAGGTTATATTGAGACACTGAAAATTAACTGATGGAGGCTGATTATGAAAACTTTTAAAATTTCTATCATTATGCTTATTATGTCCGTGATACTTCTCACTGGCTGCGGAACCAAGAAAGAAGAGGCCACCCCGGTAGAACCAGCTGAACCAAATACTGAGGAAGTCATGCCGGTCATTGAGAAGCCTGAAGAGGCCTCTGAACTCGTAACTGAGCTTACCGAGAAGCTCGATGATGAATACGATATTCCTCAGAAGCTTCGTGATACTCTTGACCAGTATGAGGAGTTCGTAGATACGTATTGTGCATTCATGGTTGAGTATGCCAACGCAAGTACTGACTGGCAGGTTGCGAATATGGAAACCTATGTAAAATACAGCCAAGCTATCACAAAATGCCAGACAGCAATTAATGACACTCTTGAACGCAAGGATGAACTCACTATGGACGAATACGACTATATCCTTCTTGTACAGACGAGAACTGCGACAAAACTTCTGAATGCCGCAAGTGGAATGATTGGAGACTAAATATGGAGCAAAAAGCCACCATTGATATCGTGACTGAAAACGGTCATTATGTTGCCTACGTGAATGGAGAGTTCTACTGCTCTGGAGATACTTATCTCGAGGTGGTTCAGGAACTCTCGAAAGATAGAATCACTTAACCGCGATAAAATCTGCCTCCTTTATGGAAAGATCTATATTTTAGGAGGTATATTATGAAACAGTTATATCTATATGGAATTGGCGGACCTGATGATGGATTTCGTGTGATTCGTTACTGCGAGATCGACCAGACTGATTTATCGGCGCTCACATTGCGCTATGAAGCAACTGATATGCAGATGCATTACAGAGGCATTCGTAGATTCTTTGTGATTGACAATAGACCTGGTTTGGCTCGACTCTGTGCACAGTCGATGAGGACGAGAGACATCGAGAAAGCCATGATATTCTTGGATATTCTTGAAAAACAGGGCTTAGAAATCAAGATCTAAACCGGAGAGCGAGGCTCGGTCAAAATGACTGGGTCTCTTCTCTTTCGCAAGAAAATCTGGTCCTATTATGGACGAGAGTCTAATACTTTATTGGAGGAAGATCAAAATGGCGATTAGTACGATGTTGCTGGACAACATGATCACTAAGAAGACATTGGAGTTGCGCACGGCAAAGACCGAAACGGAGAAGACTGATGCGATGAACGAACTCGATCAGCTTATTGCACTGCGTAAAGATCTGAATGAAGCTCATGGTGAGGGTTTCTATCAGATGGCTACTCTGGCAGTAACTGCATTCGGGGTCGTGGCACCACTGGTTGTCAACACTCGGTTGATCCGCGACTGCATCCAATTCGAGCACACTGGGGCATGGAGCCATCCGACGATTCGGAACTTGGTCAATAAGATCAAAATCGGTAAGTAAGACAAGTCTGGCGGGAGGTCTATCAAGGCCTCTTAGCCTTTATATTTTGGAGGTAATCATGAATACAAAACACATAATGAAGAAAACTGGTAGGTTTCTCAAGAAACATTTGCCTGAAATCCTGACTGCGGCCTCGACTGTTGGCGTCGGTGCAAGTATATATTTGACTCGAAAAGCTACAAAAGCTGAGCAAATCCTTCAAAATGAGGGTAATTTGGAGGCGATGGAGCCAATAGAAAAGGTCAAAGCCTATGCGAGTATCTATTGGCCGGTTGCTATCGTCTCTACAGCCTCGATTGGGTGCATGTGGTGCGCTCATATTCTTGATAAGCGGATACAAACCCAACTCTTGAGCGCTTACATGGCTCTTGGGCAGGCGTACGAACACTATAAGGAAGTCGTGCGGCGAAATGTAGACGAGGAGACATTCCGCAAAATCCAGCATGAGTATGAGGAGGAGATGAAGGAGCCTAAGAAAGAAGGCCTTGAGGAAGAACTCCTTTTCTATCTCCCATTCTACAACCGATATTTTAATGCAACCATGAAGGAGGTTATCGATGCAGAATATCAAGTTAATCGGGAATTCGCACTATCCGGATATGCTAGCTTTAACACGTTCCTTGATGCCCTTGGAATCTACCCAATCGTCGGTGGAGACGACATCGGCTGGTCACAAGATGCAGGAGTGGCATTCTACGGCTATGGATGGATCGAATTCGAGCATAGACTACAGACCACGGATGACGGATTGGAATGCTATTATATAGATATGCCCTTTCTCCCGACTGAAGATTACCTTAATTACGGTATCGGTCAGATTATAAGCTGAGTTCGCGAAAAAATCCTCTTAGTTTATGAAGAAGAAAGACTCTAAAATCTATATTTTAGGAGGATTAATTATGTTTAAGAAAATGAAGGAAATTGCTGGAAAGCCTATCACTTGGGGCGCATATGGCAAGCTCTGCATTTGGGCATATCTGATCGGTATGATCGGAGGCACGGTGTACTGCTTGGCTACTATGCAGGACTTCAGGGATTGGGTTATCGACAAAGGCCGGAAATTCAAGCATAAGGTCATGTTCTGGAAAAGATGGGAGTGCTGAACTCTACGGAGATGAGATCCATTCAGGGTCTCTCTCCTTTCGCGCATATTTCAGGTTCCTTTATGGAAAGGAGTTGATCTATATGATCACATTAGCGGTATTGGTTATTGCACTCATTATCCTGGCGATTGCAGCGGTGATTGTGTTCCTCGTTGGAGGCACGGCATTCCTGCTGACGTTCGGAGACGTGATTGTAGCGATCATCATTATCGGGTTCATCGTGAAACACTTTCTCAAAAAGAAGAAGGGTTAAGGGCTCAAGGGCCCTTCCCTTTCGTTATATTTTCATTTTCCTTTATGGAGGTGATATAATGTTTGTTGAAAATCCTTATATCCGAGATTTATGTTGGATAATCGGAATAGGAATCGGCTTTGCATTATACGCAATATTGCATAGGGGGTCTTAATGGCCCTCTTATATTCGCGTAAAAATCACGTCCTATTATGGAAAGAAAGACACACAATAATGGATTAAAAGGAGAATGAATTATGTTACACATTGTCATGGAAATTGCTATGGCTGCTATTGGCGGTTATGCGATGATTTTCCTGGTCAATGCTAGCGCTCACTTCTTTGGTGAGTTCATCATTGAGTCTGGAAAAGACGTGGTTGTAGACTGTAGTCAGATGTGATTACAGTCTCTTCCTTTTCTGTGACATTCGTGAACATTTCATATTCCTTTATGGAGGTGATCAAAATGAGTGAGAAATTGGACGGCATGAAGATTGCTAAGATCGCTGCAGCAGCTCTAATTGCTGTAGGGACAATTGCAAAGGCAGGCCTGGATTTCGTAACAAATCAAAATGAGATCCGAAACAACACGGAGGAGCGTTAACACGCTCTTCCCATTTTTAAAAAGGAGACAATATCTATGAAGTTCACAAAGCTCAAAGAGCTGGTGCATGTTGGCATGACGTATGCATCTGAGCATAAGACAACCCTCATGATTGGGGGAGGCGTAGCGGGTCTGTGGATTGCAGGCATTACGGCAATTCGAGCCACTCCGAAGGCGAGTATGCTTTTGGAGGAGCGTCGCTGCAAGAAACATGACGAGTATCTCGAGGATAACGAGAAGAGCCCGACCCTGAGTATGAAAGACTATATTCAGGTTACATGGCGCTATTACGTTCCGCCCATAGCACTCGCTGCGGTTTCCACAGGCATGATCATCTTTGCTCATAAGGCAGACCAAAAGCAGAATGCGGCGCTTGCAGCAGCATATGCACTGTCCGAGAGTCGTCTCAAGGAATATTCTGAGAAGGTCATTGAGACTGTCGGCGAAAAGAAGGAAAAAGAAGTTCGTGAGGCAATCGACAAGGAGCGTGTTGAGAAGAACCAGCCTATCGACGGCGAAATCATCAGCACGGGTGACGGTGATACGCTGTGCCTTGACGCTTGGAACGGGCGATATTTCTGGTCCGATATCGAGTGCCTACGTAGAGCAGCCGTTGACTTGAGTAGACGTGTTCTCGATGGTGAGACGGTCACGGTCAATGACTTCTATGATCGGGTCAACCTCCCCGAAGCAAAGAACGGTGATTATTTCGCATGGGAAATCGGCAACCACAGTGAGATGATCGAGCTCAACTTCAGCTCCCAGCTTGACTACAAAAAGCGGCCGGTCCTCGTAGTGGACTTTAAGTTCATGCCGAAGTTCTATGATAGCACGCCCTGGTAATCTGGGGCGTTCGCGAAAAAATCATAACGTATTATGGAGTAGAAATACCCAAAACTATATTTATTAGGAGGATTTAAAAATGGACGAAAATATGGTTATGGAGAACACTGAGGTTACCGAGCCCGAAGTCGAAGTTCGAGATTTGGTTCCTGCTGATGATTCCGAGGTTGAAGCCTGTGAAAGCAGTAGCGGCTTTAGCGAAGGTATGATTGGCGGTGCAGTGGCCACCGGAGTAATTCTGGGAGGCATCGCACTGTTCAAGAAGATCAAAGCTAAGCGTGCTGCTAAGAAGGCTGCCAAGGAAGCAGCGGAAGCCGCCGAAGCGACTGCGGAGGAATCCGAAGAGTAAACCATCGTCGAGATCTAACTAAAATGGTTAGGGGATCTACAAGGGATGAGATCTATCAAGGTCTCTCCCTTTAACTTTTATATTTGAGGTGAGTTATGTTCACTATGATCAAACTCATGCGTGAGGCGAATAAGGCTATTCAGGAAGGTCTTATCGGCAATCCTCAAAATCGCATATATACAAGTATCGTGTTCCTGAGTTTCGGTATCGGACTCGGCCTGTCTGGTATCGCACAAATCAAGATGGAGGGTCAAAATGGAACAGTATCCGAGTAATACATTGAAAGATAGAGGCAAACAGCAACCTCAGCAGAAAGCAAAACCGGATCTCAAGTGTGTTGTAACTGGCAAGACAAAACCTGTCCCCCAGAGCATCTGGTCGAAGGTCTTCGTCGGCATCAAACCGGCTTCTGGCCAGACTATGAAGGGGTTTATATTCGATGAGATTGTGACTCCTTTAATCCAGAGAGCTGTCGTCGAAGGCGTTACTGGCGCAATCAATTTCCTCGTAAAGGGTGATGCATATGCAGATCGCAAAGAAGTCGGCAGATTCGGCAAAAGCTATATCAACTACAACGGCATCACCAGTGGGAAGTCTCTTAGCGGAGGCGGTCAGTACGTCTATTCCGGCAAAAACAGTCGAATGGATATTGAGAACGTCTGGTTCGAGTCCCGTGTCGATGCCCAACGCGTCCTGGATGAGATGATGGGTGTTATCGCACAATACGATATCCTGACTGTGAATGGTTTCTACGACATCATCGGCAGAACTAACATTATCGACCCCAGCAATGAGAAATTCGGCTGGAGCGATCTGAGAAATGCTTATATTACGGCATCTCGTGGTGGTTGGATTATTCATCTGCCCAGCCCGATGCCCATTGACTGAGGAGGATCAAAAATGCTCAAATTGATCGGCACGATGTTTGGCGTGGATCTGGTTTTGCAATGCCCAAATAGAGCAGTTGAGTTTGGAATTATTGGTGCAGGATTCATGATTGGGCTTGTGTTTGCTGGAGTATACGAAACACATCATAAGGAGGTTCATTCTAAATGAGCAGAATGTTCACTATGGGTCTCGCCGCCGGGTTGCTTGGCGGTTTGAGTTTGAGCCTGTTCATACTTGGCGCATGGGCTAAGAAAAGAGGCTGAAAATGGATAAAGCATTAAAAACTGCTCAATACCTGATTGAAAACCCCGATCGGGCAATTGAGTTAAGCATCTTCATGGCCGGGATCGCCATCACGATCTCCATCGTGGCGTCCTATGAAAAATATATTCAGGAGGTTATCCAAAATGAAAAGAACTGAGCTGGCGACTAAGGCTCGTCAGATTCTTGTAAAGTCCAAGCTGGGTCTCAAAAAGCATTCCCCTGAGATCCTGATGGCTACCGGCATTGGTGTCGGTATCGTTGCGGCTGTTGTGGCCTGCAAGCAGACTGTTAAGGCAACTCAAATTGTCGAGAACTCTCGCAAGAGCCTTGATGATATTGAGTCTGTTAAGGTTATGGCTGCTAATGGCGAGGCTGAGTACACTGAAGAAGACGAAAAGAACGATCGCCGTACTATTGCGATTCAGCTCACCAAGGGCATGATCAGAACCTATGCGGTTCCTGTTGGGCTCGGCGTTCTGTCTGTTACATGCATCCTCGCAAGCAATCATATTCTGAGAAAGCGCAATGCGGCTCTCGCGGCGGCATATTCTGCTCTCAGTCTTGACTTTGCGAATTATCGCAAGCGTGTTGTTGACAAATATGGAAAAGAAACTGACTTCATGCTCAAGAACGGTCTCGAGAAAGAGCTCATTGCACATCAGGTGATCGATCCCGATACTGGTGAGGTCAAAGAGACAAAAGAAGAGGTTCTGAAGTATGACGGCGAGAAGCTCAGCCGGTACGCTCGTGTGTTTGACGAAGTCGGTTCTACCCAGTGGACACCCTCTCCTGACCACAACAAAGCATTCCTGCTGATGGAGCAGAATTACTTCAATGAGCGTATCAAGACCCGCGGCTATATTTTCCTGAACGAGGTGTACGAGCGTCTCGGCTTCCGTCCGACCAAGGCTGGCAGTGTTGTCGGCTGGGTATATCAGAATGCCGATTATGAAGGCATTGACTTCGGTATCTTCACAGCACACACTCCTAAGGCGCAGGATTTCCTGAATGGTGACGAGCCGTCTATCATTCTGGACTTTAATGTTCAGGGCGATATTCTATCTCTTGTGACTGAGGGAGGCGTCTGGGATCAGTATAATGGAGGCTAAAAACTACCTGAAAGGAACCTTTACCCATGAAAATTCGTACAATCGATGCTGTGCTGGTGTGTGTTCTGTGTTTTCTCACTGGCGCGGCATCTATACTGTTTTACACGCAGTTGACCGAGAAAACTCAAGAGCCACCTGTAGTGAACGTCTATATCATGACTTCAGAAAAAGAAGAGGTCAAAATAGAGTCTGACGAAGGCACAGAAGTGGTCATCGAGGAGCCAGAAATCAAGAAAAAATGGTACTCGGAAGAGGACATCATCAACATGGCAAAGATGTGCTATGGTGAGAGTATGAACCTTCCAATTCTGAAAACCAATTGGGGTGACCGATCTGCAACCTATCAGAGCGCAGAGGCCATGTATGCAGTTCTCAACCGAGTTGATGCAGGATACGGCGATATTTCGACTTGCATTAAAGCAAAAAAGCAATTCGTCGGCTATAAATCCAGTAATCCTGTTACAGACGAGATGTATGACCTTGCCAAGCTTGTGATTGAGGACTGGGCAACTGGCGAAGAGCGATACCGAGTACTACCAAGTGAGTTCCTATATTTTCATGGTGACGGATGGCATAATCACTTCACAACCAAAAACGGCGGTGGAGTTGAGTACGACCATTGGATCCGTGACCCATTTGTATGAGAGGTGAATGCTATGAAGAAGTTCTTGAAAGGAGTCAAGAAGTTTATGCAGGAGAAGATCGAGGCCGCAAAGGACGTTATCAGCAACCCGCTTAACAGATTTATCATTGGCTCTACGGCGATTGGATTTGGTGTGGCAATGGTCACAACTTGTTTTATTCCGAAGTTTAACTGAGTGGTGAGCAACATGAAAAAGTTCTTATGGATGCGGCGGTATTGGAATCGTACAAGGAGGGGCTGATATGAAAAAATTCATTCTTGGTGTCCTTATAGGTGCTGCGGCAGGCATCGGAGGAACCTATATTTACATGCAGCGGAAACTGGCAGACACTATCACGGACGCTGTCGATCAGATCAAGGCTCACTATGAGTCTGAGCGAGTCAGCGTTGAGCCAGACGACCATGATCCTCCTGTTGAGGATAAGTCTGAAGTCATCCATGAGAAATCTTGCGACTCTGATCACAAGTTTACTCAGGATAACTATAAGGACTACACTAAATGCCGGCCTGTTCCGTTCAGAGTTGATACCGAGATCCATGAAAACGAGGATGGCGAGGTCGAGGCTGAAACTTTGGTCAAAATGGGTGAAGAAGAGAACCTTGAACCTTACTCCATCCCTCCCGAGGAGTTTGACTCGGATAACGGCTATAAAAAGATCATGCTGACATGGTATGAGAAGAACAAGGTCCTCGCCTATGACAACAACCCTCGTATCACGATTGACCCTGACAACTATGCTACCACGGTTGGTGACTTCGAGAACCATTTTGATGATTGGGAGCGAGACACTGTCTATATGCGCAATGAGGTCGAGGAGATCGACTACGAAATTGACGCATGCCTCACCAATTATGATGAAATGATCAAAGTCCTACCGTGGGAGCCCGTAAATGAGGAGGATGGTCCTATTGACAGCTGACCAGATCTGGAAAGATTACTTTCTATATCTGTATCAGATTGTATGTGGGGGAGACGAAAATTGCAAAAACATCAGATGGGATATGCTGATGGCTCACTTGTATCAAACTCCGTTTCGTTACAGTTATATTGCTATGGATGGCAACCGACTCGAAGATGGGCTAGCGCTTCGTGAACGGTTTATATCCGAGCAAAACTGCAGCGTATCTGCGGTCAAAATGCTTGATGAGCACGAGTGCAGTATTCTCGAAGTGATGATTGCATTGGCGCTTAGGATGGAAGAAGAGACCATGGCCAGCAGTGAATACGGCGACCGAACCAATCAATGGTTCTGGTACATGATCGTGTCACTCGGCCTCAATGGGATGACGAACGACCATTACGACGCTCATTACGTCGATGAGGTTCTCGAGAGATTCCTTGATCGGGAGTATTCTCCTGATGGATCCGGAAGCCTCTTCTGCGTCCCCGGCACAAAACGCGATTTTCGGAACCTTGAAATCTGGTATCAGATGTGTGAATATCTAAATAGTATTATTAAAGAAGGGAGATAGTCCTCATGCTCGACTTCATGATGGTTTCCACTCGAACCAATCGAGCTGGGGGAATCGAAGTATTTCCTAAATTTCTTGTCAAACGTTCAACAGACCTCATGATCCGTGGTGGTGACTTCTACGCTGTTTGGGTGGAAGAGCTCGGTTTGTGGTCTACGGACGAATTTGACGCAATTCGATTGATTGACCAGGAGGTGTCTGACTACTTTAGCAAGATGCCTCCTGATCTTCAGTCGAGGGCTAAGGCATTTTATGTGTGGGATGCTGAAAATGGTATGATCGACCGTTGGCACGCGTACTGTCAGCGTCAATGTCGAGATAACTATCATATGCTTGATGAGTCTTTGACTTTCTCAAATGATCAGGTCAAAAAGAATGACTATATCAGCAAGCGTCTCTCATATCCTTTGGAAGAGGGTTCACATGATGCTTGGGATAAGTTGATTGGAACTCTATATACTCCAGAAGAACGCCATAAGATCGAGTGGGCTATTGGTTCGATAGTAACTGGCGATAGCAAGAGGATTCAGAAATTCCTCGTCCTATATGGTCCTCCGGGGTCTGGTAAATCTACGCTGCTTAATATCATTCAAATGCTATTTGATGGGTACTGCAGTGTGTTTGACTCTAAAGCATTGGCAAGTGCAAGTAATCAATTCGCGTTGGAGTCTTTCAAATCGAACCCATTAGTTGCCATTCAACACGACGGCGACCTTAGCCACATTGAGGATAACACGAGACTTAACAGCCTTGTCTCTCATGAGGTTATGGTCATCAATGAGAAGCACAAGTCTCTCTATGAAGCCAAATTTCGGTCGTTTCTCTTGCTCGGTTCAAATAAGCCGGTTCAAATTACCGATGCAAGATCTGGTATTCTGAGAAGACTAATCGACGTGTCTCCGAGTGGTGGAAAAGTGCCTCTGCGTGAGTATAATAAACTCACAAAGCAGGTTACATTCGAGCTCGGAGCTATCGCCGCATATTGTCGGGATGTATATTTGGATGCTCCTGAATACTACGACTCTTATATTCCTAAGGCCATGATGACAGTTACAAACCCGTTCTATAACTTTATGCAAGAGCTGTATGTCGCCATGGACGGAAAAGACGGTATCACAATCAAAGACGCCTGGGATATGTATAAGGGTTATTGTGAGGAAGCAAACATCTATAAGCCGCTTCCGAGAAACAAATTCAAAGAGGAAATCTGTCTATATTTTCATGAGTATTACGAACGCTATTATACCGAAGATGGTCAGCGTGTCCGTGGATATTTGCGGAACATTAAGACGGGTATGCTCGATGGCGAGGAAAGCGCTGTAGAAGAGAAGCTGAAGCCCTCTGATGAAGGGTCGAAATGGCTCGACTTCAAACAGCAGTCCTCTATATTTGACACAGAGGCCGCGCTATATCCTGCTCAGTATGCAACCACCAACGAAACCCCAGCACTTCCTTGGAAACAGGTCAAAACACAATTGCGAGATCTTGACACAAGCAAGCTTCACTATGTCAAGGTTCCGGTTAACCATATTGTGATTGACTTCGATCTCAAGGTTGATGGAAAGAAAAATTTCCAAAAGAACCTGGAGGCTGCAAGCAAGTGGCCTCCGACATATGCTGAGCTCAGTAAATCTGGTCAGGGTATCCATCTCCACTACTTATATTCTGGAGATCCTACAAGATTGAGCCGAGTGTATGATGAGTATATCGAGGTGAAAGTATTTAACGGAGGGTCCTCTCTTAGGCGTATGTTGACTTTGTGCAACGACATTCCAGTAGCGCCAATCAGCAGTGGTCTTCCGTTGAAGGAGGAGAAACCCGTGGTTAATCTTGATAAAATCAAGACAGAAAAAGGACTACGGATTATGCTGCTTAGGAACATCAACAAAGAGATCCATGCGGATACACGCTCGAGTGTTGACTTCATCTACAAAATTCTCGAAGATGCGTACGACTCCGGGATGAAATACGATGTAAGCGACTTGAGCAATGCTGTGTTGGGTCTTGCGGCGTCCAGCACAAATCAGTCAAAATACTGCATTAAGCTGGTCAACAAGATGCACTTTAAGTCAGCAGAACCTGTCGAGATGGCAAACGAGAGTACTGGAGATAACGACCCGCTTGTCTTCTTCGACTGCGAGGTCTACCCAAACCTGCTCCTAATCAACTGGAAGCAACAAGGTGAGGGCAAGACAATTACTCGCATGATCAATCCGAGTCCTTTGGAAGTCAAAGCGCTCATGAACATGAAACTGGTTGGCTTCAACTGCCGTAGGTACGACAATCATATTCTCTATGCGAGAATGCTCGGCTACACCAATGAGCAGATCTTCGAACTCAGCCAGAACATTGTCAGCAATAAGCGCTCAAATGCCATGTTCGGCTCAGCATATGATATTTCCTATACAGATGTATATGACTTCTGTTCAAAGAAGCAGTCTCTGAAAAAATGGGAAATTGAGCTTGGTATTCACCACCAGGAGATGAGCCTGCCTTGGGACCAGCCGGTTCCTGAAGAGCTCTGGGAAAAAGTTGCTGAGTATTGTGATAACGACGTTCTGGCAACTGAGGCGGTGTTCAACAAGAACCAAGGTGACTTTGCAGCACGTCAAATCCAGGTGGAGCTGGTACACAAGCTTCATGGGATGCGTGCGACTGTCAATGACACGACCAACACTCTGTCCGGTCGGATTATATTTGGTAAGAACAAGAGCCCTCAGTCTCAGTTCAATTACCGTGACCTTAGCCAGCCCGTACCTCCGTCAAAATACAAGGAATATCGTGAGCTCTTTGGCCCCGATTATCAGTTTCATGTCTTTGACAGCGAGGGTCTCCCAATCTACGAAATCTTCGATCCGAGCAAAGAATACCCAGAAGACTACTCTATCCTGCCGTTCTTCAAAGGCTACAAATTTGAACGCGGTGTCTCGACATATTTGGGTGTTGAAATCGGCGAAGGCGGTAAAGTCTTCGGAGCTCCCGGTATGTACGGCGACCTCTGGGATGGTGACGTTGCTTCCATGCACCCTCATAGCATGATATTTGAGGTTGTGTTCGGTCCTGAGTATACTAAGACCCTTGAGGAGCTTGTGGACGCTCGTGTAGCGATTAAGCATCATGACTTCGAGCTTGCCGCTACGTATCTGAATGGAGCTCTCACGCCATATTTGACTGAGGAGCTTGCAGACAGCCTTGCTCAGGCACTGAAGATTGTTATCAACAGCATTTATGGTCTTACCAGTGCGAAGTTCGAAAATCTCTTCAGAGATCCGAGAAACATCGACAATATTGTTGCCAAGCGTGGTTCTTTGTTCATGACGCTTCTTAAGCAGGAAGTCGAGAATCTTGGTTATAAGGTTGCTCATATAAAGACTGACTCAATCAAAATACCTGATGCAGATGACAGGATTCGTGATTTTGTCATCAAGTTCGGCATGGAGTATGGCTACAAGTTTGAAACTGAGGCCGAATTCGAGAAGTTCTGTCTTGTTAACAATTCGGTCTATATTGCCAAGTATAAGACTCCTAAGAAAGACAAAAAGACGGGCGAGCCTATCTGGTGGACTGCTACTGGTGCTCAGTTTGCTGTCCCATATGTCTTCAAGACTTTGTTCTCACATAAAGAGGTCACGTTCAACGACTTCTGCGAGACGTTTGCTGTTCAGAATTCTGCACTGTTCCTTGACTTCAATGAGTCGATGGCGGATGTGAGTGATCTCGAGAAACAGCGTAAGAAGCTCATTGACAAGTACCGTGATAAGCAAACCGGTGAGTGGACTGACAACGCTGTTATGGCAACTGTAGAAGGCCTTGACGAGGATATCGCGAAAGGTCATAGCCTGCAGTTCGTTGGACGCATTGGTCAATTTACTCCTGTTCAGGCAGGCCATGGCGGAGGAATTCTGCTTCGTAAAAACACCGACAAATTCGGTAATATCAAGTATGATTCTGCTGGCGGAGCGGATGGCTACCGCTGGATGGAGTCCGAGACAATTCGTGGAACAGAGATGGAGCGATGCATTGACATGAGGTTCTACACCTCTCAAGTCGATGCAGCTATCGCAGAAATCGCTAAGTATGGCGACGCGGAGTGGTTCATTAGTGATGACCCATATATTCCGCAAGTGCACCCATGGCAAGAGGCTGATCAAGCATGGTCGGATGACTCTGCCGACAAACTTTTTGCAGTACGGTAAAACCGTTTGCATATAAAATTCATTTTTAAAGGAGAACAACACTATGCTTAACCCTGAGAACATCTATTTCGAGAATGCCCAGATCACCTTCAAGAACTTTTCCGGCCGCCCTACCAAGTATCAGCGTCAGGAAGGCTTCAGAACTTTCTCTGTCCTGATCGACGATCCCGATATGGCTCAGAAGCTGTCTGAAGACGGTTGGAATGTCCGCATCCTGCGTCCTCGCAATGAGGGTGACGAGCCCAGGCACTGCATCGATGTGTCTATCAACTTCAATTTCTGGAAGACCCCTGAAATCTACATGATCTGCGATGGCCATAAGACCCGCCTGGATGAAGAGGATCTGAACATTCTCGACAGCGCAGACATCATCACCTGCGACATTGTCTTGCGTCCTCGTATGTGGGACGATGACGGCACTACTCGTATCAAGGCGTATCTGCAGGAGCTCTATGCAACGATCCAGCAGTCCCGCTTCGCGGCTAAGTACGCTGATATGTAAAACCAACTTGCGAATTTCATAGAATTGAGGTGGTCTATGAAGTAATGACATAATATCCTCTCTCCTCTTTTGGGTGCCTTATAAGTGGTAAATATTTTAATTCTAAATCAAGAAAGGAGTTCCTTCGGTATTATTGTCGGAGACATCCGAGGTTTCTTGTGAAGGACTTAATATATTTAGCAGCAACCATTTCATAAGGTTAAATGTCACAAATGCAGCCCATCCATGCCCCATTAGCTCAACAGGTTAGAGCAGCGGCCTCATAATCCGCAGATCCTGGGTTCGACTCCCCGATGGGGCACCAAACGGAGGATTAGCCGCCCTTCGATACATAAATAGCGGCTCTAATAAAATTTTGATGAGGTGGATCAAAATGGATATGAAAGATTGGGCGCGACAAGAGATACTATTAGCAAAGAACCGAATTAGCGATGCAGAAGAAAAAGCATATATGGAGATGTGCTATGATTCTGCTCTCAAGGCGTACAATTGCCTAATGAAGGACAATCATAGCGGCATGAGCTTCGGAATCACACGAAACATCCTCGAAAAGCTTCTTTATGAGATTCCACTGAGCCCTATTGAGGATACTCCTGAGATGTGGAACGGGCCTATGTCCGTTGGGAATGAGGAAATTTACCAGCACAAGCGGCTCCAGAGTCTCTGCAAAGCAGTCAATAAGCGCACCGGACGAGTACGTGTATCAGATCAT
>ERZ808275.369-NODE-369-length-19542-cov-4.129214_pt1 | contig 19542 bp, 20 predicted proteins | sample MGYA00520894_ERZ808275 | MGnify/ENA primary metagenome ERZ808275 (study PRJEB31516, sample SAMN03275598) | gut metagenome | biome: mammalia-associated habitat; material: feces | host: Papio cynocephalus | place: Kenya | collected 2012-08-03 ...
CAATTTCTGAATAGCATAATGCTGAAAATACACAAGGAATAGCCGCCAAAATCATTGACACACAAATTGCAGGACCTGCACCTGTACTTTCTGCCCCACCTTTAATAGCAATACCAATTATTGAAAAAATACCTGTTCCTACAACTGCACCAATACCTAAAATGATTAAGTCAAAAATACCTAAAGTCTTTTTTAAATCAGTATTCTGACTCATTCTAATTAAATCATCGACCTTACGTCTTCTTAGTGCATTATGTAGAACAGTCTTAATACTCATTGCGAACCTGTTCCTCTTTAATTGCTCTTGCTCTACGTTCCATTTCTTCAACTATTTTTTCACGTCTACGATTTTTTCTATATCCGTAAAAGGCATAAACAACAACGCCTAAAACCATAACAATTGGGAATAAAATTGCTGACATAATTGTTGCTGATGTGAAGATAAAATATAACATCAAACCTGATAAACAGAAAATACCCATCAAAGGAAACCAAGGTGAGAATGGAACTTTGAATGGTCTTGGTCTATCTGGATCAACTTTTCTTAAAATCAAAACTGCTACGCAAACAATGATGAATGATGTAAATGCACCATAGTTACAAAGTTCAGCGGCAGCACTTAAATCCATTGTTAAAACACCAACAATTAAAACTACTGAAACAACATAAGTTAATAAGTTTGGAGTTCTTGTTTTTCTATTCAATTTTTTAAATATTGTTGGTAAGAAATTATCACGGCTCATTGCATATAGAATTCTTGTTGTTGCCATTAACATAACTAGCAATACAGAAGTTAAGCCAGCTAATGAACCTACTGAAATAAGCCCAGCAACCCAGTCTTGATGAACCATATTCATCACATAAACCATAGGAGCTTTTAAAAATCCAGCTGGAATTGCAACACCGCTTGTTGGGTGCATACCAGTAAGAACTAAAGCTACTGAAACATAAACAATTGTTGTTACTAACAATGAACCAATAATACCGATTGGTAAATCTTTTTGAGGGTTTTTACATTCTTCTGCAGTTGTTGCTAATGCATCAAAACCAATGTATGCGAAGAAAATAATAAACGCACCACTCAATATACCTTGAAAACCATTCGGAGCAAATGGAATCCAGTTTTCAGGTTTTACATAGAAAGCACCAACTAAAACAAACAAAGCAATTACGGCTAATTTAACAACTACCATAATTGTTGCAGTAATAGTGGAATCTTTCGTACCACTTCTTAAAATTAAGGCAATAATAACAATAATTAAAATTGCTGGTAAATTAATTGAAATTGGCATACCAAAAATAGTTGGTAAAACGTCTTTTGCACTATCACCTAACATAGCGATAGCAGAATTGTAGTCAGTTGTTAACCAAATTGGCATGTTTGTTAAGATACTAGGCAAATGACCCTCAAAACCTTTAAGGAATTGAACGAAATAATTTGACCAAGCACAAGCAACACCAACTGAACCAATACCGTATTCAAGCATCAACACGCAACCAACCATCCAAGCCATAAATTCACCAAGTGTAGCAAATGTATAAACATAAGCACCACCAGCGACAGGAAGCATAGCTGCAAATTCGCAATAGCATAATGCTGAAAACACACAAGCAAATGCCGCAATAATCATTGAAAGAATTAAAGCAGGACCAGCACCTGTGTTAGGAGTAGCAGCAGCAATACCAACTACTGCAAAAATACCTGAACCAATAAGAATACCGATACCTAAAACAACTAAATCAATAGCTGTTAAAGTCTTTTTTAGTCCGTTTCTTTTAGCAACCTTCATCATATCGTCAGGATTTTTACGTTTTAATAGTTTACTTAATAATTTCGATAAAGGTTTGTTATTTTCTTGGTTATTATCCATTTTCTTCTTTCGGTTTAATTGTGTTTAATCTTTTTCATTATTTACAAAGAGGAAATCCTAATTTTTCTCTTTGTGCTACGTATAGTTTTGCAACTTTTGTTGCCATAGTTCTTATTCTACCAATGAATAAGTTTCTTTCATCTTTACTGATAACACCTCTTGCATCAAGTAAATTGAAGGTATGAGAACATTTTAGTACATAATCATACGCTGGCAAAACAAGTTCTGCATTAATACAATTATCAACCTCATTTTGATATAAATCAAACATTTTATATAAAGCATCTGCATTTGATACTTCGAAATTATATTTAGACATTTCAACTTCGTTTTGCAAGAAGATTTCGCCGTATTTTACGGTATCATTCCATTGAATATCTTGGAAATGTTGAACATTTTGCAAATACATAGCAATTCTTTCAACGCCATAAGTAAGTTCAAGTGCAACTGGTCTAACTTCAAGACCACCAACTTGTTGGAAGTATGTAAATTGAGTAATTTCCATACCATCTAACCAAACTTCCCAACCAACACCGTTAGCACCTAGAGTTGGAGATTCCCAGTTATCTTCAACAAATCTTACATCGTGTTTTGTTAAATCAATACCGATTGCTTCTAAACTCTTTAAGTAAACATCTTGAGCATTTTCTGGAGATGGTTTCAAAATAACTTGGAATTGATAATAATGACCAAGTCTATTTGGGTTTTCACCATATCTAGCATCTGTTGGGCGTCTGCAAGGTTCAACCATTGCAGTATTCCAAGGTTCTGGACCTAATGCTCTTAAAAATGTTGCAGGGTTCATTGTTGATGCACCCTTTTCAATATCATACGGTTGTTGAATAATACAACCTTGTTCTGACCAATATTTTGATAAATTTAAAATTAAATCTTGAAAATTCATAAATCCTACCAACTAATGTAAATCAATTAAGTCTATTATATATGTAACATGTTTTATTTGCAATAAACAGAGCCTAAATATTAACTTATTTGACATGTTCTTTCTAAAAATTATATTATGTCGTTGGAGGTTTTATGGCTAACAAAATCATTATTTTTTCAGGAAAACAATACTCTGGTAAGGACACTCTAGCTAAAATTATGCTTGAAAAAATGCCTGACTTTAGAAGATGTGCGATGGGAGATATTATAAAATTAGAATATGGAAAAGAACATAATCTAACTTATGATGAAATCGAAAAAAATAAACCTCTTTATAGACAAGGCTTAATTGATTTAGGCAACTGGGGAAGAAGTCAACACCCTGATTACTGGCTAAAAAAAATTATCGAACAAGACGGAAACATAATGGTTACAGATGTTAGAGTACCTCACGAATACGAAGTATTTAAAAACGCTGGTGCTATAACAATTAGAGTTGAATGTCCTCGTGAAATTAGAGAAAAAAGAGGAACATTGATTGGCGAAACAGATATTACAGAAGTTGGTTTAGACAATGTTAAAGATTGGGATTTTGTAGTAAACAACGACTCTGATTTAGAAAACCTAAACAAAAAAGCGGACGAAATTATTTCAGAAATCAAGGATAAACTATGAAACACATTTTAGACTCAATAATAATATCAATAATAGGCTTATCTCTTGCTTGGTTTTGGGGCGAACATGTTTTGCAAGGAAGCGGTTTTCATTGTGTATTCATAGCCTTTATTTTATCTATTTTAGAAGTAAGTTTATCTTTTGATAATGCAGTTATTAACGCAACAAAATTAGAAAAAATGTCGCCTAAATGGCAACATAGATTTTTAACTTGGGGTATTTTAATAGCAGTGTTTGGTATGAGATTATTATTCCCAATTGCTGTTGTTTCAATTTTTGCAAAGCTTTCTTGCCTAAGAGTTTTGAATATGGCACTAAACGATGCAACACAGTACGCACATTACTTAACCCTAACTCACGCACCGATAGTTGCTTTTGGTGGTAGTTTTTTGCTTATGCTATTTTTAAACTTTTTCTTCAACGAAAAAAAAGAAGTACATTGGATAAAATTTATTGAAGAAAAACTTTGTCATTGTGCAAAAATAAAAGGTTTTGAGGGCGTAGTAACATTAACAACTTTAGTTTTAACGAGCAGATTTGTTGCTCAAGCACAACAAAAAGAAGTTTTAATTGCAGGAATTTTTGGTGTCATAACTTATTTATTGATAGACGGAATTTCACACGCACTAGAAAAACACGAAGAAGAAAGAGCAAAACTTGTTGCTAATTGTGCAAAATGCACAGGACTTGTTAGCTTTTTATATTTAGAACTTATTGATGCATCATTCTCGCTTGATGGTGTTTTAGGTGCATTTGCACTAAGTTCTGATATTTTAATTATCACAATAGGTCTTTCAATTGGTGCGTTCTTCGTTCGTTCTTTGACAATTATGCTCGTAGAAAAGAAAACATTAGCTCAATATTTATACTTAGAAAGCGGTGCACATTGGGCTATTGGGGCTTTAGCAATAATAATGTTTATCTCAACTTTCCACGAAGTATCAGAATATATTACTGGCGGAATTGGTTTAGGTTTCATCGTTTTGGCTTTTATAAGTTCAGTTATGCACAACAAAAAACAGGCAAAAAATAATGACTAAATTATCTTTTGTTGTAACTTCTTATAACTATGAAAATTATATAGAAGAAACCCTAAATTCAATAAAAAATCAAACCTTTAAAGATTTTGAAATTATTATTGTTGACGATTTTTCAACGGACAAATCTCTAGACATAATCAATAAATTTATCTTTGAAAATCCTGATTTAAATATAACTTTGATTTCTCACGATAAAAATATGGGTCAACTAAAAACGTGTATTTCCGGATTAGAAAAAGCTTCAGGAAAATACATTAGCTTTATTGATTCTGATGATATTTTACTTAAAGATTATGCAAAAGATTTGATAGAAGCTCATTCAAAAGTAAATGTTGGCTTTATATCAAGTAATTTTGAAGAAATCAATGAAAACGGAAATGTCACAAAAACTAAAAATACAAATGGCAAAATAAAAAAATTGAATTTGTTAACTTCTCCATTTGGCGGTTGGTTTTGGAATCCAATGCCGACGGCGATGTTCAAAAAATCAAAAATAGAAGTAATAAAAAATTACGAAAACATAGACGACTGGAAGATTTGCCCTGATAAATTTATGTTTAATTTTGTACATCTTACAAGCAACTCTGCAATTTTAAACAAAATTCTAGTAAGAAAAAGAGTTCATTCTAAAAATGCTGGGAACTCAAATAGAACAAAATTAAACATCGAAAATAACAAAAAAATCAGAAAATGTGCGTTGGATTTTATAAAAAAATATTGCAAGAAAAACTCATTACAATATGCTACAATCATTTATTTATCATATTTTTACACCCCAATACAAATATTAAAATATGTAAAAAAATCCATAAATTCTAAATTTCATCAAAAATAATTGTTTTATATACATTATATAAAAGAGAGGATGAGTTAGCATGGATAAATACGAAAAGTTTCAAGCAGATTTAAAAGCTCAAAAAGAAGCAAATTATAATGAATTAATGTCAGAAGTAAAAAGCCTTAGTGCAAAATTTGAAAAACTTATATCAATGGCACTAAATAGTACGACTGCAAAAGCAGAAAGAAATTATCGTATTCAATCTTTTTAGTTAGCTCTAAAATATACATTTACCATATAAAAAAGAGCCTCGAAATATCGAGGCTCTTTTTATTTAAATTTTGATTAGTATCTCAATCCAATTGATTGTGCCATTAAATCATTTTGTTTTGAAAAACCAGTTGTTGTGTTCAACCCTGCTGTATAAGCTAAGAATGGGTTTGTAGTTGTTTGAGTTTGTGCTGTTGTACCTGTTGTTGAAGTACTTCTTGTACCTCTTCTTTGAGATAAGTTTGACAAACTTTGGAATGCAACTTTTGCATCGTCTGAGCCAGTTCCTTCTGCCTCAAGTCTTTCAGCTGCGGCTCCTGCAACTTGATTTAAAACTGTGCTATCAGTTTGTGCTGCTTGAGCCAATTGTTGAGCTTGTCTTTCTTGAGCAAGAACTAATTCGTCTTTACCAACAACTGCTTCAGCACCTTTCTTAGCAAGACGGCTACCTAATGAACCACCGATTAATGAACATAGAGAACCGATTGCACCACCTACAACTGCACCAACTGCTGTACCTGCACCAGGAATAATAGAACCGATTAAAGCACCTACTTTTGTACCTAATGCTGCACCGGCTACCCAACCACCTACTGAAGCGGCTGTTTTAACAGCGGATTTACCAAGTTGTTTAACACCTGATTTTGCACCTAATTGTTTGAAAGTTGGAATTACGTTAGAAATAACTTCAAAACCGCCTTCCATAATTAACATTGCTGTACCACCGTTAGATTTGAATGCATTCAAGCATTTACCAAAAGTAGGAGATTTTACAGCTAATGCGTTAAGACCTTTATTTAATTTTGTAATACCTAAAACGTTTGAAATTTTTGAACCAATGCCTGTTGCTGCAGCAGATTTTTCTAAATAACCTGCTTGATTTGCTTGTGCAAATAAGCTATGAGCTTTGTTGATTGCTTCTTTAGAACCAGATTTAATAGCTTCTTGAGCTGCAGTTCTAGCAGAATTATATAAATCGATTGTACCTTTTGAATATACAGTTGCTTCAGCTAATTTTTCAGCTGTTGGAATTGATTTTAATAAGCTTGCACCAGCATTTGAAGCAAGAACACCACCAAAACCAGAAGCTTGTCTGATTGCTGCATAATTTGTACCATTAGCTAATGCTTGAAAACCACCTTTAAGGTCTTTTCTGTTGTTCCATAACCAAGAACCACCTTGTAAAGCCATATTAGAAGTTGAACTTGTTAAAACTTCTGACAAACCAAGGTCAGTTGTATTTGTAAGAGCAACACCTGTAGCATATTTTGCTAAGTTTTCAATATCTTTTGTTGAATATCTAATGCCGCCATTAAAGCTTACATTATTGTTACTATAAACCATGTTTTCCTCGTTTAATATCCTGTATATATATAAACGTTGGAAATAGCTAATAATTGCCTTTTTTCAAAAGATATATTAATTTTTGTTACAAATTTCTATACATTTGTTCAAATTTTGTATCATAACTTCTTGATAATGTTCGCAATCTTTTTGTTTTGTTGCTTCAAATCTCAAAGTAAACACAGGTTCAGTATTAGATTGTCTTACAAGGGCAAAACCACCATCAAAAACAATTCTCATACCGTCAAGAGTGATAATATCTTGAATTTTATTGCCAAACATATTTTTATTATCTTCAACCATTTTTTCGAACATTTCAAGAACTGGTTTTTTAAGTTCATTTTCACAATGTAGTCTAACCTCATCTGAAATATAAACTGCATCAAATGGTTTTAGCATATCTGTTAAGTCGAAATCTTTATTTGTTTCTCGCATCTTAGAAATAATTTCGATTACTCTACAACCAGCATAAAAGGCATCATCATAGCCATAATATCTATCTTTAAAGAAGATATGACCACTCATTTCACCAGCAAGATGTGCGTTTGTTTCAGCCATTTTTGCTTTAATATAACCGTGACCAGTCTTGCACATAATAGCTTTACCGCCTGATTTATTGATTGTATCAAATAAAACTTGAGAACATTTTACTTCTGAAACAACAACTGGAGTTGTTTTTGTCAATCTATATCTTTCAATAACATCTAGAGCATAAATTAATAATAGTTTGTCACCAGTTAAGTGATTGCCTTTAGAATCAATAACACCAATTCTATCGCTATCACCGTCAAAAGCAATACCTAAATCAGCTTTATTTTCAACAACTGCTTTTTTAATGTCGTCTAAAGTTGATTCATCACTTGGGTTTGGATGGTGATGTGGAAATCTTCCATCTGGATTTGAATATAATTCAATTACATTACATCCTAATCTTCTGTACAATTCTGGACCAACAATACCACCAGTACCATTTGCACTATCAACAACAACTTTTATACCTTTGCCAATTGATTTGAATTGAGTACAAAGTTCGTTAATATATTCTGGAATAATATCGTGTTGAACTGATTTACCAAAAGTATGAGATAATAAAGACTCTTTACTTTGTTCAATAGCAAGTTTTTTAACTTCTTGGAATTGAGCTTCTGTCATTGATTTTTTATTGAAAGTCATTTTTAAACCATTATATTGGCTAGGGTTATGACTTGCAGTAACAATCATTGCACCCATAACTTCGTTTTCGCCAGTAATTTCTTTTAAATCAGCGTGTTCAGAATAATATCCAATAGGTGTAGCTGCCAAACCTAGGTCAATAATATTTGCTCCAGCAGAAGTTACACCTTTTACAATAATATCTTTTAATTGAGGAGAATGAGTTCTAGCATCCATACAAACTGTAACCCAAATATCTTTTGCTTGTTTGCCAGTTTGCTCCATTATATATTTTATATAAGCTTTTGAAGTAAAGAAGAATAATTCCTCTGTTACATCTTTTCCATAAATACCTCTAATATCATTTTTACCAAATGCTGAGTCCCAATTAATCATTTATCTTTTCTCCTACTTTTTTTATTATGGTATCATGAAAAATATGAAATTAAAAATATCAGACTTATTTAATAAACCAAGCGTTGCAGGAATGTTATTCATTTTACCTGCCATTGTTGGGACATTTATTTTTATTGTAATTCCCACTATAGCCTCTTTTGCACTAAGTTTTGCGGATTGGGATTTGTTGAATGAAATAAAATATGTCGGATTACAAAATTATTATGAAATTTTTACAGACAAAGTTTTTGTAAAAATATTAATAAACACTTTTGTATATTCGCTATCAGTAACAGCATTTGGCGTAATAATACCCCTAATTTTAGCTTGTATATTAAATTCCAAAATATGGTTTAAAGATTTTTATAAAACGGCTTATTTTATTCCATTTGTAACACCGATGATTGTATCTGCAATTGTTTGGGAATGGATATTTGACCCAAATATCGGCTGTCTTAACCAATTCTTACATCTTCACATAAACTGGTTATACGACACAAATTTTGCTATGCCAGCCTTGATTATCGTATCAGTTTGGAAATTAATCGGATACAACATGATAATATTTTTAGCAGGTTTAACAGGAATAAATTCTGAACTATTAGAAGCTTCAAAAATTGATGGTTCAAACGCTATTCAAACCTTTTTAAGAATAACAATTCCACTACTTTCACCAACAATATTTTTTGTTGTGATAATTACTGCAATAAGTTCATTCCAAGTATTTGACCTTATTTATTTAATGACACAAGGTGGACCATTGGATAGTACGAATGTAATTGTTTACGCAATATACAAAAACGCTTTCGAATACTTTAGAATAGGAAAAGCAAGTGCATTAGCTTACGTATTGTTTGTAATAATCTTCCTTTTAACCTCTCTACAATGGTATTTCAGAAAGAAAATGGTTTATTTAGAAAAATAATCCTAAATCATATTTGCTAATTTTATTAAATTTTCATCTCTTTGAGGCATAGCAAGTGGTTTTGGAATAAATATATCCTTGTATTTTTCAATAGCATAAGAATCTGTCATACTTGCAATATAATCAGTTACTGCACGTTGAATTTTATCTTCAGCACAATAATCTTTTAATTTTTCTGAATAATATTCAAATAGAGATTTTATAATATTTTTAGCTTTCTTTTCTTCCAATTTTGCAGGAGAATCAGTATAAACATTTTTGAACATCCAGTCACGTAGAATGTTCGTATAATGCCAACCCTCATCACTCATTGAAACAATTGGTTTTTCAATTGAATTTTTAATAATTTCTGTAATCATTTTATTTAAACGTTTTGACTGAACAGAAGAAAAATAATCTCTACATTCTTTTGGTAAATCCTCTTCCGAAATCACACCCGCACGGATAGAATCTTCAATATCATGATTAATATATGCAATTTTATCAGCTAATTGCACGCATTGAGCCTCAAGAGTTTTTGGTTCTAAACCCCAAGAGTGAGTATAAATACCTTGAACAGTTTCACGGCAAAGATTTAAGTCTTCTAATTTTTCAACAACTCTAACACTTTGTTCATTGTGTGCAAAGTGACCAGTAATTTCGTTCAACACGCCCTCTCCACAATGACCGAATGGAGTGTGACCCAAATCGTGACCTAAAGCAATAGCTTCTGTTAAATCCTCGTTTAATCTCAATGCTCTAGCCAAGGTTCTTGCAATTTGAGAAACCTCTAAAGTATGTGTTAAACGAGTTCTAAAGTGATCGTCAAACGGAGCAAGAAAAACTTGAGTTTTATGTTTTAGTCTTCTGAACGATTTTGAGTGAATAATTCTATCTCTATCACGTTGAAAATTCGTTCTCAATGGACAATCTTCAATTTTTCTCAATCTTCCTTTTGTTTCCTTACTTTTTTGTGCAAAATCACTTAAATAAGTGTATTCAAAATCTTCTAATCTTTCTTTAATTGTCATTTTCTTAAATCCGTTTAACTATTGTGCAAATGTTATGTTATAATAAAACCAAGAAAGGAACATCCTATGAGAGAACTATTTAATGAAAACGTAACTTCAATTGAAACATATATTATGTTTAAAATAACAGAAAAAGCAAATGAATTAAGAGAAGAATTGACAAAGAAAGGAAGAGAACCTATTTCTTTAGCAATGGGTGCCCCAACTTGCAGACCACCGCAATTTGTAATTGATGAAATCAAAAAACTTGTCGACATAGATTCTATGCATACATATTCATCTCCTAGAGGTGAAAAAACATATCTTGAAGCAGTTGCTAATAGAATGAAGAAAAGATTTGGCGTTGAAGTTAATCCTAAAACAGAAATCTGTTCTCTTATCGGTTCAAAAGAGGGTATCGCTAATATGATTAGAGCGTTAATTAACCCTAAACATGATATTAAAGATAAAGATATTATCTTAACTCCAAACCCATCTTACGCTTCATATAAGGAAATGGTAAAGGTTTCTGGCGGATATTCATATTCAGTTCCTTTAACGCCAGAAAACAACTTTATGCCTAATTTAGATGAAGTTTGGGATAATTTAATTAAAGATGGTTTTGACCCTAAAAAAGTAAAAGCTTTATTGGTAAACTATCCATCAAACCCACTTGGTGCTACTGCGACACTTGATTATTACAAAAAAGCAGTTGAATTCTGTAAAAAACACCATATCTTATTAATTGGTGACTCTGCATATTGTGATTTATATTATGATGAATCTAAAAAGCCTCACAGTATATTAGAAGTTGAGGGTGCAAAAGATATAGCCGTAGAATTTTTCTCATTCTCTAAACCTTATGCAATGACAGGTTGGAGATTAGGTTGGGTTTGCGGTAATGCAGAAGCATTAAGTTATTTCTGCAAACAAAAAACAACTATTGATACAGGTATTTTTAAAGCTATTCAAAATGCCGGTGCTAACTTGCTAAATTCTGACGAAGCAGACAAATACAACGCTTGGTTAAACAATGAATTTAAAAGAAAAAGAGATTTATTTGCAAACGGACTTAAAAAATTAGGATACGAAATTCCAATCATCCCAGATGCGACTTTCTACTTGTGGGTAAAAATGCCAAAATGCTATGACTCATCAGAAAAATTCTGTGCTGATTTATTAGAAAAATCAGGCATTATGGTTGTTCCAGGTGAAGGCTTTGGTGATTTAGGCAAAGGATACTTCAGAGTATCTTACGTTTGCTCTGATGAAAAACTTCAAGAAGTATTGGATAGAATGGAAAAAGACGGTTTTAAATATAACTAAAACCTACTCTTCATCAAATACAATTGAATATTTAATTGGATTATAATTTTTTAATTCATTAACACCAAAATCATCTTTTGAATAGATTTCATTCAACTTAAGAAATCTAGTGGTTTGGTCTTCGTAATCACCAAACATAATAAAGAATAACGGCTCAAGCTCATCCATATATTCTTTATAAGAAATATTGTGGCTTGTATATTCTTCTGTGGCATCATAAAATAAATTTTTTGCATCACCAATATTTAGTGCAGCATCATAAAGTTCTCTATCATTCCAGCTCAACCAAGAAACATCCGGAACATCAGCTGGTGATTTGCCATTTGCAAGTTCTATTGCCATTTCTTGCAAAGAAACACCTGAACTATTTTTTGTAGACATCAAACCAGTTATTTCACCGTCTTCAACTCTGAATTTGTACATGCCATCTTCTGAATACAAAGATGTACTCCAATCATAAAGAGGTTTTGCATTTGCTTCAATCATAGATTTCCAAGCATTGTTATAATTTTCCCAAATAGATGCATCCTCATCAAGCTCAATAGAACCTGATTCGACAGCCTTTTCTAACAATTCCATTTGTGAAATCTTTTCACCCTTATAGTAAATACCACCAGCCAAGAGTTTTGTATTATAACGGTTTGGCAAGATTGTGCTGTCTTTTAATTGAAAATTCTTTTTTGTAACTACACCTTTTTTATTATATGTAGAAACCTCAGACGTAGCTTCAGAATTTGTATCAAGAACAGCAAAATTTTCGTCCTCATCCTTATGATAAGAACCATTTGCATCTTTAATATTTTTCTTAGTGCCTTTTAAAAGCTTCGAAATATCACTATTTTCTAAGTTAATTCCATTTAACATTCGATGATTTCCCTATCCGCACACTATACGCTGATTATAGCATATATTCAAAAAGTTTTCAATATTAGGATTTTGACTAGTTAAGAGTTTCAAAAATAAAAACATGTGGTATATAATTCATATAACTATAAGTCAAATGGATTGACTTGTTTAAAAATGGATTTTAAGTTTTTACTTACACTACCAGACTAAACTATCGTTGTACGCAAATTATAAAAAAGGATGTATTATGATTAACGGAATTTCATCAGGACAAATGTTAAAGTTGCAAAACTTTAGCGGTAGCAGAAAATTAACAACTGAAAAAATGTTTGGAATGATTTCTATCCAACTTGGCGGTGACGGAAGAACTATAAATAGAAATCAACTTCAACAATATATCCAAAAAGCTGATGATGGTCTAATTAATTGTTCTTCAAAACAATTAAAAGCTTTTAAGTTACTTGATGACAATTGGAAAGATTTATTTGGTGATACAGACTCTATAACTGCAAAAGATTTCAATAAAGCTGCTGGTATCTTTGCACAAATTATTTTGGCAAAAGAAGATAAAAGCGATATGGAAAAACTTCAAGAAGAGTTGCAAAAACAAGTTGAAAAACAAAAGAAAGCTCGTGAAGAACAAGAAAAGAAATTAAAAGAAAAACAAGACAAAGAAAAAGAAGAAGAAGATAAAAAAGTTGAAGAAGATGACGAAAAAGACGAAGATAATGATGAAACAATAATCAATAATTTAATAGAAAAAAATACAACTTACACAAAATCAGGAACAACTAAACCAAGCGAAAGCATAACAAAAAATTCAACTGTCGAATACAAAATTTAAAGGATAAAAATGGATTTATCAAGCATTTCAAACTTCTCAAATCAACAAGCAAATTTATTTAAAACAAACAATAATACAAACAAAGGTGGCAAGACTAACAAAGCTATAGGACAAAAAAATTCTAGCCCAGCAAGTAAAATTACACTTGCCCAAAAAGGACAAGCTGGTTACATGAAAGAAATGGATGCTGATGACGATGGAAAAATTACGCTAGAAGAATTTAATCAGTATTGTGAAGAAAATGGGCTAAGTTCAGAAGACAAAATGAAACTTTTAACTTGTATGCAAGTTTCACAAATGAATGAAAAAATTTCAGAAGATACTAAAAAAGCTCAAGACGAAGAAAAAAAGAAAGAAAAAGCAGAAGAAAATAAATCTTCAGAAACTGACGACAAATCAATTTACGCTAAAAAAGGTGATGATAAATATAATCAAGAAATGGATGCAAATAACAACGGTTCAATAACTTATGCCGAATATATTGAATACCTAAACAAAAAAGGCGAAACTTCTGATACAATAGAACAAAAAAGTACAACTACTCCAGAGGAAGACTCTGAAACCTATGAAGCAAAGACCGTAGAACCTGAAGTTCAATCAACTGTAGAATATGATGTTTAATAAAAGAGTGGCGAAGCCAAAGGCTTCGCCACTCTTTTATTCTTCTCTAATCATTTTTTTCAATTCTTTTTTTGCAATAATCAACTGTTTATCATTATTTGCTTTCATATCATCAATAGTCAATTCGACATTTATATCAGGTTCAATACCTTTTTCATTAATGTCAGTACCGTTTGGAGTAAGGTATTTTGCAATTGTAAGATTTATGCCTGTTCCGTTAGGTAGTGGAACAATTTGTTGCACCATACCTTTACCATAAGTTCTTGTACCTAAAATTTTAGCCTTGTGGTAATCCTTCAATGCTCCTGATAGGATTTCACTAGCACTTGCACTACCACCATCAACCATAACGATTAATGGTTTATCAATCATAAGTTGAGTATTTTGAGCCTTAATTCTATTTCTATATCCGTTTCTACCGATAATACTTACAATATCATTACCGCCCTCAATAAATATGTTAGAAATAAATACGGCATTCGGTAACAAGCCCCCTGGGTTTCCTCTCAAATCAAGAATTAAACCTTTTGCACTTTCTGTTTTTTCTAAGGCTTGAACAAATTCTTTTGCTGTATCGGCACCTATAAAGGTTGTGATTTGGATATAGCCTAAGTCTTTATCTTGTTTATCAATATAGCTTTTAACAGTCTTAACTTTAATTTCTTTACGCTTCATTTTTTTAGTAATCTTAGTATTTCCACGTAAAATTACTAATTCAACAACACTATTAATAGGTCCTCTTACAACACTTGCGACTTCGCTAATAGCTTTACCACTCATATCAACACCATTGACTTTTAAGATAATGTCGCCTATTTTTAATTGAGAAGCTTGTGCGGGGCTACCATCCACAACGCTTAAAATATATATTTTACCGTCTATTGATGCAATATTAACTCCAATACCTGTAACTCTTGAATCAATATCAATATTTTGTTCAGCAAATTCTTGCTTATTCATAAAATTTGAATAAGGATCATTTAAGCTTTCTAACATAGTTGCTATTGCAACTTTTGCATCATCATCGGTGTTTATTTTACCTCTGTAATGTTCTTTCCATCTAGACCATTTTTGATTATTCATTGAAGAATCGTAATATGAATCTCTAATTTCTCTCCAAGTCAAATTAAACAACTGCTGACTAGAAACAACAGAATTGTTTGTTCTCATTGCAAGTTTTGTTCTAAAATTAACTGGAATATCAAAGAATTTCACGAAGAAATTGTTCAATAAAACAATTATAAAAACAAAAATTATTAAAATTATGACTTGTTTTCTACTCATAATTTAATTTAACAACAACGAATAATTTTTATCAATAGCCATTTTATTATGAACTAAGGACACAATTTTTCCCAGTCAATATCCTCTTCGTCAGGATCACCAGGTTCTCTAATTTCGTCGCCATCTTCAAGCATTAACATTAATTGAAGTCTTAATTGTTTTTTATAATTTTCTCTTGCTTTTTCAATAGTTTTCGCACAAAAAGCAAAACTTGGAATTTCTTCAATTTCAATATAGTAGTATGGATTTCCGTTGAAATCTAGGTCAGTACCCTCAACTAAAGTCCAATCTAAATTCATATAATATTCAATATCTTTATTTTCTACTTCGTTACTCATTGAAAACTCTTTCATTTAATGGTTGATTTATCATCAAACCCTCACCACCGATTACATCAGCTTGTTTGTTATCTATATATAAGTATACAGGTAATTTGGTATTTTTGTTAACTGTTTTAACTAATTGATACAATCTTTTATATAAACCATCAGTACCACCACCTTGGTCAAAAGAAGAAGTTAAGTTTACAATAGCTTTTTTATCTGTTTCAACTACTGAAATAACCTTTGTACCACTTGGAATTTCTGTATAAATACCTTTTTCTCTTTCAATTTGGTTCGGACCTTCAATTAATCTTGAAACAGCAAAAGATAATTGTTGACCATTTTCAGTTTTGTTATATTTTCTCTTTACTGCTCTATAAAGTTCTTCACCATTTTCGTTTTTACCAATGAAGTATACTGTGATATAAGTATCTTCATTTTTCTTTTGGATTTCTTCTTCATCAACATTATTTTCTTCTGTTTGAGAAACTTCTGTATCAGTAAGTTCAGGTTTTTCTGGTGAGAAAAATGCGAACTTAATATAACCAATAGTTATTAAAATCAATATTATTAATGCAACTTTTTTATTATTTGTCATCATAACTAAATATCCTTATTTCTTTGGTATAAATATTATACCGTCAAAAAGAATTTTGTCATCATTAATATCGACTGTTTTTATCATTAATTTTCCGTTTGTAATAGAGAATGCATCAAGTGAATATTGCAATGGGTCTATATAATTAAATAAAGAAACGTATTTAGCAATATTCAATTTTTTATTTGTATTTTCTAATCTAATATCATAAACATTTATTTTTCCATCAGAAACTTTTAATGCAGAAGATACATCAAATTTTAAAGCTGATGACATCCCAAACATTGATGTAATACCAGATGAAACATTCATCATAATATGAAGTCTTTCGTCTTTAATTGCAACATCGACAGAATCTATCTTTAATAATTTTAGACCTAAAGCATTCAAATCAACTCTTTTTAAGATTTTTTCATAAGCTTGAGATTTAACAGTATCTTTCAAATCCTTTTCAGTAACCATAATAGAATAATCCATCAAAAGGTTTGAACGGTTGTAGATTTCGTTTGTAGATAAATCAAAATAGTTAAAATCACATAAAGTTTTAGCTTCGAATAAAGAAACCTTTATACCCTCAATATCTAAATCTTTACCAGTAATCTTCAGACTCTTAAAAATACCATGTTTTAAGTCTTTCATACTATAAGCTTTTAAAGATACTTTAAATTTTTGTCCAGTTTCTTTTTTAATTTGTTTTTTAATTATGCTTTCACCAACTTTTTCTGCTATAAAAGTTGCACCAGTAACCTTTGAAAATACTTGATTTCCTTTTGAAGAAACATCAAAAGCAGGTGTGCAATATGCTGTTGTGTATTGAGTTGCACTTGCTGGCAAGCTCATACAAAATACTAAAAATAATGCTATTATATAAATCTTTTTCATTTTACAAACACTTTCTCTAAAGAAGTTTTATTGTTTATAATACGTGTAACAGCACTTATTTTAGTACAATAAAGCAAAATAATTAATTCATTATTACAATTTGTGAACTTATTTGAAGTAAAATTCATACCGTGACTTACCTTTAAATACTCATCCTCACTTAATTCTACCTTTTTTAGATTAGAAAAATAATTAAGCGGATTTTCAATAAATTTTTCTTTATTTTCAGAGTTTTCTATTTCAGAAAGTTCGATAGAATTTTCAATTTTAAAATCACCAGCAATAGTACGAGTCAAACCAATCAAATGAGCACCACATGAAAGAACTTCGCCTAAATCGTGAGCAATACTTCTTATGTAAGTACCTTTTGAACATTTAATTCTAAGTTTGGCAATATTGTCTTCTAATGATAACAAATCCAATTTTTCGATTGTAACTTTTCTAGCCTCAATTTCAACCTCTTTACCTTCACGAGCATATTCATAAAGCTTTTTACCATTCTTTTTTAAGGCTGAATAAATAGGCGGTTTTTGTAATATTTCACCTCTAAATTGATTTAAAGCATTTTCAAGTTCAGAGATTTCTACAATCTTATCAGAGGTAGCAATAATTTCACCCTCTTTATCATAAGTATCAGTACTAACACCAAATTTTACTGTTGCAACGTATTCTTTATCATCAGAAAGATATTGAATAAGACGAGTCGCATCCCCAACCGCAATAGGCAAAACCCCATTTGCCATAGGGTCAAGTGTACCTGTATGACCTATTTTTTTTATCTTTAAATTTCTGCGTAAAAAACTTACGACATCGTGTGATGTCATACCAGATGGTTTGTTTACGTTAATAAATCCGAACATTTTAGATTATAATTCTCCACGAGAAATCTTATCAATGATTTCAGTAACCTTTGAACCACGTTCAATAGAATCATCATAGATAAATCTAAGCTCTGGAGTAACTCTTAAACGGATACGTTTACCAACTTCGTATCTAATTTTTGGTTTATTTTGCTCAATAGCCTCTTTAGTTTTTTCTTTTTGTTCATCAGAACCAAAAACTGAATAGAATACTTTGGCATAAGAATTATCGTGAGAAACTTCAACGTCTACGATTGAAACGACACCTGAAATTCTAGCATCTTGTATATCACGTCTTAATATATCAGAGATTTCTCTCATTAGTTCTTTTCTTACACGTTCATTTCTTAATGTCATAATAAACCCTTAAATTAGTCTAAAGTAACTTTAACTTTTTCTGTAGTAGATACTTCGATAATGTCACCCTCTTCAAGATCGTTGAACTTCGCAAAAGAAAGACCACATTCAAAACCTTGTGCAACTTCTTTTACATCGTCTTTAAAACGTTTCAACTGGTCAATTTGACCCTTGAAGATTTCTTTACCGTCACGGATAACAACCGCAATATTGTTTCTAGCAATTTTACCCTCAGTTACGTAACAACCAGCAATCTTAGTTGTTTTACCGATAGTGAAGATTTGACGAACTTCAGCTTTACCAACTTCAACCTCTTTAGTTTCAGGTTCAAGTAATGAAAGCATTGTGTTTTCCATTTCTTCAATAATTTGGTAAATAATATCGTATTTCTTAATTGTTACGTTTTCTCTTTCAGCAGCAATTAAAGCATTGTTATCTTCTTTAACAGTAAAACCTAAGATTAAAGCGTTACTTGCAGCAGCTAACATAACATCGGCTTCTGAAATATCACCAACACCAACGTGGATGATTTTAGTAACAATTTTCTTAGATTCAAGACCAGCAATAGCTTGTGCTACAGCCTCAGCTGAACCGTGAGTATTAGCTTTAACAATTAAGTTTAATTGTGGAATATTATCTTCACCACTCATTGCTTCTTTTCTGATATGAGCTGGTAACATAGCTTCTAAACGTTTAGTACGTTCATTTTCTTTACGTTCATCAACGATAGATTTCATTTCTTTTTCGTTTGCTACAACTTCAAAGAAATCACCAGCTTGTGGAACTTCTGTTAGACCAAGAATTTCAACTGGAGTTGATGGACCAGCCTCTTTAATTCTTTCACCAGAGTCTGATAATAAAGCTCTGATTTTACCACAAGTGTTACCTACAACAACGCAGTTACCAACATGCATTGTACCATTTTGAACTAATAATGATGCAACTGGACCTTTACCTTTATCTAAGTTAGCTTCAATAACTACGCCTGATGCCATAGCATTAGGGTTAGCTTTCAAATCAAGCATATCAGCAACTAAAAGGATGTATTCTAACAATTCGTCAATACCAGTTCTTTGTAAAGCTGAAACTTTGCAAGTAATAGTGTCACCGCCCCATTCTTCAGGAACAAGTCCATGTTCTGTTAACTGAGTAAGAACTCTGTCAGGGTCAGCCCCTGGTTTATCCATTTTGTTAACAGCAACAATAATTGGAATTTCAGCAGCTTTTGCGTGGTTAATAGCTTCAATCGTTTGAGGCATAATACCATCATCAGCAG
>ERZ808275.370-NODE-370-length-19523-cov-4.730635_pt1 | contig 19523 bp, 7 predicted proteins | sample MGYA00520894_ERZ808275 | MGnify/ENA primary metagenome ERZ808275 (study PRJEB31516, sample SAMN03275598) | gut metagenome | biome: mammalia-associated habitat; material: feces | host: Papio cynocephalus | place: Kenya | collected 2012-08-03 ...
ACATCTTGGTCTTAGCCGGTGACATGGGATATTTGGGTGATGAAAGTTTTCTCAAGCATCCTTTCTGGGATTGGGCATCTGAGCATTTCAAGCAAGTAGTAGTAATACCAGGCCATCGTTTGAACTGGTATCTCCGGATTTCAAGGGAAGTCCTATAAATGGTGCTTTCACAGCAGAGCTTGGAAACTTCATTGCTTATAGCCTATAGACTATTGGATATATGGTCATTCACATAGAAATATAGATAAGGTGATAGGACAGACGAAATGTGTATCCAATCAACTTGGGTATGTGAGTCATGGAGAGGCTAAGGCTTTTGATTTCCAAAAATGCTTTTACGTGGGGTAGTAGCATGACTGTATTAATGAGTTATTCTCATTTTATTGCTAAATAATTATAAAGAAGTTGTTAATTTCAAACAAAAAGAGTATTTTTGTATCAAAAATAGCATAATTATGGCAAACAAGGAATTGAACAGGCTAAAAATAGTGCTTGTAGAAAAGAAACGCACTAATAAATGGTTAGCTGAACAACTTGGAAAAAATCAGACAACAGTGTCTAAGTGGTGTACTAATACATGCCAACCAGACATTGGTGCTCTTATGAAAATTGCCAAACTGTTGGAGGTTCCATTGACTGAACTATTATGTATAGATGCTGTTGATGAGGACTAATGATTAATAACAATAAACGAATTGAACTATGCTCCCATTACAACAAGCATACGAGGCTAAAGACGCCATTATTGAATATTTGAAAGCAACATTCTGCTTCAAGGACAAGGAGGTGGATGATGCTTTTTATGCGTTCATACAAAATGACAAGTATGGTATTGCGCATGAACCATATTTATCTTTGAAAACGCCATTTACTTCTGCCGATAGTGATGGTTCTGATGTAATGGACATAGTTCCTGGCTATACGCTTTATAAGCATCAGTATCAGTCTTTTCAGAGATTGACTTCCAAAGACAATCATTCTCCACAGCCAACACTCTTAACTACAGGAACAGGCTCAGGTAAAACAGAATGTTTTTTGTTCCCACTACTTGACTATTGTTATCAATGGCGACATAATCATGAACATGCAGAAGGTGTTAAAGCGATTATACTTTATCCTATGAATGCGTTGGCAAGTGACCAAGCCAAGCGTCTAGCCGAGGCGATATATCAAGATGAGCGTCTTCGTGGTAAGGTAACGGCTGGTCTTTTCATCGGAGAAGGTAAGAATCGTGAAAAGAAATATCCTGTTGCAATGGGGGAACATAATATCATAGAAGATAGAGACCAGATATTAGAAACGCCTCCTGATATTATCTTGACAAACTTCAAGATGCTTGATTATGCTTTGATGAAGCACAATTACGCAAAATTGTGGTATTATAACTTTAAGGACAAGGAAATGCTTAAATTTCTTGTCTTAGACGAGTTGCATACTTACGATGGAGCACAAGGGACAGATGTGGCAAATTTAATACGTCGCTTGAAATTAAAGTTGGGTTTACAGGCAGGACAATTGTGTCCTGTTGGAACTTCTGCTACCATAGGAAGTGGCAAGGATAGTAAAGTTTTATTGCGCAAATATGCATCTGATGTGTTCGGAGAATGTTTTGATGCAGATTCTGTTATCGTTGAAGACAGAATCGAAGTCAGAAAATTAGGTAATGAAGCAAATAATGATTTCATACCTACATTGGAAAATTTATCTCAAGCCAGATTTGGACTTGATGACACTTATGACGAATACATTATCCGTCAGCAGTGCTTATGGCATTTGCAGAAGGCTAATCTTGCTGAAGGGTTGGCTGAACTGCGAATCGTCAGAGATATAACTGATATAACTTATAATATCTATATCAGTGTACCCAATCTTATAGCTAAACTAGCTGATAGAAATGAAAAATTTAGAGCCTTACCAGAGGCCTCATATAAGGGCGTGGAGTCACCACGTTTGGCAGTTTTGTCATCTTTGTTGGCTTTGATAGCAGCTGCGAAGAAAGGTGTAAAACCTCAATTTCCTTTTCTATACCTGCAAGTTCAACTTTGGTTACGAGAACTTTCTGGCTTTCTCCGTGTCATGTCGAATGAGGTAAAGTTTACTTGGCGAAAAGACGTGAACAAAGAGGACAGACAACAGCTTGCTTTGCCTGCTTATTTCTGCCGTGAATGCGGAGATTCAGGTTGGATAGCGTATAAGACTAAAAAGTCGAATAGCTTAGACAAGGACCCTGGTAAAACTGCCATACAGTTCATCAACAACAATGAGAATTGTTGGTTGTTAAACCTATGTAAAGATGACAATAAGCCAATAGAAGAATATCAAGGAATTACAGAGTCTTGGTGGATAGATCCTGCCGATTTGCATGTATATGACCAACAAGATGAAGAAAATGAGAATCGTATCCATGTATATGCTATGCGAAAAATAGATGCAGGGAAACATGGTAAGAATCCTCGCTTTGTCCAGTCTTGTCCTTCTTGTTGTTCTGACAATTCTTTGACTATCATTGGTACGAAAGTAGCAACGATGGCTTCTGTAGCTATTAGTCAAATCATGTCGTCAGACCTTGATGGTGAAATAGAGGCAAATCGTAAAATACTTGCTTTTACCAATAGTGTGCAAGATGCAGCTCATCAGGCTGGATTTTTTGAGGCACGCAATTATCGCTTCTCTTTCCGTAATGCTTTGCAGAATTGTATTCGGAATTTGGGTGAGAAAGGAAAACTCCCCATCTGTCTTGAAAATCTTGAAAAGGAGTTTGTGCAGTATTGGAAGGAAAAGTTACACTTTGACGATAATCAAGAGGGGTATGTTTACCGTTTTTTCCCTCCAGATAGATTAGGTGACATAGACTTGGATACAGATTTCAGAATAAATGACCATAAATTCAAGAAAGGTTTTATAGAACAACTTGACCTTCGTATTGGATGGGAGATTGCATCGGAATTTGGGTTCAATGCTCGCATTGGTCGCACTTTGGAAAAATCAGGAGCTTCTGCAACTTATTTTGATGAAGACCAGTTGAGGAATGTCTATAAGCTGATGAAGCCATGGCTTGATGAAAATAGATTGGAGCGTATTACACGTCAGCATTTTGTGCAGTTTGCCAATGACGTATTGCACCGCATTCGTATGCGTGGAGCTGTGGACCATCCATTCCTCTCTCGTTTTCGTGAGGTGAAGTCCACGACTTACGAGATGAATAATAACAAACCGTCAAAATATTATCTTCACAGATACTTCGGATCACGTGCACGTTATCCGAAATTGGTTGCTACTACACATCTTGAAAATCGTAGCATCCTTGATACTACCTATGTGAATCCAAGGGTGCTCAATTGGTATAAGTACTATTTCCAGAAGTGTTTTACTGCCGACTTATCCGATAGTAGCTTTATGATGGCGGAAATACCAGATGGTCTTTACAATGACTTTTACCAGAAGCTGTTTGAAGTTTTTTGTGAAGAAGGTATTTGCAATAAGAGCGTTCGTGAATCAGAGCGAAATTACTGTATCTCCCCATCTGCTCTTTTGATTTCGGATAAAGTAAAGCATATTCACTGTTACCATTGTACTTCTGTGATGTGTGTTGCCAATGAAGATGAAGTTTCGGAGAATACTCCATGTCTTGAATATAAGTGTCAAGGTAAATATACCGAGGTGAAACGTGATGAGATACATAAGTATTATTACAATGTTTATAATCGTCAACTCTCACCACGTATTTACTCACATGAGCATACAGGTATTCTTGATCGTCAGAAACGTGAGAGTATAGAATATCAGTTTAAAAGTAATGAGGGGAAGAATAGTGTCAATACGCTGGTGGCTACATCTACATTGGAAATGGGTATCGACATCGGTGACTTGAATGTGGCACTTAACACTTCTGTTCCTCCAATGCCGTCCAACTTTATACAAAGAGTGGGACGTGCAGGACGTAAAAGTGGAGCTGCGCTCATTATTGATTTTGCTCGCAATGAATATCATGATCTGTTTTACTATGCAGAGCCTAAGGAGATGATGCAGGGAAAAATTAATACTCCTGGTTGTTACCTTTCTGCTGTGGATATATTGCGTAGGCATTTCTTTGCTTATTGCCTTGATACATGGACTGGGTTGGATAATCAGAACAATCAAATTCCAGCCAAGGTATATAATTTACCATTGAGCACATTCAAGACAAATAGTGCCTCGTTTTTCAATCGTATCATTGCTTTCATTGAGGCAAATGGTTCGAATCTCGAAACCAACTTCCGTTCTCAATACACAGAAGAGCAGGAGGATGCCTTGGCAAACTTGTCTAAAATTTTAGGTACAGGTGAGTTTGTAACCGGGATACGTAAAGAATTTGACAAGCTATATGACAAGTATATGGCTATGTCGAATCGTATCAATGAGTTACGTAAACGAATCGATGATAGCCACTTAGCAAAGACTGATGAAGAAAGAAAAGAATTAGAAATTCAGGTGGCTGTACTAAGCAAGACTCGTCGAACTTTAATGAATCAACAGTTGCTGGAATTTATGACAAATGCAGGACTGTTGCCTAATTATGCTTTCCCAGAGTCTGGTGTAATATTGGATGCAACCATCATCCATCGGCCACCGCTAGATGCCCAGTCTTCTAAGTACAAAATAGAAGAGCTGAGTATTCAGCGTTCGGCATCATCGGCATTGCGAGAGTTGGCACCAGGCAATCATTTCTATGCACAGAAATATCGTATGAATGTCTCTGGACTTTCCACGCTTAACTGGAATACAGGAGATAAAGAAGCTCTCATGAAAATGAGATTTTGCTCAAAATGCGACTATATTGAGTTGGATAAACCAGGCCATAGCCATGAATGTCCTGTTTGTGGAGACCCAGCATTTGGCACGCCAAACAATGTTCACTATTTTGTGCGTATGGACGAGGTGCGTTCAAGCGACAGGAAGGAAGAAGCTGTACTTGACGACAAAAGCGATGATAGGGATAGCAATAGTTATGTTACGTCAAAACATTTCATACTTGATGGCAGTGTCAAGGCAAGTGGATTGCGTACGATACCTTTTGGTATAGAATATTGCAAGAGCGTGGATGTCATAGACATTAATCTTGGAGATTCAGAACAGAAAGATGTACGAGACTTGGACATCAATGAGCATGAGCATATTCCTACCAAAGGTTTTGTGACCTGTAAGTATTGTGGCAAATCAACAAGCAAGTCCAATGATTTGAATGTGGTAGAAGCTAAGGATTTACACTATCCTTTCTGTAAGAACAAGGATAAGCGATACATGGATAAGCCTGATGAATATTTCGAGGAGGTGTATCTCTATCATAAGTTCCATACAGAAGCTATCAAGGTCTTATTGCCAGTGCAAGAAGTGGATACAGAGGAAACGACGGATATGTTTGCTGCTGGCATCGGTTTGGGATTGCGCGATTATTTCGCAGGAAATCCTGACCATATACAGATAGAGAAATACAAGAGCTATAATGAGGAAACTCACAAGTTCGACCGTTATGTCATTCTCTATGATACCATTCCGGGCGGAACAGGTTACTTGGCACAAATAAGCAAGCCTGAGGAGTTTGAAAAAATATTGCAGAACGCTTGGGAACGTATCCATACATGCGATTGTCAAAATCATGGCAAAGATGGGTGTTACCATTGCATTTATACATATAGCAATAATCGTATTCAAGATAAATTGAGCCGAAAACGTGCTGACGAGTTGTTCCGAAAGATACTGGATTATTGTCGTAATGAAAGCAATGGTACAAGTAATTGGGAGAATGTGAAGGCTCTTGGCAATCTCTCGTCTGATGGTGGATTGGAAGAGAGTGAATTGGAGAAACGCTTCGTCTATGCTCTTCAGCGGTTTGTGCACGACGACAATCAGCTGGGGGGTACGCATGCTTGGAGATTCCAACAAAATTCAGCATCGTATCATCAGCAATATAACCTGGACTATGATGATGGAATTCATCGGTTGTCTTATGAGATTATTCCGCAATATGTGCTTGATAAATCCAAGGGGGTTGAGTTTCATACGGAGCCAGACTTCTTGATACGCCCCGTCTTGATGCAAGAGAATGATGGGCGTGGTTGGAAAGAACTGCCTTTCGACTATTTACGGAGTATTGCTATCTATATGGACGGTTATCATTTTCATGCTTCGGGTAAACATAATGTCTTTGCTAAAGACTTTATGAAACGCCAAAGTATAGAAAAATCTAAGCGATACATGTCTGTTACTTTGACTTGGGCAGATATGAATAAATTCGAAGATGCAGACCATCCTGAAGATTCTGTGATAGACAGGCACAATGGCGCTCTTCTGAACAAGTTGGGAAAAAACGAATGGCGAGACAGACGTAATTCGATGGAGCGACTATTGTACGTCCTTGGGCATTTGTGGGAGGCAAAGAAACTTAAAGATACATTGCTGATGTATATGGTGGGTCTTCAACCTTCTATGTCGGCATCTATCAAACTATTCCCTAAACAGCCTTGGGCGGCATTGGATGTCAATGTGGATATGGTCAATCATACCATAGTTCCTGTATTTGAGGTGCCTATGGACATCCATCCTGACGAAGGATTGCCTGAAGAGCTATGGCAGGATTTTTGGCGTGTCTATAACCTGGTGTCTCTTTATCAAGGTATTGAGACAGATGCTCAAAAACCAATAGCGACAGCTGAATCAAAATGGGAAGAAATCGCTGATGAATTTGATGACGAACTTCATGAGATTGTTATCAATCTTTTGAAGGAGGGCATAGAGTTTGATCATCATGCTGGAGTTGCCATCAAAAATAGCAAAGGTAAAAAAGTGTGTGAAGTTGAACTTGTTTCCGAAATGCATAAATTTGTATTCTTCCCAGATGACGAGGAAGCAGTCATCGCCGAAGGTTACAAGATATTCGAACCAGACACATTTGATATTAACGACATTAAATAAAAGTAATATATGAGATTGTTTCTTGAAGAGTCTTGCTGGGATGCCATCATGAGCTTGCCACGAGACATACAAAATAAATTCAAAGAGTTTCGACGTAAGTTTAAGGAGAACCCGAAGTCGGCTGCTATCAACTTGGAGTCTATATCTGACTTCAAGGATGATAGTATGCGCACAGCTCGTCTCGGCTTAGACTATAGAATGATTATCGGTGTCGTAGGTGGAGAGGATTATTGTTTGCTTCACATCGACCATCACGATGAAGCCATGGCTTGGGCTCGTAACAAAAAGTTTATCTGGAACGACAAAGTATCTTCATTTCAGGTGATTTCTGTTGAGCTTTCCAAAGAAAAAGAAAAGCTAGAGCCTGTTAGTCAGTCAGACATGTATGCTTTTAGCAAGTATTCAGATGAGCAGCTTTTACGCATCGGTGTACCAGAGGAAAACATGTCGTTGGTACGCAAGTTTAAGGACTTGGATGATTTGGATAAGTATGAAGACGAGCTTCCGCAGGACGCTTGGGAGAATTTGTATTATCTTTTGGATTCAGGTGATATAGACCGCATAATATATGATGTGGAAGAAGGCAAGCGTAAGGAAGCAGAGCATGAGCAGCAATTGCAAAGCGAGAACAACCGACGCCGCTTTATCGATATAACAGACGATGAAGAACTTGACAGAATTCTTAAAGAGGACTTGAAGCAATGGATGGTATTTCTGCATCCGTCTCAGCGTCGTATCGTGGAAGGAAACTACAAAGGTTCTTTGAAAGTTAGTGGTGGTGGTGGTACCGGAAAAACTGTTGCAGCCATTCATCGACTTAAGCGACTTTGTACCACAGCTTACGATGGAAATGGAAAAGTTTTATATACCGCTTATAATCGTGCCTTGATTGAAAATCTTGGCACTCTTATCAAGCAGATGGATGTGCCAAGACAACGTTATGAGTTGGAAACGGTGGATACTCTGGTGCGAACAATAGCCAAAGCGAATAGCTTGGTGGGTGGTAAGACTATCGTTTTTGATAATGATGAGCGTATGCGTCATCTATGGCAAGAGGTCGAGATGGACAATATGTCTGAGTTTTCCGCAGATTTCCTCCAAAAGGAGTACCATGAGGTTATTCTTTATCACGATGTTGATTCTTTGGAGCAATACCTAAAGACACCTCGTGTAGGATTAGGCAACTCTTTGTCTCGCAAGCAGCGAAAGAATGTTTGGGAAATGGTGGTAAGTTTTCGTAAGAAGGAAGCTGAGCAGAACATGCTTTCTCAGCGAGAGCTATTCAACGTCACCACACATTGGTTGAGAGAGCAACCTGAATTTATGTTCACTCATGTCATAGCTGATGAGATTCAGGACTTGTCCAATCCCGAGTTGCGTTTTTTGCGTGCGCTTACTCCAGAAGGAGCTAACGATTTGTTCCTGGTGGGTGACCCATACCAGCGCATCTACTCACGCAAGTTGAATTTCAAGGCTGCGGGTATCAACATACAGGGACGCAGTCGTCGCCTTCGAGTCAACTATAGAACCACAGAGGAAATTAAGCGTCAGGCAGTTCGCATAGTGTCTGGTGTTGAGGCTGATGATTTCGATGGAGGCGAGGAAAGTTTGAAGGGATATGTCTCTTTGCTTCATGGCGATGCCCCTGTCTACCAATTGTACAAGAATAAGAATCAGGAGTTTGAGGCGATTGGTGCATACATACAAGCCTGTCTTGATGCCAAGATTAGGCCTCGTGACATATGTGTTGCTGCCTATCGCAATAGTATGGTAGATAGTATTGCCAATTATCTGACACGAAACTTGGATATTCCTTGTTGGAAGATGGATATTGGTGATAGAGAAGGAGTGAATCTTTCTACTTTCCATAGGATGAAGGGATTGGAATTCCGTGTTGTCATACTTGCCGATGTAAGTGCTGCAACCATTCCGTACAGACCTGCTAATTTTGCTGAAATGGATGGGGAACAGCAACGGCAGAATGACCAAGAGCAACGTTCGCTGATGTATGTCGCTCTAACCCGTGCCATCAATCGTGTCCTTATCACAGGATGTGGCGAACCTTCACCGTTTCTTCTCACATTAAACAAACAAAAATAATGAACATAGCATATACCATAGGACAACGTATCTCTGTAAGAGGGGAGGACTTCTTGATTACCGACATCAATGATGGTGGTAAGCATAACTTGTTGCTTGACGTTGTGGGTATTTCCCCACTTGTCATGGACAAAACTTTTTGTTTCGACACCGCATTGGAGGATGATATAGAGCCTGTACGTCCGGAGAATACTCATTTTATAGCCGATACCCAGAGTGGTTATCGCCTTACCAAACTATATATAGAGTCTGCTTTGCGTTCCAGTACTACGCAGTCTCCGCATATAACGATAGCTCAAAAAGGTGCTTTTGATGTCCATAATTATCAGTTGGTGCCAACGGTCAAGGCTTTTTCCATGCCTCGTCCAAGAATGTTGATTGCGGATGCCGTGGGTCTTGGTAAAACCGTGGAAGTGGGAATCTTTCTTTCTGAGATGATTCGCCGTGGCCGTGGCAAGCGTATTCTTGTGGTTGCATTGAAGAGCATTCTCAAGCAGTTTCAGGAAGAACTTTGGAATCGTTTCGACATTCCTTTGGTTCGTCTTGATTCTACCGGGGTGAATCGTATCAAGACCATCATCCCTCTCAACAAGAATCCATTCGATTATTACGACAAGACCATCATATCTGTCGATACACTGAAAAATAGTCAAAGTTTCAGAAGCTACATAGAGCACACACGTTGGAATATCATCGTTATAGACGAGTGCCATAAGGTAGCCAATACTGCCAGTCAGCGTGGAGCATTGGCGCAAATTCTATCCGAACATTGTGACAGCTTGATTTTCACATCAGCTACGCCTCACAATGGTCGCAGGGAGAATTTTGCCTCTCTCGTTCGCATGCTGGAACCTACTGCCATTCCTTTGGATGGCAATTTCACGGCGGAAGACATCAAGCCTTACTATGTTCGTCGTTTTAAGAATGACTTGAAAAATGATCCAACGATAGCAGCTCAATTCCAAGACCGACAATTGGTATCCGATCATGTTACGCTGTCGCCACTGGAAGAACAGTTCTTGTGTCATCAGCACGAACAGTTCAAACTATATAAGGATTCCTCTTCTGGCTTTGGGGAAATGTTCATGCCATTGTTGCTTTTCAAGAGCTATATGTCGTCTCCTGCTGCGGCTCGTAAGTCAATCGAGAATCGTTTGGAAAAGGTCGATGACGAGGAATTGCGAGAGCAACTTGACATTGTCAATAAGATTATTGCAACCCATCAAGATACCAAGTATAATAAGTTTTGCGAGATTCTACGCTCACTCAACTGGGCAGGACGTGAGCAAGATGACCGTATCGTAGTGTTTACTGAGCGTATAGAGACTATCAATTATCTTAAAGCCAATTTAGAGAAAGACTTCAAGATTAAGGATAAGCCTATCCGTAGTGGTGATGGGGAATATCCTCGAATCGCTGTGTTCCAGGGTGGTATGCTTGATACAGAACAAGATGCCATGATAGAGAACTTCGGTAAGAAGGATTCGCCGATCCGTATGCTTATATGTAGTGATGCTGGCGCACAAGGTGTCAATCTTCACTATTACTGTAACAGAATGTTCAATTACGACATCCCTTGGAGTTTGATTACGCTTGAACAGCGTAATGGACGTATTGACCGTTATAAGCAGCCTCGTGTGCCTTACATTCATTATCTTGTGCTCCGAAGTGACAATCCTAACATCAGTACCGACTTTCGCATCCTCGACCGTTTGAAGGAAAAGGAGGATGAGGTGAATCGCACATTGGGTGATGCAGCCGAGGTGTTCCATCTTTATGATGTTCACCAAGAGGAGAAAGTTATCGAAAAGGCGATTATCCATGATGATGAGGATATTTGGGCAAGGTTGGCTGCTTTGGGAATGGAAAGTGATGCCGAGGAATCCCAGGTCAATGTTGAAGAGAAGGATCTTGATGAAAAGCCTAACGAGATGGTAACGATAGGCAAGACTGATGATAGCGAGGTGGAGGTGAAGATAGATGAAGGAATTTCCATCTATAATAAGGACATGGATTTCTATAAAGCTCTCTTCCGACAGTTGGAGAGCGATCATCTCATCAAGCCTGGCAATGTGACTATTGATGACGACATGGTGAATGTTACCAACACCGACGAACTTGATGAAGTCCTCTTTGATGTCCCAGCCGAAGCTAAGCCTCGCCGTGGCATGCGTTATCATCTCTCTACGAATAAGGAGGATGTGCTGAAGGCTATAGAAAATGCCCGAGTGGTGGATAACAACCAGAGCAATGCCGATGGCATACGTTGGGCTGATACCCAGATTCTCTACGACTTGCACCCTGTGGTACGTTATATGTTGACCAAGCTTTCTGCATCTGTGCCTAAGAATGATGCCCCTGTTGCAAAACTGGGCTTCCTGCCGAAGGATATGGCTTATTTTGTCATCAATGGACAAGTGAGCAACCAACTTGGCAATAGTGTGATTAGCGACTTCTTGGTGTGCCCAGTCAACAAGGATGGAAATGGAATATTCAAGCCCATGTCCTTGGGTGAGTTTATAGCCACCAATAACCTGAGAGATACGCTTTATACTGACACGATTGCAGAGGAAGACTTAAACCGTCTTCACGACTTGCTTCCTGAGGCGATAGATAATGCCAAGTCAATCATGAGCGAACAACAAGCCACCAAGATGGCAGCCATGAACAGTGTGGTGACCAATTATAGTAAGAAATTGAACGACTGGATTTATGGTGAGCAAAAGCAGCTAAGCCTTTTCGAGGCTGATGAATTGATGCCAAGTGGTTTTGCTGGGGTTCGCATGGATAAGCGTAAAAAGAAGGTTGAATCTCTTTCGCAAGATAGAGGTCAATACCTGAAAGATTTACAATCTCTTCAAGGTGAGCCATTCATCAAGGTGATTGCGGCTTTCTATAACTTTTAAATTTTAGAACATAAGATATGGCAGCATATAGTTTTATAGATAATATTAACGACTTTTTTTCGACGGGGTACTTTACGGAGGATTTCCAGAAGAAAGTCTTTGACAAGTCTGGCTATTCGCAGGATGGCATCAAGGAACTCTGTTCTCGCTTTTCTGCACTTCGTCAGCAATATAACCGCTACAAGCAAGCGGTCACGTCACGGTATGCTCGTGAAAAAGACAAAGAGCGAGAGACTTTTGATTTCAACTCCAAACTATTGGAGTGCTTGGGTTATTATAAGGCAACTGTACAAGAACAGCCAGCAACGATTCTTTCTCTTCCGATAGGAGAGAATGGGGCGCAGCAGGATGTTCCTGTACGTATCGTGTGCAGTCGGACGGATGGCTCACCTCAGCTTTATGTGATGGATATTCCTACACTGGTATCTTCTTCTGATGATACGAATGCAGAAACTGGTTTTGCTGAATTGGGGCTTGACCGTCTTGTCACTCATATCTTCTCTCTTCCTGAGCAAGAGCATCCTCGCTATATCTTGATGTCGGCTGGCAACATGGTCTTCTTTATGGATGCCGACAAGTGGGAGCGTGGTGCTTATCTTCGCTTCGACATAGAACGACTGTTGGTGGAAACCACTCAGAGTGCCATGCGCAACTATTTCGCTCTTTTCTATCTCTTGGTTTCTCGCGATGCACTTGCCTCAATTGGTGATACTCCTTTGATGCAACAACTTGAAGAGGAAAGTTATAAGAACGCCTATGCGGTGACGCAAGACTTGAAGCGTGGTGTGGTTGCCGCAGTGGAGGCTTTGGCTAACGAGGCTATCTGGTACATCAAGCATACGCCGGATAATAAGTTCCATAATCAGGATGAGACGGACGACAACTTCGAGACCATGATGCGTGATGATTGTTTGGTGTTCATCTATCGTTTGCTGTTCGTCTTTTATGCGGAGAGTCGTCCCGACCTTGATATCTTGCCAATTAACGACCAAACTTATCAGCGAGGTTATTCCTTGGAGATGTTACGTGACTTGGAGCAGGTGAATCTCATTACTGATGAGGAGCGAAATGGCTATTTCTTCGATCATAGTATCAAGCGACTCTTTGTGCTTATCTTGCGAGGTTATAACGAAGACCGTGTGGATGCGTCATCCATGACGGCCTCTTTCCGTGTGCGTCATATCGACTCACCTCTGTTTTCTGATGCCAAACTGAAAGTGCTTGCAGGTGTCAAGTTCCGTAATGTTGTGTGGCAGAGCATCATCTGCCAGTTGTCATTGTCTCAGCAACAAAAAGGTAAGATGCGTGGTCGTATCTCGTATGCTAATTTGGGCATCAACCAGTTGGGTAGTGTGTATGAGAATCTTTTGGCTTATCGTGGTTTCTATGCTGAGGAAGATTATATCGAGGTGCATCCTAAGGGTGATTTGATGGAGACGTATCTGCAACCTCGCTCTCGCCGTGATGTGTTTGATGAGGATGAAATATTGAAGGATGAGGAAGACCATGATATCATTCATCCTAAGGGTAAGTTTATTTATCGTCTGAATGGTCGTGACCGTAAGAAGTCTGCCTCTTTCTATACTCCTGAGGTGTTGACCAAGAGCACGGTGAAATATACATTAAAGCCTATCGTAGAGAAGTTGGAGCGTGGAGAGATTCATGCTTCCGACCTGTTGCAGATGAAGATCTTGGAGCCTGCCATGGGTGCGGCTGCTTTCCAAAACGAGGTTATCAACCAGTTGGCAGTGCTCTACTTGCAGTTCCGCAAGCAAGAAGTGGGTGAATCCATCGACCCTTTGCGATATCCTAATGAGTTGCAGAAGGTGAAGGCATTCATTGCCACAAGTAACGTGTATGGTGTTGACCTCAATGCTACTGCTATTGAGCTTGGCAAGCTATCTTTATGGCTCAACGTGATGCACAAGGATATGGAAGTTCCTTTCTTCTCCAACCGTCTTGCTGAGGGTAATGCGGTGATTGGCGCCTGGCTCAAAGTGTATAAGAAAAGTGATGTCGTGAGAACTGTTGTCGGACAGCGTACCTACGAAAAAAAGTGGTGGGAGGCTCCTACATATCGTATTCACTTTTCTGATTCTCGTCTTGAACGTCACTATACGGAGGTTTATCATTTTCTGCTTCCTGTACAGGACATGCTGGGCATACTTAATGCCAAACTGCCAACATTCAGCGAGGAAGAGGGGCAGAAGTTGAAAGAAAACAAGAAAGTTATGGCGAGCATTCGTAAGTCATGGCTCAAAGGAATTACTGGTGATGAATATAAACAACTGGAGCGCATCAGCCGTAAGATAGATGTACTTTTGAAAAAGTATGTTGAGTTTCAGATGGGTGTGGCAGAATATGCCAACAATGGCTATGCCGTGTGGAAATATGCAGGTAAGCGCACTTTGCCTTTTGAGACGAATGCACAGCGTGAGGAGTTCGATGACCAGCGTTATCGAAAGGATTCGGCATACATGAAACTCAAGATCGTGATGGACTACTGGTGCTCACTTTTCTTCTGGGAGTACAAGAACCTTGCCGATCTTCCTACCCGACAGGAGTATTGGGATGATATTGAGCGCATTCTCAATGTGGAGGTAAAAGCGGCTTCTCCTAAAGTGCGTTTCTCGAATGCTGGCAAAACAGGAGAGGAAGATTTGTTCTTGCCTAAGCAAGGGCGAATTGACTTTGATGCAGAGGAGGAAGAGAGTGCAGCAAAGGTTCAGACTTTGGAGTATTACTTGGCAGAAATTGGCAACAAGCAAACCAACAAGTTGCAACTGGAGGGTGCTTATAGTGAGCGTCGCTTTGATATTGTTAAGGAGTTGGCCAAGCGTTACCATTTCTTCCATCCTATGCTGGAGTTCTTGGAGGTGTTCTGGTTGAGAGATGGTTTTGACATTATCTGTGGTAATCCGCCATGGGAAAAATGGTCGTATGAACAACAAGAGGTAATCGGAGAGAAATACCCAGAGGTTCTTATACGTGAAGATAGTGCAACAGATGTTGAGCGGGCATTGGAGACATATTTTCAAAATGCAACAATAAAGAGCATGTGCATGACGGAGCAGGTTGAGGCAACTTGTTCTGCTACATTTATGAATTCTTTTGTATGCTATCCGTTGCTGATAGGTCAACAAGCAGATTTGTACAAAAATGTATTGACAAATTGTTTTGACCTTCTTGGAGAGAATGGCTATTTGGGAATGTTGCACCCTGAGTCTGTCTATGATGATGCCAAAGGACAGCCTTTGAGAAAGGTAATGTATCGTAGATTGCAATACCATTTTCAGTATCAGAACGCATTGAATCTGTTCCCTATAGCTCATCGCCGTAAATATAGTGCTAATATCTATACTGGATTGAAGGATGAAATATCGTTTGATAGTATCAGTAATTTATTTAATCCAAAGACAGTTGATGAATGCTATATGCATAATGGTCAAGGTGTTTGCGAAGGCATTAAAGGTAAGGATGGCAAGTGGAACTTGTCTGGACATAAGAATCGCATAGTGCATTATAATGCAAAGTACATTAAGCTTCTGTCTGATACGTTTGAAGATGGAAGATACCCCGACTGTGCAAAATTGGTAAGCGTTCATAATAATGAAATGCTTGGTATTTTGGATAAAATATCTAATTATCCAATGAAGGTGACTTCTGTAAAATATTTTATCACAGAATGTTTGCATGAAACTGGTGCACCAACAGCAGGGCTTATTAAAGATGTGCGTTCTCATACATGCTATCCAAACATGGATAATTGTGAGATGGTATATAATGCTCCTCAGTTTTACGTTAGTAATCCGATTTATCAAACTCCAAAAGAGGTTAGTTTGAAGAAAGGTGATTTTAATATTGTGGATTTGGAGAAAATATCAGACTGTTATATCCAGCGAACAAAATATATGCCTTTGGCTGAAAATTATAGATGTCTCCCTGCTTTTAATGCTTTTGTCGTTGGACAAGACGAACAAGGTAATGATATTTATGACAGTCTCTTAGACCACTATAAAGTAGGTTTCAGAAAGATGGTGAATCTCTCTGGCGAGCGGTCGTTGATATGTGCTGTCCTGCCACGCAGGACAGCACATATCCACGGTGTAATTTCGATCTCGTTCCTCGATCGAAATTACACCGTGGATATGGCTGCGCTTTGTAGTTCCATTGTTATGGATTTTTATTGGAAAACCATTGCAACACAAAATATTACAGAGAGTCGATTGGCAACATTTCCTTTTGGTATCAAGAAAAAGTTTAAGAGTGCCATGTATTCAAGAACTTTGATGTTGAATTGTCTCAACAAATACTACGATGACTTATGGAGTGGTTGTTGGTGCGAAAGCTTCAGAACTGATAGCTGGAGTTTGGAGGATGCTCGTTTGAAACCATTTTCAGAATTGACACCATCTTGGCATCATGATACTCCGCTTCGTAATCATTTTGAAAGAAGGCAAGCCCTTGTGGAGATTGATGTCTTAGCTGCGATGTCATTTGGACTGTCTTTGGAAGATTTGGAATTCATTTATGATATTCAATTTCCTGTATTGCGTCAAAATGAAGATGATACGTGGTATGATCAAAAAGGTAATGTTGTATATTCGGTTTCTTTGTGTAAGAAAGGAGTCGGAGTAGATAGGGCAACTTGGAATACTATCCGTGGAGAACAACTGTCAGATAATATATACCAAGGAGCAACTTCCTCTTATGTACATACGATACCAGTTGAAAAAAGTGAACTCTATGGTGGTGAGCAAGTAACATATTATGCTCCTTACACCCGTTGTGACCGCATAGCCGACTATCGCCGGGCATGGACATATTTTGAGAATCGCTTTAAAGATGAGGAGTAAACCTATGGATTTCAAGCATTTAGTAATATTAGGAGCTGGCTCAACTATAGCTACCATTCCGCATGGAGACAAAAATGGAAACTACAGCTATACTTTAGCCAATCTCTTACAAGATAAATACTTTTTGTCGTTTGTAAAGAAAGCTCAAGCAAAGGGCTTTCAGACAAGCGATGTGGAAGACTTGTGTAATCAACTCTACAAGGAAGACAAGCCTCTTTACGATGAGTTTGAATCTCTTGTTCGCACGAAATATGCAAGTCTGGAACTTCCAGAAGAGTTTACCATTCTCGATAGATTGGTATTGTCTTTAACGCCAAATGATGCCATTGTTTCATTCAATTGGGATGATTTGGTTATACAGGCTTACCAAAGAATGAGCAGATACGTTCCTGAGGAGATGTTGCCTATATTAGCATTTCCTCATGGAAATGCCCAAGCAGTATATAACAACAAGCATTATACAAGCAAGCGAATCGTAACCAGCCCGGGTTGGTTCGATTCGCCATTGAATATGCCTGTTGATGAAATAGACTACAAGTCAGATGTATTCATCAATTCCCAATGGAAAATCCTTGACTTCTATATTCGTAATGCCCAAATGATTACTTTCTTTGGGTATCGTGGGCCATCATCAGATGAGCAGGATTTGAAACATTTAGATGAGTTATTCGCCAAGAACGAAATCTGTGACAAGATTGAAATCATCGATAAAGATTTGGAATCTTCCATTCAAGTAGCAAAAGGACTAAAACGATTTAAAATGCAAACAAACTGGCTGTATCCATGTGCTGACTTTTGGCATAGTTCAATTGCCAAGCATCCTCGTCGTACGTTATCTGCTATTGGCAATTGGAACTATTCTGCTAATACATCTACAAAGGAAGAAACATTGGCAGAGTTCATGTCGCATGTTGGTCCTTTGATTGAAGAGGAACAGAGTTTGTTAGATAACATGTAGAATAAATAAGATGTAAATTATGGCATTACCAATAAATATAGAAAGCCTTCTTAGTGGAAGTGCGGTGGAAAGCAACCAACTTGAATACAAGGAAGGTTGGAATCCAGATACAATATATCGTAGCATCTGTGCCTTTGCCAATGATTTTGAGGACACAGGTGGTGGATATATTATTGTAGGAGTTAAAGAAGAGCATGGACATGCTGTTCGTCCAGTTCTCGGTGTCAATCCAGAATCCATCGAACAGATAGAGAAGGATATGGTTGGCTACAACAATCTTATCCGTCCTTACTATCAGCCTCGTCTTTTCATAGAAGAGGTTGATGGCAAGACTATTCTCATTATCAAAGTGACAGCAGGGGAACGCCGCCCTTATAAAGTACCAGATCGTATAACTGCAAAACAAAAGGACTTCAACTATTATATTCGCTATAATAGTAGTAGCATCGTGCCAAAAGATGAATATGAACGTGAACTGATAAACTTGGCTAATCGTACACCATTTGACGATCGTGGCAATGAGCAGATAACTCTTAGAGACATATCGACTACTTTGTTGAGAGACTTTCTTGTCGAAGTGGGTAGCGACTTGGCTGACCAAGACTTATCGGGTGATAACTTAAAGGTAGTTCTTGATCAAATGGACTTGTTAGAAACTACACCAGAAGGTTTTAAGATTAAGAATGTTGCAGCAATGATGTTTTGTGAACATCCTGAAAAATTCTTCAAAATGACTCAAGTGGAGATTGTGATATTTCCTAATGGTAGATTGCAAGACCCAGATAACATGATAGAGGTAGCACCGATAAGAGGTTGTGTGCCAAAGATGATTCGTGAAACAATGAATTATCTCAAGACAAACGTTATCCAAAAGAAAATTCATAAACCAGAGGATACTGAGCGTTCAGTTGTCAAATTCAATTACCCTTATCAGGCTTTGGAAGAGGCTGTTGTAAACAGTCTTTATCATCGCAGCTACATTGAACGTGAGCCTGTCGAGATTACTATCGAACCCGATAAAATTAGCATTCTCAACTTTGGAGGTCCTAACCATACCATATCTATGCAAGCTATCCGTGAAGCTCGTATGCTTCGCTCTCGTCGATATACCAACCGACGATTGGGAGAGTTTTTGAAAGAGTTGGATTTGACAGAGGGTAGAGCAACGGGTATTCCAACTATTCAACAGAAATTGCATGAAAATGGTTCTCCTCGTGCTACAATAGAAACGGATGAGGAACGTACATATTTCTTGATAGATATTCCATGCAATTTGGATTGTTTGGGAGTGCTAATAGAGAAAGATGACAAGAAAGATGACAAGAAAGATGACAAGAAAGATAACAAGGAAAAACTGTCTGATATACAAGACCTTATAGTTGCTCTGATCTTGCTAAATGACAAGATAACAATACCAGAATTGGCAAGAAAGGCTAAGGTGTCTGAAAGTAAAATCTCTCGAGAGATAAAAACGTTACAAAATGACTTTAAAATGTTACGCCGGGAAGGAGGCCGTAGGGATGGTTATTGGGTCGTTGTTAGAACGTTTTAACGTTTGATTGAATGAATGATATACATATAAACATACATACAATGTTTTCAATCTGTATATCAATACGACAATAAATCAGTACGTCAGTAAGTCATGCAATCATCGTATATGCAATTCTCTGCTTACCGATAGGTTGGTTCAGATACTCGACTTTGGAGAGGTATCTACCGATAGGCAAGTGCTTTCGAGAGTAACTCGAA
>ERZ808275.372-NODE-372-length-19419-cov-6.289248_pt1 | contig 19419 bp, 12 predicted proteins | sample MGYA00520894_ERZ808275 | MGnify/ENA primary metagenome ERZ808275 (study PRJEB31516, sample SAMN03275598) | gut metagenome | biome: mammalia-associated habitat; material: feces | host: Papio cynocephalus | place: Kenya | collected 2012-08-03 ...
GCATGCACGGTTCTTGAAGGGGAAAGTGGGGGCAACCCCACGGACCTACTTAGAGCCTTAGCCGAACCTGAGGTCGCTCTACCTACATCTTCCGCAGAATACGAGACTGGTAAGTTCTCTGCATCCGTCAAATCCTGGATAATTTGCTTATAGACATCATCTGCAGAGGCTTGCTTAGCATTCATTTTATCAGCCGAAAGCGAAGTGGTCTCATGCAGTATCAAAGGAACGTTTCTAAACCATCTCACCAGATTGAAATAGTGCAATGCTCTCAGAAACTTGGCCTCGTTTACATACTGATTACGAAGTTCATCAGAGATATTGCTCAAGACAGAGATTTTGTCGATGGCGATATTGGCGTAATTGATGGCACTATAAGTGTCTCTCCAAATGGCTTCAAAGCGATCATTGGAAGCATCGTAAGCTACCTTGGAAATCGCTTGAACGTTAGCATTTTTGGCATAAGGTCCAGCCACATAATCGTCTGTGCCTATATCCCCCACCAAATGGATTCCTCGATTATACATCGGTTGTGTGTCCTCACCCGTGAGAAGCCCTGCGTATGCTGCAGTCACCGCTGCCTTGGCATCATTGGCATTTTGATAGAACTTAGCTGTCACTTGGCTGGAGGCTGGATCCTCGTCTAACGAAACGCAGCCTGTAAAGAGAAATGGCAGGACTGCGAGATATGTATATATTGTTTTATTCTTCATATGATTCGTCTCATCTTTTATTAAACTAAAAACTACCTCAAAACTTCAAGGAATTTTAGAAATTCACTACTACGCCGAAATTGTACGTCCTGGCTGATGGATAGTTACCGAAATCAATACCAGCTGCCAACGAATTGCCGTTGGTTGTAATCTCTGGGTCATAACCCGAATAACCAGTGATGGTCAGGAGATTGGTGGCTGTGGCATATAGGCGGAGTCCCGAAATGCCGATGGCTTTGAGAACTTGCTTAGGGAACGTATAGCCCAAAGTGATGTTCTTCACCTTCAAGAACGAACCGTCCTCGATAAACTCCGAGCTGAACACCGTGGCAGGGTCAGTACCCTTGGCACGTGAGATGGTCGTGCTTGGATGGGTGGAAGTCCATCTGTTCACGGCATCGCCGATGGTATTCTGCTGACCTGTAAACAAGGAAAGTCTCGCCTTATTCAAGTTGGCTATGTCATTACCCACCGAACCATTGACGAAGATGCTCAAGTCGAAGTTCTTGTAAGTAAACTTATTGTTGAGCGTAAAGACGAAGTCTGGCTCTGCATTTCCAATAACAGTGCGGTCTTCCGCATTGGTGAATTTTCCATCTTGATTGACATCCTTGTAGAGACGTTCTCCTGCAATAGCTGTCTGGTTGTACGTATATTGTCCCTTCGTAGCCTCTTCCCCACTCTGCAACACACCATCATATACAGCTCCATAGAAACTACCCAATGGTTTGCCTTCCTCTATAATGGTAGCATAATAGCGATTGGTTGATATGTATGCCGAAGAACTGCCACCTAAGTTTTTCACCTTGTTCCTGTTGAGCGAAAGACTGAAGTCGGTGTCCCATGTAAACTTCTTCGTTTGGATGTTGTGCGAGTTGATGGCTAACTCAAAACCTTGGTTGACCACCGTACCATAGTTCTGCAGGGATGTACTGAATCCTGTGGTGTATGGGATTGCCACGTTGAGCAAAAGGTCGGATGTCTTCTTATAATAATAATCCACCACGATGTTGAGACGATTCTTAAAGAATCCCAAGTCCAAACCTGCGTCAAACTGGCGTGTAGTCTCCCATCCTAACTCATCATTGGCAATACGGTCTGGATAGTAACCTACGTTTCTCTGATTGCCAAAGAAATATACGGCATTAGAAAGGGTAGCCAACGACTGATAGTTGTCTATCTCCTGGTTACCCGTCACACCATAACTCAATCGAACCTTGGCATCGCTCAAGATGCGTTTCAATGGACGGAAGAACTTCTCGTTGGATACATTGTAAGAATATCCCACGGATGGGAACGTTCCCCACTTGTTGTTCTTGCCAAAACGAGACGAACCATCTGTTCGTATACTGAAGGTAATATCATGCTTCTGCGCATAGTTATAGTTGATACGCCCCAAATAGGAAATCATCGTGTTTGTCGCCTTATAGGAATAAGGAGTTACTACGTTCGTACCACTTTGAAGACTATTGTTAGTCAGAGCATCACTATTAAATCCAGAGGAACCTGTGCGAGTAATCTCCACCGTGTTCTCCTGTTGGGTGAATCCAGCCAAGATACCGATACTATGATTTTTATTGATTACCTTGTTGTAACTGAGCGTATTCTCGTTTACCCATGACGTTTGTTCCACATGCCCTATTTTAGCAATGCCATTTTGTGAAGATGACTCATACAATGTACTTGGCGAATAATAGGAATCTTTCTTCAGATTGACATCCGTACCCACAAGCACTTTCAACTTAAGGTCTTTCAGCAGTTCATACTCACCATAGGCTGAGCCCAAGATTCTGTAGGCATTGGATTTGTTGGTGGTCTCCTTGAGCGTTGCCAACGGATTTTTGTAAGCAACCTCGAAAGGAGTATTGACCGTATAGTTACCATTCTCATCGTATGGAGACACAGTAGATGGTATCTGGAGTACACCCAAGGCGATACCCGCTGGAGCCAATTTGGAAGAAGTCTTGCTGGCAGTCAGATTGAGACCAACATTAAACTTCTTGGAGATTTTCGTATCAATGTTCACACGAGCATTCAAGCGGTCAAACCCAGTATTGGTGAGAATACCATCCTGTCTGAAATAGTTACTAGAAATGGCAAAGCGCGTCTTCTCCGAGCCACCAGTAATCGACAGTTGATGATTGGTGACTATCGACGAACGATATACCTCGTCCTGCCAGTCTGTGCCATTACCTAAAGCATCTATCTCCGCTTGGGAGAAGTACTGATATTCACCACCGCTTGGATTGGAATCATAGAGAGCCTCGTTGCGAAGAATAGCAAAATCACGAGCATTCAGCACGTCATATTTCTTTCTGAGATTTTGCACACCAACACTTCCTTCATAGGTAAGTCTCACCTTCTCACCTTGCTTTCCCTGCTTGGTGGTAATGATGACGACACCATTGGCACCACGTGAACCATAGATGGCTGTGGCGGAAGCATCTTTCAAAACGGTGATAGATTCGATGTCACCAGGGTTGATGGAAGACAACGGATCTGTACTCTCTGCCGAAATTATATACATTTGATTATCACCAATTGCCCCCGAACTCACCTTATTATTATAAACAGGGAAACCATCGATGACATAAAGTGGCTCGTTGCCACCCTGGATGGAGCTACCGCCACGCACTCTCAGGCTCACACCGGCGCCAGGTTGTCCACTGGAAGGAACCGCTGTCAGTCCAGGGGTTGCACCCTCCAGCAAACTGTTCACCGAAGCACCCACTCCTTTCTTGATGTTATCCACATTGATGGTAGAAACTGAGCCTGAGAGATTCTCTCTCTTCTGCGTGCCATAGCCCACGATGACCACTCCCTGCAAGATGTTGAAGTTTTCCGAGAGGTTGATTTCCAGATTATCATCCGTCACCTCAAAGATGCTGACTTCCTCATTCTTGTAGCCCGTGTAGCTCACGACGAGCGTAGTAGGCACCGTCTTGACATCGATGCTGAAACGACCATCCACATCGGTCGATGCCCCCACATTTTTACCATTGTTATCCTTAATACTCACTATAGCGCCAATGATAGGCTCGTGTGTACGAGCATCCAGTACTGTACCTTTCAAATTCTGTGCGTTAACACCCAAAGTGCCGAGAAATATGGATGCAGCAAGGGTGAGGGCATATCTTTTGGATATGCCAAGATTACTTGTTGTATATATCATAAACGATTGCTTTATCTATTAGTTATTAATCCTTTCACCTTCTTCCTCCTTCTCTTTTTCCTCCCTTCTGCTCCTCAGTTCCAAACCACGTTGATGGCACTATCTTTGTGCCGTCAACGTACCATGCACCTTGAGGAAACCTTGTTTCGCCACGATTTCCTGACCATTGGCCTGTGCCCATGCCACGAAATCTCTAACCTTCTGGTTGGCTGACGAGATGGCGATGTTGCCCACAGGCACACCAGGCTTGGATGTACGATTGAGATAAGAAGCCAGCGCATCAATATTGGCAAGTGCCTCCTTTTCCTCATCGCTCACCTTGCCATTACCATCCAAGTCGATGTTCAACACGCTGATACCTTGCTGAGGCTGACGGTTGTCGAGGTCGTAAATCAGATTGGCCACATTGAAGCTGATGGCATCCGGTGTCTGCTTGACGACCGAGAGGATGTTCTCCTCACGTCCCACCACCTTCTTACCTTTCAACTGATTAGGTGTGGAATGCCAATTCTCGGCAAAAAGCTTGGTAATGTAAGCCTTGGAACCAGACAGTGAATAAACCGTACCAGGAAGTTGTTTTTCTTCTACATCATACTCGTCAGCATCAAGCGCCTCATCATAAGTTTGCTGTACAAAGATCTGCTTGCCGAGTTTCTCGTTGATGCCCTTGCGAAGTTTCTTGTTGGACAAGAGCTCATTCTCACTGTTGGCGATAGGCAGAACCACGAACTTTGCCACAGAACCGAGGTCATTGTTATTGATTTGGATATTGGCATCTGCATCCGCAGAATTGACGATTTCCACCTGTATATTAGAATTACTCTTATTATATTCTGTAGCCAAGTTATCCAACAAGTTCTTTGCGAAAGAAGCATCCTTGATTCCGATGCGCACCTTTTGTGCGTTGGCAGCCATAGAACCAAAAAGGAGGGCGATAGATACGATTGCAACTGACTTGAACTGTCCCTGAATGTCTTTTAAATTTTTCATCTTAAAATCTCCTATACTTTAATTACACAATACGCCTCAAAGAAGAGACGATTATTCTCAATGAAGTAATGTTTGAATTACGGTTGCAAAGGTACGGCGATTTTCGCATATACACAATCGCATAAGATTTGTATTCTAGCTCATAATTATTAGGTATTAGCATCGCTATTTCATGTGAAATTAGATTCGCTTACTCACTTTTCCTGCGATAAAGGCGATAAAGAGTCCGAAGCAATTCGCCACGGATTGGAGCACAACTTGTCGCCATAAGCATCGTAAACAAACCTAGCTTACTCTATCACTATCGTATTGGAATCAACAAGTCGAGCATGTACCTTTTGCATCATGTTGATGGAATTGACCACCTCCTTGACAGACTCTGAACGAGGAATCATAAAGCGCATACGATAGGAATGTACCTCATGTGGTTGATATTTAATGTTTATTTGATAGAATTTGGCTATATCTTCCAAAATTTCATCCAATGGCATATTGTCATAATACAAGTAACCATCACGCCAAAGCGTATATGGTTCTGTATCTACTTCTGAAGTAGTAATTTCTCCGTTTTGCTCCAACATAGCCTTCCTGCCTGGTGACAAAATTGTAGTATGGTTGGCATTTTGAACTTCTACCTTTCCTCTTACCAAAGTTACACTTGTAGGTTTATCTGCGTATGCAGTGACATCAAACTCTGTTCCCAACACTTTGGTTATCCCCACACCAGTCTTTACGACAAATGGTTTCTGAGGATTGTGAGACACCTCAAAGTAAGCCTCACCCTCTAATGTCACAACACGTTCTTTGCCAACAAACTTGTTCGGAAAATGGAGTTTACTGCCAGGATGAAGATACACCTTGCTACCATCCGCCAAGTTCACCACTGCCTCCTGACCATAAGGTATCGTCATTGTGACAGGCTCTGGATTTTTCGCAGCATCCACCACGGTGGTACGGCTCAAGGCATTACCATCTGCTTTGGGTACAGGAAGCATATATGTATCTCCATTTTCAGACTCCACCTGAATACTTTCTGCCGTAAAATCTGTTTTGGTTTCTTTTTGCGCAAAAGGATGGAAGAGGAAAAAGGCACAAACAATGATGGCGGCAGCCACCCAAACTAATGGTTTCAAAAAGGCAAACTTTGTTTTTACCACTTGTGTTTCCAACTGATGCTCCGCCTTTAACATTTCCAATCTACCTTCCACATCCACATTTTCCCTATGATGATGGATAACAGCAGAAGCAGTTAGAATGTCCTTGCACATCAAACGCAATTCCTCATCATCCTCTATTTTTCTAAAGTCTTCAGCAGAGAGTTTTTCCTCCTTGCCTCTTTCCAACATATCTATGATAATATCTTCCTTGCTCATTATTATTCTTTTTAGATAAAACAAATTACTGACTGTTAGTTTAGTTTAAAACGAACCATGGCTAACCCAAGGGTATGCATTTAATATTCTTTAGCCATTCGCCTCCATTACCATGGTTCTTCTTTCTCGAAAGAACTTCAAAGCAATTTTAATATGCTTTTTAACTGTATTGACAGATATTCCCATTTGCTCAGCAGTCTCCTTATAAGACAAATTATCCACATAACAAGCAGTAAAGATTTCAAATGTCGGGGATTTCAATAAGGCGATGGCATCTTGTATAGCCTTAGCACGTTCCATTTCTGCGATATGTTCCTCCACATTATTATATTCTTTTGTCAAATTGCATAAGTAAGAGACATATGCTTGTTCGTATTTGTTATGTCGAAGGATATCAAGACACTTGTTGCGTACATCCTTGTAAAGATAGCTTCGTACAGATTCCTTACGAATGTTGTCAAAGTTGACCCAGACATCTTCGAATGCAGCAGTAACTACATCGTGACTTTCATCCTCACCAAGAAATTGCCGAGCAAAGATGTACAGCGCATCATAATACTTGCGGAAAATAGCATCAAAGTCTTTTGTTTCTTCCATTGCTCAATACTATAATAAAGTGTTGATATAAAATTCAGTGCAAAAGTACAAAAATCTTTTGATTTCACAGACAATTTGACTGCCTTTTCATCAAAAAAGAGTCATTTTTGTTATTTCGAGAGATTATTCTATAGAAAATGTATATTTTTCAAGAAGATTCGTACCCTTCATTGCCATTCATTCGTTTTAGGATAAAATTTAAAGGCAAAAAGATATCGAATTACATATTACAAGGTCATTAATATAAGTTTAATTTAAAAGCAGTTGTATGAAAAGAGAGAGATTTTACATCTTGGTATTGATGCTCTTCTTGCTTCTACCAAGCGCAATGGCACAAGGCAATATTTCCATGAAATTTGCCAACGAGTCATTGCCTTCGGCATTCAACAGGTTAGAAAAAGCATTTGGTTACAAAATCTTGTTCACTTACAATGACGTGGAAACGTATCGAGTAAACGGACAGGTTAAGAAAGCATCTTTCGAAGAAGCGATGAACTTTGTCTTGGAAGGTAAGCCATTGGCCTATCATACCAAAGGAAAGATTGTCAATGTGTACAAGAGTATTCCGACAAACAAGAAGACTACTGCTCGTAAACATTCCCTGCGAGGAGAGGTCATCGAGATGGGAAATGGCTATCCGATCATTGGAGCTACCATCAAAGTCAAGAACACAAATCTCATGACTGTTACCAAATACGATGGAACATTTACGCTAGAAAATTGTCCAGAGAACGCCCATTTGATAGTTTCCTACATTGGTATGAAAAACCGTGAAGTGGCAGCCATCGACCGATTCATGCGTATTCCATTGGAGGCTGACTCCAAAGCTATTGACGAAGTGGTAGTAACGGGTATTGTCAATCGAAAAGCCAGCAGCTTTACAGGTTCCATCTCATCTTTCAATGGTGAGAAACTGAAACAAGTAGGTAGCCAGAATGTCATCAAGAGCCTGGAAGTTTTGGAGCCTTCCATGCTGAAAGTCACCAATCTGAGTGTAGGTTCCGATCCTAACAGTCTGCCATCTTTGGAGTTGAACGGTACTTCAAGTTTTCCCGATGTAACGGGACAATACACAGGCAACCCTAACCAGCCGCTTTTCATTCTGAACGGCTTCGAGAGTGACCTTCAGACCATTAACGACTTGGACATGAACTTGGTGAAGAGTGTCACTGTGTTGAAAGATGCCTCTGCCAAGGCTATTTACGGTTCCAAGGCTTCCAATGGCGTTGTGATCGTTGAGACCAAACGTCCTGAAGCAGGCAAGTTGCAAGTATATTACAGCGGTGCTGTCTCTTTGGAAGTACCAGATTTGTCTAGCTACAACCTTTGCAATGCAAGGGAGAAATTGCAGGCTGAGGTGGCATCAGGACAAGTGTATAACAATGCGTACCAGCCAGACGCACAAGTCTCAGACAACACCATCTACAACGAACTTTATAAAGAAGTTTTGCGTGGCGTTGACACCTATTGGCTCTCAGCCCCATTGCGCACAGGTGTCGGCAACAAGCACACCCTTTCTATTGATGGAGGTACGGAAAACTACATCTATGGATTAGACCTATCTTATAATAAGATTACAGGTGCCATGAAGAATTCTGATCGTGAGACCTTGAACGGAACGATGTCCATCGAATACCGCCTCAAGAATCTCAGTGTAAGAAACCAAATTAGCATCAACTATAACAAGCAGAACAATCCTTATCACGATTTTTCCGACTATACCAACTTAAACCCATATTGGCGTAAATATGACACAAATGGAGATGTCGTAAAAGAATTTAAGAGTGTAAAGTCGGGCATCTACAACCCTCTTTGGGATGACCAATGGAAGGCATACGACAAGAGCAATTATACAGAGATAACAGACAACTTCGACCTGGATTGGACAATTCTTAGAGGTCTTCGCTTGGTTGGACGTTTCAACTTTACAAAGAACACCACCAACTCAGACAGTTTCCGATCACCTTACCTGACGGAATTCAATAATTCCGACAAGGATGAAAAAGGTAGCTATGCCAAAGGACAAGACAAGAACTTCACCATGGGCGGCGACCTCAACTTGAGTTATTCTCATGCCATTGCCGACAAGCACATATTTTTCTACAATGTAGGCACCTCCATGCAGATGAGCAATTACGACGATTATTCATTCAGCGCATACGGATTCCCAGACGAAACCGACTTTCTCTATTTCGCCAAGGGCTACAAGACCGATGACAAGCCATCTGCCTCAGAAGGCAAGGAAAGAGAGTTGAGTTTCTTGGGTATATTCAACTACTCATTCATGGATCGATATTTGGTAGATGCCTCCATCCGCACCACAGGCTCTTCACAGTTCGGTCGTGACAAGCGTTGGGGTAATTTCTGGTCGGCAGGTTTGGGATGGAATGTTCACAACGAGCCATTCATCGCCAACCATAAGATTTCGAATTTCATCAACCTCCTGAAGATACGTGGCAGCTATGGTTACACGGGTTCACAGAACTTCAGCTCGTACCAGGCGATTCCTACCTATCAATACTACTCTCGCTACTATTACGATGGTGCCATCGGAGCCTACTTGCAGGCTTTTCCCAATACCAAATTGCAATGGCAGGAGAAGTTGGATACGAACCTGGGTATCGACATGACGCTTTGGAAGAAGTTGAACATTACCTTCAACTACTACAAGGCCACGACCAAGAACTCCATCGGTCAGTTGACAGTAGCTCCTTCCATAGGTTTCACTTCCTACGCCGAGAACATCGGCGACATCGAGAACAAGGGCTTTGACCTCAGTGCCAGCTACACCGTGTTCAACCAGCCATCCACTCGTTCGTACTTGACATTCAACTTCTCCATGGCACACAACAAGAACGTCATCAAGAAGATTTCGGATGCCATGAAGAAATACAACGAAACCCTGGATAGCCAAAAGGAAGGAACAGCCAACGTAGGCAACACTACAGCAGTAAGAGACCAATACACTCGCCCAGCAGCCCGCTACGTGGAAGGACGCTCCATGACAGCCATCTGGGGTGTCAAGTCTGCTGGCATCGACCCTTTGACAGGTCAGGAAGTCTATATACGTCCAAATGGCGAGAAAACATTGGAATGGAATGCAGCCGACCAACAAGTGATAGGCGACTCTCGTCCTGACCTCCACGGAACCTTTGGTTTCAATCTCCAGTATCGAGGTTTTATGCTCAACGCAGTGTTCAGCTACCAGTTGGGCGGCGATTACTACAATACCACTTTGGTGGATAAGGTAGAGAATGCCAATATATATAATAATGTGGATAGGCGATACCTATACGACAGATGGCAAAAGCCAGGAGATGTATCTTATTTCAAGGACATCTCCAACTCAGAATATACCAAGCCAACCTCACGCTTCATCATGAAGAACAACCAGCTCATCATCTCCAGCATCAACGTGGGCTACAATTTCCGCGACTGGAAATTCATGAAGAGTATCGGTTTCAGTTCGCTCTTGGTACAGGCGTATCTCAACGACCTCGCCACCATCTCGTCTGTGAAACAGGAAAGAGGAACCTCCTATCCTTTCACTCGCAACGTCAACCTCGGTGTTTCATTTAATTTCTAAGTTTTATGACAAGAAACAAGATAATAGCAATGGGAATGATGCTCATGAGTGTCTCCCTCACATCATGCAACGACTGGTTTGATGTCATCCCACGTTCGTCTGTATATGAGGATGACCTCTATACCAAAGAACAAGGTTTCCAAAATACTCTGACGGGGCTTTACCTCGCCATGGGAGAAAGCAATATGTATGGTAAAGAAATGACATTCGGTTTGAATGATGTGGTGAGCGGACTTTATTACACCCCAAAGCTCAATAACAATGCCTATAAGTTTGCCGTACAATACAACTATGAGTATTCTTCCACAAAATCTACCATCACTGGTATTTGGGATGCGGCTTACAATGTCATTGCCAATGACAATGTACTTTTGAAAGAGATCGGTCTTAAACAAGACGTGGATGCAGAGAACACAGCAAACTATCAGTTGAGTGACAAGTTTGCATCGGCACGAACCCGTGACATCATAGCCGGTGAGGCTTTGGCAGTAAGAGCTTTGATTCATCTTGACTTACTTCGTCTCTTCGGTGTCAATCCACAAGTGGATGCCAACAAGCCATCCATCCCATACGTCACGGCATTGCAGAAGGAATACACTTCTCAGTCAACGACCTCAGAAGTCATCCAAAAAGTCATCACAGACCTACTCCAGGCTGAGTCACTTCTGAGAGACACAGACCCTATCGTGGAAGGAAATCCGAGCATCAGCGATGACTATTACAAAAAGAGCAGCCGTGCCACCCACCTCAACTATTATGCTGTATGTGGTCTCTTGGCACGTGCCTACCAATATGCTGGCGACAACGAGAACGCAGGAAAATGGGCGAAAGCTGTCATTAATTCCAAGACTTTCACCTGGAACACAACCAACCAGTTGGCAAAGGGCGACTATGTGGCAACCAGCGAATTGATGTTCAATCTCTATGTTGCCGACATGAAGGACCGCATGACCCCATATTTCAAGTATTCAAGTTCCGACAACAACGAAGGACAACTCTTGATGATGAGTAGCCAGAGATACAACGACCTCTTCTCCTCAAGCGACAAACGCAGCAAGGGATTCATGTCATACCAAGGCAATTACCTCTGTCAGAAATATGTTGTGACCGAAGGAGACGTTGCCGACTCGCTGACCGTGCAGCACCGTATTCCGATGATTCGCCTTTCTGAGATGTATTATATTCTTACCGAGTCTTACTTGGCACAAGGCAACACGGAAGATGCAGCCAATACACTCAACACGGAATTGAAGGCTTACGGACTGAAGAACATCGATTTGAGTACTTCTGAGGCAATACGCAAATGTCTTGACTTGGAATACCAAAGAGAGTTCGTTGCCGAGGGCCAATGGTTCTACTACATCAAGCGACGCAACGCAGCCAACTTGATAGAGACGCAGTTTGTCGTAGATTTCGTATTTCCATTGCCCGACAATGAATACACCTACGCCAATCGTCAAAAGAACAAATAAAAAGATCCGTCAAAAGAACAAACATAAACAGAGGAAAGAAAATGAAAAGAAAATTCTATTTATCATTGACATTCATCGTAGCTCTATTGACGATGACTTCATGCGAAAAGGATACGCCACTGCCATACGATGGCACCACAGGCATCACCTTCCAACCTGTCAGCATGTTTACAGATATCTTGGGCAACAATGCCAAATATCCCAATGCTTCGGACACTTGTTTCACCAAGGAGTTCTTCTTCACATACGATGATAAACCTGATAGTTACCGAGTATTGCAGATTCCTGTTGCTGCCTTGGGCTACACGGTGGATTTCGATCGTCCTGTAAATATAGAGATAGATTCCGCCAGCACACTTGATGCCGACAAATATGAAGTGGCAGAAAACCAGTGTAATATCACTGCCAACAATACTCGTGGTGTATTGAGCGTACTTGTGAAACGACCAAACATAGAAGAGGAAGATACCAAGCTACTCATCATCCGCTTGATTCCAAACGACTATTTTTCCTATGCATTGGGTTCGGGAAATACATTCACATGCAAATTGTCCAACACCAATCACAAGCCACAGTATTGGGATGTCGCTGGCGTCAACGGAGTCAACTTGCCTCAGACTTTCGGCATCTATTCCAACAATAAGTTTGAGTTCATCCACGAAATACTTAACAGCTACGAGGAAGAAGATGATGACACTGGTGACATCAAATATCCTTACCGCAAGTATGCCACCCTTGAAGGCTTCAAGGTATTGGTGGGCAACTTCGATCTATGCAGCAAGATACAGGATGTACTCCAGGCTGCCTACAAGGAATACAAGGAAGATGGTGGTGAGCCTATCCACGACGAGAACACGGGCAAGGAAATCGTTTTCGAATACTAACATCATAGAATCTTCAAGTAGAATCATAAAATAAAGAAAACAATGAAAATCAAACATATCATATATACGCTGTTGATAGCAATAGAAACATTAGGATTGTCTTCTTGCTATGATGACAAAGGCAACTACGACTATGTGGATATTGACGATATCAAGGTGGAGTTTCCCGGCAACATGGGCACGGAGAGCGACATCCGGTATGCCGAGCGCCAAGGTGACACTCTCAACATCACACCAGACGTGGAATGTATGGACAAGTCACACCTCACCTACCTCTGGGAACGCTATACCACAGGTGTGGAGACAGAAATATTGAAGAAAGAAAAGAACGTGAGTCTCCCACTCCTGGTAAAAGAGGGAGCCGCCATACAATGGAAAGTTGGCACTTATAAGCTACGGTTTACAGTAAAAGACACAGTGACTATGCAAACTTGTCAAAAATTGGTAAACGTTACCGTAAAGTCAGTAACCCCAATTGGTGTACAAGTCCTGACAACAACAAATGGGAAAACTGACATATCGACCATAGAAGATGACAACTTTATCGAAGGATTGGAAATGCCAAGCGTTTCTTACAATTATTTTTCACAACAGAACAAAGGAAAAAAGTTGGATGGCGAGGGGCGCAATATCAACTATTTCCATTGCAGTGACGGAAGTGCCTTAATAGCACTTACCGACCACGATGGTTGCAGCATCGACATGTCCACCTTCCAGCCAAACATCGCTTACGAAGACCTCTTTAGCGAAGAACCTGAGAACATCAAGCGAATGGTGAATACGGCAGGTGTGTATCTGGTTTATGCAGATAATAACATCTACAATCTCGATGCCACTTACGGTCTTGTGTTGGACGATGAACCAGCCTTTGAACCTATATTTGGCTCAGAGGAAGAGATGGAGTATGCTCCAGAACCAAGTTATGTATCATCAGAAAGTGGGACGATGGCAGGTTCACTCATCTATGGCAATATCGCCTACAGCACCGAGAAAAACAAGTTCTTGCTCTACGACTGGTACAATGCACCAATGCCAGGCATCCCTTTCCCTATGCAGAACATGAGCGAAGACCCATACGCCGTGTTCAATCCTTCTAACATGAACGCTGGTAACTTGGTAGGCATGGACTATGGTATTTATACCAATTATCTATTTTCGCAGAACCAGTGGGCTTTGTTTAAGAACGAGACCGACAATGGTACAAGCCTCATACTCTATCATTTCAACGACGAAGGTTATAATGACGGCAAGGCTACTTACGACAAGAAACAAGTTATCTCAACAGACAAGTCGAACACAGAACTATCAACTGTCAACTGCTTCCAAATGAGTACCTTGGTAGATGACGTAGGTTTCTTTTCTACACCAGACGGAGTCTATTCGCTCAATGCCAACGAAACGAACAATGGGCTGACAGAGTTGTTTACCCCTTCCAATGGAAATGAAAGAGTGACCATGATTCGATTGCTCAAATATCAACAGAGCGACGAAGACACACAAGCTGTCAACCCAACCTTTTTTTCACACCTATCCAAGTCGCTCTACATTGCCACATGGGATGGCATCCAAGGCCGCATCTACCGCATCGGCTTGACAGAGGAAGGACAATTGGATTCTGCCGTGGAAATGAATGAGTGGGATGGCTTCGGAGAAATTAAGGACATGTGCTTCCGTTTGCAATAATATCATTAAAAGAATATTCAATATGAAAAAAAGATATATCAAGACTTTCGTGGCAAGCATGATGCTCACCTTGGCAATGACTTCATGCGTAGATGACAAGGATTACGAACCAAAACTACCACAAGACCCTTCCATTACAGAGCCGAAGGATTATGCACTTCCTATAGATGAGAACAAAACGTTCATCCACCCAGGATGTATGGCTGCACAATCCGACTTCGACCGTGCCAAGCGACATATCAATTCAGGAGATGAACCTTGGAGCACAGCTTTCGCTGCCCTGAAAAATTCTCGTTTTTTCAAGCAAAACTTTCTGAGAATAAACCTCTATAAGGGGTATCTTCTCAGAGGTAGCGCAGACAAAGAGCAATATTTAGAGGAGCTGGATGAGTATTACAAAGGCGCAGGCAACTATGACCAAGAATACCAAGATTGCTCTTCGGCTTATTCCAAGGCTGTATATTGGAAACTGACCGGAGATACCCAAGCTGCCGATTTTGCCGTCAAAGTATTAAACACTTGGGCACAAAATTGCAAAGGTGTAACAGGCGACAACAACAAGTTTCTTGCCATCATGGAAGCAGGCTATGACTTTGCGAGTGTAGCAGAGTTGATGCGTGACTACGAGGGATGGAAAGCCGAAGACCAAGCTACCTTCAAAGAATGGCTCGTCAAGAACTTTGCCGAGAGAAGCATTGAGTACTTGGATTATCATGGCAACTGGCCTGATGGCAGTACTCACTACTGGTCTAACTGGGACTTAGGCAATATGCTCTCACTCATGGCCATCGGTGTGTATTGCGATCGCCCTGATTTCTACAACAAAGTCATCAACTATATCACATACGGTAGTGGCAATGGCAACTGGCGCAGATTCATCGGCTATATTCATCCTGTCATTGCAGGCGAAGATGACATAGACTTAGGACAGACACAGGAAGCAGGACGTGACCAAGGTCATAATCTACTCTCCATACGCTTGGGCGCAGCCATTTGCCGCATAGCTTGGAATCAAGGTGATGACCTCTATGGATACGACAACAACCGTTTCTTGAAGGGTGCCGAATTTGTTGCAAAGTACAATTATGGTCCAATGATAGAGAAGCAACAAGGCATCACACTCACCTATCCTTTCAATGCCATGATTGTGGCACCTGGCACTTACCACCAAGCCAACAGCGAGGATGCACGTGGGCAATACTGTTCTGGCTTTGTTTCCATCTTTGAGCACTACAAGAAGTACAAGAACTTGAGCACACGCTATGTTCGCTGGGCAGCAAAGACCCCGGGGCAAAGCGACATCACCGCCGATACCACCAAAGTGGTAAACATTGAGCCTGAGACTTACAACCACAACCAAGGAGCAGGCTCAAGCTTTGGCACATTGCTCTTCACCGAAGATGAAAGTGCATTACGTAAATAATTCTCCACGCCATTGTGGCATAAAAAATAACAAAGAAATGACTAAAGAAATAAGAATAATTCTTTCTCTCTCAATCCTGTTCTGTTGCGGCTGCCTTGGTGCAGTCGCACAGAACAATCCTCTTACGATATTCAGAGGAACCAGTTCTGAAAACGCTGGTAGGAATATGGAGGTTTGGAAAACCAATGCCCTTGCCGACATTTCACAAAGTGGCAACCTGTCAATACCCGTGAAAGCTGACGGAAGTTTTCATTTTCCCCTCCAACTCTCTCAACCAGGATATTTTACGATAGGTTACAACACCATTTTTGTCCAACCTGGCGATGTGGTAGATATTAAAGTTGATAGTCAAGACCCTGTGAAGTCTGTCATATCGGGCACTCGTGCAGCTGTCAACCAATATCTCAGTGGCAATGCTTTCACTCACAGTGGTTCTTACATTGCGCAGATGGACCGCAACAAATTGAATAATCATCAATACACAGACCATTTCATTGATTCTGTGGCAAATGCACGCTTGAATCAACTTCTGTCTATCCCACATGCAGATTCCACCTTTGTAAAAGCCGAGAAAGCTCGCATCGACGCCGATGTCATCAACAGCTATCTTTGCATCCCATTCTATGGTGGTTTCGAGGATGACAGCGTCAAGTACAAAACCTTCATGGAGGCGAAAAAAAACAAGATTCAGTCCTTGCTCAAGAATATTTGCCATGATGAATACTTGGACATAGAAAATGTAAGGTTTGTTTTGCAAAGTTGCTTGCAGTCTTCCATCTTTAGCTCTTCCATAGTCTGGTCTCCTCGATTGGATGATTATGTTACTTCCATCTATTGTTCCAACCTCTTGGACAACAAAACTGACACCGAAACTCTGAACCAAGTCAAGAGCATGATAGACTCTATCAAGGTTGCAGAATTTGCCGAAGCTGTGAAAGGCAAGCTTAACAAGGTCATGCAGTTGGCTAAAGGCAAGGATGCCATCGACATACAACTTACCACCTTGGACGGAAAGCAAGTCAAGCTAAGCGACTATCGTGGCAAGACGATTTGCATCGACTTCTGGGCCACTTGGTGTGGACCTTGCATGAGGGAATCTCCATTGTTCCATAAGTTGGCAGAGCAATACAAGCAGAACAAGGATATCGTATTCTTAGCCATTTCCATCGACACAGACTTAAATCAGTGGAAAAAGAGAATGGCTGGAAAGTTACATACGATTCCTGAACTGAACAGCATCGACAACCCGGCGATGACGAAATGGAACATCAATTCTATTCCTCGCTTCATCATCATTGACAAGAACTTCAAAATTGTGAATGCCAACGCTCCAGCTCCTTCTGACGAAGGGTTACTGAAGAAAGAGATTGACGAATTGTTAAAGAACAAGTAAATAAAGGTTATCAAACATCGAAATCATTGTATAAAACATGAGAAGAAATAGATTTCATTATCAAGGGCTTGCATTGTGCTTTTCACTGTTCTGCATGACTTCCATGCCAAGCCAAGCACAAGATATTCCAACAGATGTAGTTTGCGACAATGACATCATGGATAAGATAGAGGAGGTAATTCCATCACTACTGAAAGTCCAACCTGGCAAATATGGTGTGAGCAATCTCAAGCGACACATTTCAAGAGAGATACCCAAAGAGGCAACCCGAAAAATTCTGGTACAACAGAAGAAAATTGGGACGTCCCAAGAAAACCAGCCACAAAGTGGTGAAGTACTCTATGAAAAATGCTGTAAATCAACACTCATCTTTGGAAATTATTACGATTGTGGAGAGTGCGATGAGATGCATACTGGAGTAGGAACAACAGCTATCGCACTAACCGAGGACGGCATCTGCATGACCAACTATCACGTGATGGAAGACATCATCCGTAAAGACTCTGCGAGTTTGAAAGGCGACAGTCTCTTCTACGTAGGAACCATCGATGGAAAGGCATATCCCATCACTGCCGTCTTGGGCTATTCCAGAATAGACGACACCGCCATCTTCCAAGTAGATACCCGAGGCGACAAACTCGCTTGCTTTCCTTTGGGAGATGCAGCCAAAGTAGGAAGCCACGTCAACATCATTTCGCATCCCAAGCATGTACTATATTATTACACCGACGGCAAAGTGTCCAAGAACTCCATGTTTAAGGAAGAGAATATGCCCGAGATGTATCGCATGCAGGTAACGGCAGAGTTTGCCGTTGGCTCTAGTGGCGGTCCTGTCTTCAACGACTATGGACAGTTAGTCGGAATGGTAGCAAGCACTACAGGTTTCTACTTCGAGGATGACAAGAAGGAAAATCTGCAGATGGTTGTGAAGACAACCATACCTATTTTTAGAATCAAACATTTATTAGGAATCAAATAATACAAACACGAATATGAGAAAGTTTCAAAAGAAAGCCATGGCTCTCTTCATCATGCTGATGATAGCCATGAGTGGATTTGCACAAAAAATCAATTGGATGGATTACAAGAAAGCAACCATGCAGCAAGTCCTCGAACAAGCGAAGAACGAAAACAAATATGTTTTCGTTGATATCTGGACACCATGGTGTGGGGTCTGCAAAGCCATCGACAAATACATTTTTTCGAGAGCCGACGTATCAGGATTCTTCAATAAGAACACCATCAATCTGACTTTCGATGCAGAATACAATAGCTATTGGCAAGAAGTCGCACGCAAATTTGGTGCTACCGCCTTCCCCACTATCTTGATACTCAACCGACAAGGTGAAATCGTATGGTCTATCGACAACCTCGGCGTTCCTACCGCCCAACAGCAAACCTCAGCAAAATCAGACGTTGGCGAACGCCTGATGGAACAAGCCAAGATGGGTATGCAGTTGGAAAAGATGACAGACGAGGAGTTTACCGACAGCGCAACCTTTGCCTTTATGCAGAAATATAGCGTAGGCTTCAATTCCAAAACATTCGACCGTCTTATTGCCAACAAGGAAGTGATGCAACAAAAATTCGGTCATGCCTTCGTTCGACTCTGCGAGGAATCCTTGGGCAGTGCTGCTGCCAATATGTTGACCTACGGCAAGGGAGGAACCCATATTTTGAATGCCGACAAGCTGGCTCAATACGAGGAAGCCGTCAAACGTCTCAATTTTCCAAATACTCCAACCTTGTTGATCGACCCAAAGATTAGCATCTATATCGGGCAAGAAAAATGGAAAGATCTCCTCGACTTGATAGAAGCCAACGAGACAGCCATGACACCCTATATGTATGCCGATGCCATCGGCTCATTTACAGAAGGCTGCAATGACAAAACCTTAATCAATCGTGCCGCTCCAATCTTCAAGAAAGCAATGACAATCAAAACCAACAATAGAGAGAAAACTGCATTGACAGAGGCATACAATGCTTTTATCAACAAGAAATAAAAAAGGTTCCCCTTAGTTCAGATATTTCAGCTGAACTAAGGGGAAATTTGTTAGATTCGCTTACTCACTTTCCCTGCGATAAAGGCGATAAAGAGACCGAAGCAAGCGGCAATGCTGATGGCGATGC
>ERZ808275.379-NODE-379-length-19124-cov-3.431066_pt1 | contig 19124 bp, 17 predicted proteins | sample MGYA00520894_ERZ808275 | MGnify/ENA primary metagenome ERZ808275 (study PRJEB31516, sample SAMN03275598) | gut metagenome | biome: mammalia-associated habitat; material: feces | host: Papio cynocephalus | place: Kenya | collected 2012-08-03 ...
TGCAAATCTTGTTTTGGCAAAAGGGTTTAATAAACCGGCAATTTGTGTTGATGTTCATGTTCATAGAATTTTTAATAGATTAGGATATGTGAATACAAAAACACCTGAAGAAACGGAATTTGCATTAAGAGAAAAACTACCTAAAAAATATTGGATTGATATAAATACGTTAATAGTAACCTTTGGGCAAAATATTTGCAAGCCACAAAGACCGCTTTGTAAGGAATGTCCAATAGCTTCTTACTGCCCATCAAAAATTGGTTAAGAATTGCAAAATATTTTACACAAGTAATAATATTTGTTATTCTTATATAGACTATATAGGGAGATATTATGAAACGTTTTATAGCAATACTTGCAGTAATTTTATTTATACAAGGTTCTTCATCTGAAGCTCAAATGACATCAGAAGCACATGCTCACTATCAAAATGCATGTCAGCTAGAATACCAACATAGATACGAAGAAGCTATCCAGTTAATTTATGAGGCTATAAAAGAAAATGGTGATGATGCTATTTTGTATACAAAGCTTGCAGGTTTGTATACTGATTTAGGTGATAATCAAAACGCTTTAGCTGCTTATAAAAAAGCTATTAAGCTAAGACCAAACGATGCTTTCATTTATATCAGTATTGGTAATATTCTTCAAAATATGAATGATTTTGATAATGCCTATAAATCATATATGCAAGCTATGGAACTATTCCCAAACTATAAATATAATTACGTAAATATTGCAAATATTTTATATTTACAAGGTAATTATTCTCAAGCTATTGAAAATTATTTATCTTTCTTAAGTGCATATCCTGATCATTACGAAGCTAGAGAAAATCTTGCTAATTCGTATTTAAGAAACAATGACTACATAAAAGCTATTGAAGAGTTTTCAACTCTATATTCAAAAAATCCAACTTTATTTAAAGATTATGCCTCTTATGGTTATGCTTTATTTAAAGAAAATCAATATTCGACTGCTATTGATATGTTCAAGCTTGCACTAAGAAACAATCCTGATAACATTTCAACTATGAGTTATTTAGCAATTTCATATCAAGAAACAAAGAAATATAATGATTCAAAAGCGATGTTTGACAAAGTTTTTGAACTTAAACCTGATTGCCACGGTTTAAGATTTAACTATGCTCAACTACTTGCAGATATGAAAGATATTGATGGGGCAATTAATCAATACAATATGTATTTGAAAGCTTATCCTGAAGATATAAACGCATATATCAAATTAGGTATGTTATACAAAAATAATAGAAAATATGACGAAGCTATTGCGACATTCACTAAAGTTTTACAAAAAGACCCAACTGACATGAAGTCAGAAAAGGCTTTAGCTGAATCATATCATGCAAAAGGTGATTATATAAATGCCTTAAAACATTATGATATAGTTTTAGAAAACGAAGAAAACCGTGAAGCTTTAGCAAATAAGGCTCTTGTATTACACGCACTAAAAAAATACGACCAAGCTATCAGCTTATATTATGATTTGTTAGCAGAACAATCTAATGACAGATTGAGAAACAATTTAGTTGAAGCTCTTTGCATAAAAGGTGATACTTTCTTGTTGAAATCAGATTATAAAAACGCTTTAACTTATTTTGACAAAGCTGTAGAGGTTAATCCAAATTCAGCAAAAGCTTATTTCGGTTTAGCTCAAGCACACGACAGTCTTAACTTTAGAGATAGGGCAAATGAATACTATCAAAAAGCAATAGAACTTGCACCTGACAACAAGTCATATAAAACAGCTTATGATGGTTTTAAACAAAATCTTACAGACTCAGATAAAGCAATAGAAGAAAATGAAGTTAAAGCTTCTATGCCTGCAAATACAAATACAGAAATTCAAGATTCAAATCCAGCAAAAATTGATAACAATATGGATTCTTTAATGATAAAAGGCAAAGAAAATCAAATTAATGATAAAGCAAAAGAACTTATAGCAGAGGGTGATACTTTATATAAACAAACCCGATTTGATGAAGCTTTAGCAAATTATCTTGATGCATTAAAGATTAATTCTAATGATGCTACAACCGCATTTAAGGTTGGTAATTTGTACAAAATGCAAAATGATATTGATAACGCAATTGATTACTATAAAAAGGCTACATCCTTAAATAAAAATTATGCAGATGCATGGTTTAATTTAGGATTATCTTATGCAACATTAAATAATTATCGATTATGTAGAGAAAGTTTTAACAAAGTTATTGCTTTAAATCCTAATTATGCAAATGCTTATTACGCCATGGCATTGAGTTATGAAAAAGACGGTGATAACGCAAATGCAGTTAAGTACTATAAGTCATACCAAGACTTACTAACTGATGAAAAAACAAAGAAAGCTGTATCAAGCAAAATTACTGCATTAGAATCTAAAATATAATGAAGAAAATTTTTGTTTCAATATTCTTTATATTGTTTCTTGCAACTGGTTGCATAAATAAAAACGCTGTCATTATTTTTAATGATGAGCCATTTTCTCGTGACAATTTTAATCAGGTTAAAACAAATTTTAGACAGGGTGAAAAAATCTATTACTTGTTTGCAACTAAGAAGGATTTGACTTCCCCTTATATAAGAGTGCAAGTTTCATCGGTTGTAGATAAAACTTCATACCTTTTTTATAGACCTTATTGGTCAGGTGATTACAGACTGATGAAAGATGAAGTTAATTACTATTCTGACTATGTCGTAATCCATTCTCGAGGTAAATATATGATGCAAATATTTAAGATGGAAGATTTACATCATCCACTTGCTTTTGCATTTTTTGTTGTAAACTAAGGCTTTTCAAAAACTACAACAGACCAGTTGCCATTTTGTTCATATCTAGTCATTTTTAAATCCTCATACATTTTCTTTATCAAGAAATTTTTCACATAAGAAAAAATTAAATATGGTTGAGGATAATTTTTGTAGATATTTTTGTTTGATGCAATTGAATATATTTGAACATCACTCAACATCGAAACAGAGTTTAGAAATACTACTGCAAGTTTTCTTCCACTTTTTAAATTTTGATAAAATTCTTCTTCAACTTTTGACGTAAAATAAGGATTTGCATTTGACGTATAAACTGGTTGATATAGCTTTTTACCATTTAATACAGCTTGTTCATAAGTCGTATTTGGCGTTAAGTAATAAAAGAAATTACCTTTGTGGATTTCTCTAATTTCATATTCAGAATAGTCAAAATATTTTGAAAATCTTTCTCTTGGATAATATGTAAATAAAATAATGTCGTGGGGCTTTAGTTGAGAATGTTCTAGCAATTCTGCGACAAGCTTATTTGATTCAGGTTTATAAAAGTTTTGCTGAAAAGTTTTTGTGAAAAGAATTGAAATATTTAATAAAAATAAGACAACTATTAAGCCATATTTTAAATGACTTCTTTTAATATTCAATAAACCGTATAATGCTAAAAATATTAGTATTGGATAAGCTTCGGTATTATATTTAGTTAGAAAAACGAATTTTGAACTAAAAGACGCTAATATTAAGACAACAGTAGGTATTGTTGGAATTAGGAATAGGCTTTTTGCGTATTCATTTTCAATAAATAGCGAATTTATAAGACCAATTATGCAAATCGTTGCAGGAACAACACCAAGTAAGAAAAATCCCCAACCAATCGCACTAAAAAAGTTCGCTGGGGCATTTATTAGGTTTACAAGATAATTTGAATATATGTCAGTAAACATAAAGGCTAATTTTGATAGCGAAGAAACACCCCACCATTGAGAAAATGATATTGTGGTAAATATCTTTATAAAAACAGGCGTTAACAAAAGGAATAATACCCCAATTGAAAGGAAGATATTTCTTGTGTATTTTAAGTTTCGGTCTTTTAAATAATACGCAACAACAAACATATTTGTTAAAACGTAAATAAAACCTAATGTATGAGTTAGTAAAATCAATACATTAAATAGGATATAGAAAATTATATTTTTTTTGTCTTTGTCATCTTCTAGGAGTTTTATTGTATAAAGTAATGATAATGCTGATAACAAGAATATTAATGAATATGGTCTAACTTCATAAGAATAATAAATAACAAAAGCACTTATTGCGGTAAATAAAGCACATAAATAGCCTAAAATCTTATTCTTTTGATTACCTACAAAGAACATTACAAAGATACTTAAAAACCCGGTAATAAACGAACTTAATCTTAAAACCACATCACTATTACCTAATATAGCTGTATATATTTTTAGGCACACGTAATACAAAGGCATGTGACATTGAGAAAGAATACCTTTTATAAAAGGTAAAAACAGCGGTTGCTGAGAGATATACCAGCCTACATATTCATCATTCCATAAACCTTGTACATTATCATAAGGTAATATTCTAAAATACAACCCAAGTACTGTTATTATTAATATGGCTAAAATTGTAAAATTCATATTTTAATTATATAATATAAACAAAATTATGAAACTAATTATCCAAATACCTTGTTATAATGAAGAAAAGACACTACCTATCACAATAAACTCATTACCAAAAGCGATTGAGGGTATTGATGAAATTGAGGTGTTAATTATTAACGACGGTTCTACTGATAGCACAGTAAAAGTCGCAAAAGAACTTGGTATTAAGCATATTCATTCTTTAAATAAAAATTATGGACTTGCAAGGGCTTTTTCTGTTGGGCTAAATAAAGCAATAGAACTTGGTGCTGATATTATTGTTAATACTGATGCTGATAATCAGTATTGTGCAGAGGATATTTCAAAACTTATAAAACCAATTCTTGAAAACAGAGCAGATATGGTTATTGGCGAACGTCCTATTTCTAATATAAAACATTTTTCATTCGTGAAAAAATGTTTGCAGAAACTTGGTTCAAAAGTTATGAGCATAATTAGTGGGGTGCAAATAAATGATGCTCCTAGCGGATTTAGAGCTTTTTCTAGGAGAACAGCTTTAAATATCAATGTATTTGATAATTACACATACACTCTTGAAACAATTATTCAAGCAAACGCAAAAGGTCTTGTAATAGAAAATGTTCCAATAAGAGTTAATAAAGAAGAACGTCCATCAAGACTTATTTCAAACATTTTCGTATACATATTGCGTTCAATTTTAACAATGATAAGAATGTTTGTTGTTTATAGACCATTCAGATTTTTTGCAATAATTTCAGGTATCTTTTTAATCTTAGGATTACTGCTTGGCGGAAGATTTTTATATTATTACGCAATTGGAGAAGGTTCTGGTCATGTACAATCTTTAATCCTAGCCTCAATTTTAATCATTACTGGCGTACAAACTTCAGTAATTGCAATAGCCTCAGACTTACTTTCTATAAATAGAAAGCTTTTAGAAGATATTCAAATGAGATTAAAAAATAAATAATTAAGCGATTGAAGCTAATTTTTTATCGTTATCAACAACATTTTGAGGTAAACCTACGTGGTGAATACGAGGAATAATGTAATCTTCATTAAATTCAATAGGTTCGTCCATGTTGTCATCAGTATCGTTGCATACAAAGATTAATTTTCCGTCTGGAGCAAGTTTAGCACCGATAACTGTAATTTCGTGACCGCCTAAAACTTTGTTTTCTTCATCCATTTCTGTATAACCGATGATAACATTTTCACCTTGAGCTAAAGATTTTAATAAACTTCTTTTAACAGTATTAGCATCTGTTGTATGACCAACTAAAACTGCAGCTTGGCTACCGTCTTTATTTTCAACAGTTTTTACATCTTGGAAAGTAACTGAAGTTTTTGCTTTGTCACCGATAACTGATTCGGTAAATGTTTTTTCAATTTCAACTAAACCTCTATCATCAGGACTGAAAGAACCAATTCTTCTATCTGTTAAAGCGTTATAAGTTTGTTGAGAACCAATGTTCATAAATGTTGATTGCATTAAAACATCAACTACAGAACGTTCGCCGGCATCTTTATAAGAGTTTTGAATTTGAGCTCTGATAATTGCATTTTTGTCAGGAGCAACCGTAACTACAGCTTTATCTTCACCTTTCATTTGATAAGGAATTTTAAAGTTGTCTAATAACCATATTGAATCTTGTTTGTTTTCACATAAGCTGTTTAAAGAGATTTCTTTTGTTGCAGACATCTTTTCAGAGCTAAAACCTTCAGCTAATCTTGCAAATTCAGCTGGCATTTGACTTGCTAAATTGTATTCGATAGAAGCTGCAACGCAACAACCTGAATTTTTAACATTTTGTTCTGATTTAACTGCATTAAAATCTTTGTTTTCATCTTGTGATTGATAATCAGCTACTGCATCTTGCAAATGAGCTGGAATATCACCGAATTTTTGAGTGATTTTAAATGGATTAGCTAATGTTTTAACTGTTTCATTTAATACAACTTTTGCATCAAGACCTTTTGCTCTAGGGTTGGTAATAATATTGTGCAAATTGTCTAATGTTGAAGTTTTATCATTTGAATTATTGTTTAATAAAATACCTGTTTTTAATAATAAATTAGCAGCTTGTCTACCGTCTTTATCAAGATTAGCTACTAAGTCAGAATATTTTGCTATATCAGCTTTTGAATTTAATTGAGTTTGAATTGTTGCATTGTGTTGTAATGCTTGATAAGTTGGAGTTTGGATAGGGTTTTGTGCATAGTTTTGAACATTTGCAGATTTAGAAGCGTTTCCAAAAGAAACTCTTGAAGATGCAATATTCAAATTGTTTAATTTAAAGAAATTAGCTTGCACTATTATTACCTACCTTATGTTTATATAAAAAATATTTTTATAGAAAAATTGCCTTTTTTGAGCTAAAATTATTAACAATGGTAACAAATTCGATACAAAATAAAATAAAACCAATGACTCGTGAGCAAATAATTATTGCAATCGATAGACTTACTCGATTTAAGCCTACTGTTGATAAGTATTTGAGAGTTTTTAAAGAAACCATTTTAAACAACCTTATTACCCCAAGTTTTAAGAAAAAAGATTTGGACGAAATGGATTTTTCAAAAATTTCTGAACTTGCTACAGAAATTATTAATTTTTCGCTAAAAGAATTGAAAGTTTTTGAAAAAGACGATTTAGCTTTAAATAAAAAATTAAAAGATTATGAAAATGATGTTTTTGTAAATTCAAAAGAAACACAAGAACTTTTAAATAATAATATTAGCTATAAATCAGCCATAAAGCTATTTACAGAAGATGATTTAAAGGTTAAAAACTTATTATGGCTTTCAAAGCTTGAGTCAGAAGAAAATTCAGCAGAATTACGAAAACAATACTCAACGCATTTTCCTTTGCAAAAAATTATCATTGCAGAGGGAATAACAGAAGAAATTTTACTTCCTGTTTTTGCAAAAATTCTTGGCGTTGATTTCGATAAATATGGATTTCATATAATTTCAGCAGGTGGCAAAAATCAAGTTGTAAAAGCCTTTTACCAGTATGCAGAAATTTTAAGATTACCAATTTTTGTATTACTAGATAATGATGCGAAAGAAAATCTTGAACAAATCAAGCCAAAAATTAGACCAATAGATAAAATTCACCTAGTTCAATCAGGGGAATTTGAAGATTTACTTCCTCAAAATCTTATTTTAAGAACTCTGAATAATCACTTAAAAAACCTATCCTTTGTTGAGGTATCAGATTTTGATAGCGAACTATCAACAGTAAAAAATTTAGAAGAAATCTATAAAGAAAAAGGCTTAGAAGATTTTAAAAAATCAGACTTCGCACATCTTATAAGTGAAAATGTAAAAACAAAAGACGACTTATCGGCTGAAATTCTAAACATAATAGAAGAGTTAAAAGCCTAATCTCTTAAATACGTACCCTCTCTAACTTGACGCATATAATACTTAACCCCACTTGTAAGCATCAAATCAGGTTCTGTCATACAAAAGGAATCAAATAGAACCATTGCTTTTTGTTTGTTTCCAGCTTCAAGATACATAAAGCCTAACAAAACTTTATCGAGTACATTTTTACTTCTTGAATAAAATTGAATTTTGCTAGATAATGCCCCCATCTGTTTATATGCTTTTGCAAGATTTTTATAGTATTCAATATTTAGTGGATAAAGAGTTCTTGCACTTTCGTAACATTGTGCGGCATATCTACTAAATTCTAATCGGTAATAAACATTTCCAAGATTATTGAAATAAACCGCAGTAGCTTGTGTATTTGGATTTAAATCAATCGCCATTTTAAATTCTTTTACGGCAGCATAATAATTACCTTGTTCAAAATAAACAAGCCCATAATTGTTGTGTATAAAAGCGTTTTTCTGAGAATCAATAACCTCAACATCAGGTTTTGAGTATCCAACAGCAAAAACACATACAAATAAAAGTAAAAATACTTTTATAGCTTTTATCATAATATTTCAAGTTCCATATTTTCATAAGCAAAGTATGCTTTGTCAGCCATATTACCATAGAAAGATGCTAAACTATCAAGTTTTTCATCAGTATAGCTTGGGTCATAATGGAAAAATACTAACTTGCTTGCATTTGCGTAATTTTGACATTCTAAAGCCATATCGAAAGTAGAATGACCATAACCTTGTTTTGGGTGATATGGATTTAGATAATCTTCTGTTGTATATTGTGCATCGTGGATTAAAACATCACAATTTCTAGCGAATTTAGTTAATCTCTTATCTCCACCAAAATAAGTTTCTTTATCAGATGCATAAACAAGCGAACGACCTCTATATGTTATTTTATAAATCATAACCCCGTCTTGAGGGTGTGCAGTTGATTTATAACAAGTAATTAATACATCGTCTTCATGTAATTGAATATCATCAGGTTTTTCCACTCTGATAACAATAGGATCAGTTCCATGTCTTAAAATAATTGCCGTATTGGAAGTAATATTTGAAATATTTAAGTTTGCTGCAATATCACCTAAGTCAACTGGGAACGACTTTGTAAACAAGATTTCAGCCAAACCATCTGCCAATTCGTCGCTATAATTTGAAGCTCCAAAAACATTGATTTTTGATGAAGCTAAGTGAGCTGGAGTAAAGAACGTAAAGCCTTGAATATGATCAAGGTGAATATGGCTTAGTAAAAGAGTTGCTTCAATAGGTTTTCTTGTGTTTTCGTCATTCCCTGATACAAGATATTTTTGCATTAACTCATTACCTAATTCAATAAGCCCAGTCCCAGCATCTAAAATAATTAAATGACCATTAACATTAACTTCGACACAAGCTGTGTTTCCGCCAAATTTCATAAAATCTTTATTCGCTCTAGGGTGAGAACCTCTTACACCTCTAAACTTTACTCTAAACTCATTTGCCATAATGATTTATAACCTTTCTATTTCATAGGTATGCGTTCTGTCTTTCGATTCTCCGTAATATAGTTTTGAAGAGAATACCATTAATTTTGCTTTCTTTTGCAAGTTTTTCAAATTTGTTTCTTTAAATGTTATATCAAATACAACTTTTTTCTTTTGATTAGTAACATTTATCATTCTGAAAGCATTTGGATATGATACTAAAGCTGGTGTTGATACAAACAACATATTATCTTTTTGAACAATTTTTGTTGTGTGATAATGACCAGTAAAAATACCCATAGGATTTTTATATTTCCCTAATATTGCTAACAATTCATCACTATTTAAAAGCTTATGATTTGGACTTTCAAATGGTTCTATTACGGGAACATGTGTAAAAATAAGAATAGTTGAATCTTTTGCGGATTTTAACTGTTTATCCAACCATTTTAATTGAGCTTCATCAATATAGCCATTTGCTGTAATTCTATCATCAATAATAGAATCAAGCACTATAACTTTATACCCAGCTTTTGGAGTAAAAGAATAATACATTTTATTGAATTTAAAGTTTTTATTATTTTCTTTTAAAATGCTATTATACAACTCTTTTGTCAAATATCCACCTACGCAAGTATCATGATTTCCAAGAGTTGCATACCAAGGATATTTTAAAGTGTTAGCTTCTTTTACGAAACTTCTTAATTCTTTTTCATAAGGCGTATTTATTTGATCACCAGTAAACATAACAAAATCAACATTTGGAGTAGCATTGATTTGGCTAAGTACATCATTTAAGATTTCTGGTGATTCTTTTGTCAAACGATACAAATTATTTGTACCATTTGATGCATAATGCACATCACTAACATGAGCAAAAGTAAGACCAGCTGAAGATGCAGCATTAGTAACTTGTATACCCCATGTAGTAATAACTACAAACAAGAAAACAAGGATAATATTACTTAACTTATCAAAAAATCCGCTTTGTTTTTTTCTTCTCATAATTATTAATCTCTATCACAATGTTTTCAAACATTATAAAACAAATATAATAATCTTGCACAAATATTTCAATAAGTTAAAATTAATTGTTTGCAATTTCTTCAATCAAGCTATGAGCTTGGTTTGGAACATGTGCTCCGCAAGAATTCCATAATAAAACATTTAGTTGAACACTTTTATCAATACCAGCAAATTCATAATGACAAGTACCTTGAATCATATTTTGAGTACCATCAGAATATGGAGTAAAGAATTTACAGCATTGACAAATGTTTAGGGTAAAATTGTAATCTCTTAATTTGTCTACTAATTCTTTAATTGCTTCATTCATTCTTAAATGTTTAGAAGTTGTAAATTTTTTGTTTTTATATCTGAATACGACTTTAGACATATCGTTTTCAACGATTAATTCTAACTTGCAAGGCAATTTTCTCTTTTTAAGAGTTGCCTCAACATTAACAACATATTTTTGTTTGTCAGATTTTTTACTCATAATCAATTTAGCTATAAAGCTAATGATAGGAAAACTTAAAATAATCTTACCCAAAGCATATAATGGGTACATACATAGATATAAATAATCTTTGCCTCTTAAATCCGCTCTAACAAGGCTTAAGAAGAACCCTGCAATCAAACATAAGCAAGTTACTAGTACTACCTCAGAAGATACAAAGAAGTAATATTTAAGTGAAAATGCAATTATAAAAGAATAACCTAATATCAATAGCAAACAGTTTGGATTTAATAAAGAATAAACAAATTCAATATATGAAAAATTCAAAGTTCTTGTTGTTGAAAAACAATTTTTAAATAATTTCAATCTAGCGAAAAGAGTTGGTCTTTCTAACTCAATGTCAGAAGATGTTGAATAACATCTAATATTAGGATTAAAATAGCATTGTTTTTTAATTTTTGATAATAATAAGCTATATTTTAATTCAGCCTCTACATTTTTAAAATCAATACTACCAATTGCATCAACTAATTCTTTTTTGATAACTAAGATTTTTGAATTAATAGCATTTGCAAGTCCTAACATACTTCTCGAATTGTGCAAGAAGTTGTCCATGTAAATTGAATAAACTCTTTTAATTTTATTAACAAGGTTTTGTCTATGATTTTGATATACTACAGAGCCTGTAATAACGTCATTTTTAGACAATGCATAGTTTATAGAAGTTAAGAAATCTGTATTAATATATTTGTCAACATCTAAAAATACATACGCATCAATATTATCGTTAGTAATTAATTTTTCCAATAAAATTGAGTAAGATGCATCTTTACCAATTAATCCACCTTCATTCAATTCCAAAACATTTACAGAAGATTTTAAAGATACAAAATCTTGAGAACCATCTGTACAATTGTCAAGAATAACATAAGTTTGGAAGTTATTTATTGCATAATCTTGACGTCTTAATTGGTTTAAAATCTTTTCTAAATCTTTAAGTTGATTGTGTGCATAAATAACAACACAAAGCTGTTTTTTCTCAATATTATAAGCCAATACATCATCAATTTTTGACTTTTTTGTGTTCAAATTGCGAACAGATAAAATTAAAAAATAGACTGAAAATACTGCTATATATATATATAAGGCGTTTATTAATAATTCCATTTTACTTACCTACAAAAACATTGTACGTAAAAGATAAGAAAATTACCATATTTATTTTCAATAATGTAATATTAATAAATATTTTGTTTAAAAATTTTTCATTTCATGCAATATTGTTATTAGGGAAAAGGAGATATTATGCAAGAATTTGTATTTTATGATGGAAAATTTATTGAAAAAGAAAAAGCTAGTTTACCAATTATGACACACGCATTTTTATATGGTACAGGTGTTTTTGAAGGTATTAGAGCTTACTACAACAAGGAAGAAGACCAATTATACGCTTTCAGAGTAAAAGAACATTTTGAAAGACTTATGAGAAGTGCACATGTTATGTACATGGAAAATCCATTTACTCTTGAAGAATATTGCGAAAACCTAAAAGAACTTTTAAAGAAAAACAATTATAGACAAGACGTTTACATTAGACCAAACTTGTTTAAAGCTGCAGAAAAAATTGGTCCAGGCTTATTGAATAACAAGGATTCATACTTGTTATTTACATTACCAATGGGCGATTATATTGATACTGCAAAAGGTTTAAAAGTTTGTGTATCTAATTGGAGAAGAAATTCAGATAACGCAATTCCACCTAGAGCAAAAGTTTCAGGTGCTTATGCGAATACTGCATTAATTAAATCAGATGCTCAATTATCAGGCTTTGACGATGCAATCGTACTTGATGAAAACGGAAGAGTTACAGAAGGTTCTGCTATGAACTTGTTCTTGGTTCAAAACGGAAAACTTGTTACTTCTAGAACAACTGATAATATCTTAATTGGTGTTACTCGTAATACAGTTATGCAAATTGCAAAAGATTCTGGTATTGAAGTTGAAGAAAGAGAAGTTTCAAGAACTGAATTGTACACATCAGATGAAGCCTTCTATTGTGGAACAGGTGCTCAAATCAGCCCTATCGTATCTATTGACCATAGAAAACTTGGTACAGGCGAAGTTGGACCTATCGCAACTAAACTTCAAAAACTATATTTTGATACAGTAAAAGGTAAAGTCGACAAATACAAAGAATGGTGCATGCCAATTTATGATTAATTTTTTAGGACTATGCGTTCAAAATTTAATTACATCTATTAAATACTTGTTTTCTAGACAAGTACGACTTTCGTCAATAATTTCACAAGCAGCAGCAATAAGCTATGATTCATTAACAATAGCGTTAACAATCACTTTTATTGCTGCTGTTGTTATAACTATTCAGGTTGCAAAACAATTTTTAATGTCAGGGGCGGATACCTATATTGGTGGAACAATTACCGTTGTTATGATTAGAGAAATTGCCCCAGGTTTTGTTGCACTAGCAATTGGTGCAAGAGCTGGTACTGCGATTAGTGCCGAAATTGCTAATATGCAAGTTACAGAGCAAGTTGACGCAATAAAAACCTTGAAAGTTGACCCTGTTGGTTATTATTTTACTCCTAGACTTATTTCTGCTGCAATTACCGTTCCTATGGTAGTTTTGATTGCAGAATTGATTGGTATTTTAGGTGGGCTAATTGTGTCTTACTATACAATTGGTTTGCATCCTTATAGATACCTTAACTCTGTTTGGCTATGGCTTGAAATGAAAGATGTTTATATCAGTTTATTTAAAGCTTTTGTCTTTGGTATTTTGATTGCACTTGTTTGTGCTACACAAGGTTATTTAACAAAAGGTGGAGCAAAAGAAGTTGGTATTTCTACAACACAAGCTGCAATAAAATCGACCATCTATATGCTGATGGCCGACTTTATCATAAATTTAGTTTTCTACGTATTTTAATTAAGCATCTTCGTCTTGTAAGTATTTATAATCTAATAAGCTACCAGTTGAAGTAGAACTTGTTTCGTAGAATGTTGACATGTTAGATAACATTTTTTCTAACTCTTCTTTGCGTTGTTTTTCTTTTTCTGAACGGTTGCTAAAATCTTGAATTTCTGCCTCAGTTACTTTGCCATCCTTGTTTGTATCGATTTCATCAAAGTATTGAGTTACTGTATTTAATAATGAAGAGCTCATACCTGTTGATGTACCAAGTGTGCAAAGTTGTTCTTTTGTCATACCTGTTGTAGATAATGAATTAGTAAAGTTTTGCAATTCTTGTGCACTAATTACCCCATCACCATCTTTATCAAACTGTGAAAAGTTTGTTGTTAAATATGATTTAAAACTTGTTCCTAAAGAATTACTTGTTAAAGCTGTAGAAGCTGTTGTACTGTTTAAATTTGCAAGAGTAACACCGTCTTTGAATGTATTTGCCAATACAGAATATGTGTTGTTAATACCTGAAGAAACTCCTGTAAATAATGATGCACCATTTAATCTTGCCATATTTTTATCTCCTGTATAATACCTTCTTGACTATATATTAATAATATTTTTCTCAAAATCAACCATATATATAGATTATTTTTTTTAGAAATATTAGAAAATTTTCTAATGAAAAATAAGTTAAATAACCTAAAATCATATTATGGAACTTTATATAACCAATAATTGTATTAATTGCGGAGCATGCAACCAAATTTATAATGAAGTCTTTGATATGACTAAATACGGTGCTGTCCCTAATAATGAAAAAATTAAAAATGAAGATAAATGTTATGATGCTATCTTTTTCTGCCCCGTTGGTGCAATACACCTAAAATAAACTATCTAATTCTACCCTCAAAATCTTCAATGCCATATTTTTTAGCAATAAAGGATAAAATTTCTATATTAATAATGTCGTGCAAGAATGCGATAGTAACCGCATTAGTTCTATCTTTTGCATGAACTTTTTGAAAAATTATTTCAAGAGTTTTCTTTACGGCCCCAATACTTACAGAAAGTATTTGAGCAATTTCTTTGTTTTTAAAACCTAAACTAGCTAGAGATAAATATTCAATCTCTCTGTCAGTTAATACACATTTACTAAACTCTGAAATAGGTTCTTTTAATATATTTGTTCCAGCCATATAACTATCATATAATTTACTTTTAACGCAAGTACTAGGTAAAAGACTAGTATCATCTTTATAAAACAAAAAACAATTCTTTCGGCTAGGTCAAAATTTATCCTTAAAAATTTAGACTAAGCTTGTTATTACTAGGATAGCAAATAAATAAGGAAAGATTATATTTTAATTGTTATTCCTTAAAGATTTTGTCACAAAGCTTAATATAGACTTGTTTTCGACACTAATAAACTTAACAAACTTTAACTATTTTACTATTAAAAGCTTAATTTTTAGAAATAATCTATAAAGTATATGTCATGCTCATGCGGAATTAAAGAAAATTTTGTCCAATATATACAAAATAACATGCGTATCCATACGTTTTTCTCAAAAACATGATTTGGTTGCTATAATTTGTCATGCCTTTCATGTCAACTGGTAACCTCTATTAATAATGACACAAATATTGCAAAAATTAATAACTAAATCTTAGTAAATCTTGGTTCCAAGATATTAAAAATTTTATAGTGCCATCTATAAGATAAACTCCTTTAATAATAATCGAGTTAAAATTAGTTATAGGAGTAAAATCGTCTCCAGGAATAGGTTTTATAATTTGAGTATATCTTTGAGGAACTTCTGTAGCATTTTTTGTTTTACTTCCTCCTGTAAATAACCATCTGCCGTCAGATATCTTTGAAATTCCCGCATTTACGGGTGAATATTTAAGTTGAGTTCTTTTTCTAATAAAAGTAAGAAAGTCTGAAAATACTTCTTTACATTTTTCTTGGTATTTTTCACCATAACCTTTATCGCAAACATAAAGGTCAACTTGCCCCTCGTCTTTTAAAATTTTAAAATCACGTTTTTCAAGTTTTTTCTTATTTACGAATCTTTCTTTATCAATAACTGCAGGGTTATTTTCAGGATTAGTTATAATATCAACATTCACAAGAGATTTTAAATTATCTTTTTGTACAGTTACAGGCAATTCTTCAAATTGTTTTGTAATTGTGTTAAATACGACGTCATTTTTGCAACGTGATTTTTCAGAAATAATAACCCTGTTATCTGAATCTAAATAAACATCAGGGTTAAAATATGCACATTTAGTTTTTTCAAGTTTTATAAATTTATTTTTTATTGGATTATATAATTCAGGGTAATATTGAACATCATATTTAGCATTCTTTTTATCCTCACCACCAATAATTAGAACTGTCCCATCGTTCAATGTTGCTTGAATGTGATTAAATCTTGGATAATTTAAATTTGGACCTTTTTTAACTTCATAGAAACCATTTTTGTAAGCAATGAACGTAGGTATTTCTATAATTGCGTGAATAATAAGAACAGCAAAAAACAAAAGTACAGGCAGAATAACAACTAAGCAAGATGGCGTTTGCCATACTGTTTTTAGGTTATTTGTTTTCTTTGTTTTTAGATAGTAATCTGTTAATTTGTTCTCATCATTTTCCATTTTTAAATAATCTTTCATTTTTCATAAGTATTTGTGTATGTTTATGAGGTATATCAACTCCCATTTTTTCGCTTGAACTTCCACCTGTAATTAGATATTTATCTTCACCAATTTTAGATATTGCCGAATTTAAGATTGAATGTTCAAACATTGCTGCTAATGGATAGTTTTCTGTATATCTTCCGTACATTCTATTTTCAAACGGTAATTGACAAGATTCTTGAAGAGCAAAGCCACTACCTTTATCACACATAACAATATTACTTTGTATGCGTTCTCCTGTGCGAGGAGATGTAAAAAATATTGGTACTGCTCTAAGTTTATCAGCATCTATATGGTACATAACCATTTTAGAAAAATCATTTATTTTTTCAAAATCTCTTTTATTTTTCTTCAATGTATTAATATCAAAGTAAGTAGATTTTTTGTTTGAGAATTTCGAATTTGTGCTTATTCTTGTACCCTCGATAGGTTTATCCTCAACGATTTCGAAGTCCTTTGTTTCAGGATTAAACGCAAAGACATTTTTGCAGGTATCTTCAGAAATTATCACTCTGCCTTTTGTATCCTTAAATATTTTAGGACTATGGTATGAACATTCTGTCTTTTTAAGCTTAACGAACTTGTTTTTTTTAGCGATATATAATTCAGGCTGACGTTGAACCTTTTCCCCCACACCGCCAATAACCAAAACATTACCATCATCAAGTGTAACTTGAGAGTGGTTATATCTTGCATAATGCATGTTTGGACCGTTCTTTATTGTAATTATTTCATTTCTTGTCATGATATAACTTAAGATAAAGTGTGTTTCTTCATTTAATTTATATAGAAATGCAATTAATATTACAAAAAAGATAATAATGCTTAAGCAACCTTTAAATAGACAGCCCTTTTTCTTCTTATTAGTCTTATCTATATTTTGTTCATTAGTTTTTCTTTTATCAAAAAAGTTTTTTATTCTTTTTATTAAACAAATTATTTTTATTCTATCCATGTTCAACTTTCTATTTTTTATTCTTTACAACTAAAATTTGAGTATGTTTACAGTGTTTATTAAGCATATTATTGTTAAGATAGCCAGTAAAAAGCCATTTATTATCTTGAAATTTTGAAAATTCTGAGTATGATGGCGGAAATTTAAAAATAGGACCATCTGTTATTTTTCCAGTTTCTATATCATATATAAATGTCCGTGTACAACTTTTATTTGCACTACCTTCTTTAAGACAGAAAACTAATATTTTCGTATTTGAAATCTGCAAATAATTCAATCTATCAAGCTCTTTCTTAAAATAATAGTTTGAATATTCTTGTAATTTTGAAAGCATTTGCTTATTTTTATCTATTAAACTTTTATCTGCCTCTATAATAATATTTTTATCATTTTTAAAAATATACGTTGTCGAAGGACAAACTATTACAATATCACCATTGTTAGTTTTATAACTTAAAATATAATCTCCATATCTAATCAATTTAAGGTTTTCCAGTAATATAACTTTTGATTCTTTCGGAATATGCAAAAACAACCTATAATCTTCATTGTTTCCAAAAGTTAAAAATTTATCATCGTTGAGTTTTAACATATACGGTGCATTATAAACATAATTCTTGTCGAAATTATATTTTGTCAAAGTTTCAAATTTTTTATTTTTTTTGTTAAAAACCAAATTTATATCATAATTCTTATGATCTTTAATCAATATATTATCTTTAGAATCTTTTATAACATAAGGTTCTATTAAATTTTGATTTAAATCCGCTAACGGTATAAATTTATTTTTTTTAGTATCGTATAATTCTGGAGTATATACTACAGCATTGTTAAAATTTTTATGTTTAAAAAAATAAATCAAATTAGTTGTCCAGCATAAAGGAGAAATCGGAGAGCATCTTCTTCTTGTTATCCCATCTCCTCCAACAATTAAGATATATCTATTGTCAAAAATTTCACTCTGAGCATGTGAACTATGTCTGTAATAATTTAAATCTGGACCTTGAATAATACAAATATCCTTACCTTTGCATGCCTTATAATTATTCCAAGACATATTTAAAGATGCATAGGTTTTTGAAACAACCATATAGCATAGCACTAGAACTAAAAATCGTCTTAAAAATAACCATATTTGTTCAGGTTTTAAAATTCTTGTATCTGAATAAAATTCATCAGGAGTGTACTCAATATCTTTTCCCCATAAAAATTTAAAAATCTTTATTATAAATTCCCATATCTGTTTCAATATACCCAAAGCTACTCCTTTTTAGCAAATGTAATGTTTTTCAATTATACAAATATTTTCCTCTTTTTACAACGCTATATTAAGAGTTATAACTAAATTTTTAACCCAAATATATCAGACTGAATTGTTTTTCGTTAGTAGGATGTCTTTCATGTCATCCTGAAGCGAGCTTGGTGAATTACAAATTGGTTTAGTATATTCAGGATCTGACCAATGGGGAATGGATAAATTCCACGTTGTATTTATTTTGGTTTGCCACGTCACTACGTTTTTCCGCCTGTGCAATCAAAGATTGCTACGCTTCGCAACGGCGGTTTCGTCGTGTTGCTCTGCATGTCTTTGCCGTTGCAAAGCCAACACCAGCAACACCGGCTCACGCAATTCCTCGCAAAGACATGCTTTGTTCCCTCTCCCACTTGTGGGAGAGGGTTAGTGTGAGGGCAAAAAGAAAACCCCTCAAATTTCTTTGAAGGGTGTTTTTAAATTTTTAAGATTTTAATCAATGTAGGTTGGGCATACTTGCCCAACAAAAATAAACCCTTTGA
>ERZ808275.381-NODE-381-length-19027-cov-3.744255_pt1 | contig 19027 bp, 15 predicted proteins | sample MGYA00520894_ERZ808275 | MGnify/ENA primary metagenome ERZ808275 (study PRJEB31516, sample SAMN03275598) | gut metagenome | biome: mammalia-associated habitat; material: feces | host: Papio cynocephalus | place: Kenya | collected 2012-08-03 ...
TATGAAAAAATTATTAAGCTAAAACAAAAATACGGATTAGTAAGTATTTAACATACCTTCGTAAATTAGCTTAGATGCTTGTTGAATGAATTGTTTACCTAAAGGTGAGTTGTAAGGACGTTTTGCCATAATTACAACGATATATTTTTTGCCATTTGGCATATAAACAATACCTGCATCGCCTAGCATAGTGCCAATGTCACCAGTTTTGTGTAAGAATGTAGCACCTTTGCCTAAACCTTGTGGAATTAATCTATCATTTTTAACGTGGCTCATGTAGTCAACGATATATTCTCTTGAATTGATACTCAAGAAGTTAGGATTGTCTAAGTTGAACAGCATTGTAGCCATATCGTTTGTTGTTGTATAGTTTGTACCTGTCAAATCTGGTAACCAAGTTTGCACATGTGTGTTTGGAATGCCCCAACTTCTAATAGCTGTGTTTACAGCAGTCATAGAACCAAGTTTTGACATTAACATATTTGTTGCAGAGTTGTCTGAATCTTCAATCATTGTTTTTGCAAGTTTGTCGATTGTGTAATTTCTACCAGTTGCTGCGTATTGAAGATTTCCTGAACCTGAAGCTTTGTAGTAATTTGTTAATGTCATTTCATCGTAAATTGACAAGTCGTTAGCTTCAATAGTCTTGAATAGATTGATAAGAACAGGAACTTTTATGATACTTGCTGCTGGATAAATTTCAGAACCGTTTATATCAACATATTTTCCTGTGTTAAAATCCCAAACCGTAATAGCAGGTTTAATCGTAGGATATTTTTGCATCAATTCTTTTAATCCGTCTTCAAGAATTGTAAGTCTGTCAGTTTTATACAAAGTAGTCATTAAAGGCTTTTTAGTTGTAACACCAGCCAAAGCGTGTTTGCCTTCAAATATTGTATTGTGCAAATATCTGCTTGTTGGAAACATTAAATGGTAATAGTCTGCTTTAATGTTTGAGTAGTTTTGTTTGCCTGTTAATAATGGTAAAGATATTCTATGGAAAGCAAATGGTAATACATAGTAACCAATTAAAAACATAAATGATAATGAAATCAAAGATGCAAATAAGTTCGTTTTCTTTTTAGGTTTTCTTGCATCTTGAATACGTTTTCTTGGTGCTTGATGATGTATCGGATTTTGAACAGGTCTTAATTTTCGTTCTGGTACATCAACATAAGAATATGTTTGTGGATAACCGTAACTTCTTCTATAACTTTCTTGAACTGCCCTTTGTGGCATTTTCCATATCCCCCATTAGTATATATTAATAATATATATAAATATTACACTTGTAAAGGATATTTGAAAATCATCTATTTAATGTATTTTTATTTTTAATACAAAACACAACGAAAAACATGTATAGCATGCGTTTTCGGTATTTTTAATATGTAAAATATAGTAATATTTAGCAACTCAAAATGTTGCAATTCTGTTACACATTAGAATTATTTAGATATTGCATATATTTATTAACATAAATTTTATTTGAAATGGCTAAAAGTTCAGAACGGAAAAGTTCTGAAAAATCAGTGTCTATTGAGGCGCTACTTGGTGCAGAAAAGTCACGAGTAACAAATGCTGCGTGTAGAGCTTTTTCAAATTCTACACAGAAAAAGTTATAGGCAACTTCAAGAGGATATATTTTTAGAGCAAGTTTTACTAATGTATCTATGTTTGAAATGCTGAAAACTTGTTTTAAAACGCCTACAACAAACAAGAAAATGATTTGATTTCTTGAATATTTTTTGTTTTTGGGAGGTGCAATAATTTTTTGTTTTACATAATTGTTTACCATTGTTGATGTAATCAATTTTTCATCAGGAGTTGTTTTAAACGGATTTAAATTTGCATTCAAAATTTCTATCACTTGCTCCATATACAATCCGATATCTGGAAATTCCTCATATCTAGGGCAATGATATTTAACCATTTCTTTTGAAAATTCTGATTCAACAAATGCTGTCATACCAACCTCCAAACATATTATACTAGATAAAAAGATTTTCGCAAGGTGTGATTTAGTATTCAAAACTATTTCTTGACACTAACAAATATGCAATATAAAATAGTGAAACAGGGGGTATGTATGTCAATTATATTAACAGATGACGAATTAATTAGAGAGGACTTAAAGGGAATCAAAAGTATTACAGAACATTTAGAAAAATCAATTGAGGAGCATAAAGATTTAGTTGCAGTAACTGATACTTACAATGATTTGGAAATGACTTATCAAGATTTTCAAAATTTGATTACACAAACTGCTGGCGGTCTACAACATTTAGGTGTTAACAAAGGTGATTTTGTTTGCTTGTTTACAGAAAATAATGGTTATTTTATGAGTATGGCTCAAGCCATTATAAAAACAGGTGCTATTGATGTTTTAAGAGGTTCAAATGCTCCTGTAGAGGAACTTGATTATATTATGGGTCACTCTGAACCAAAAGGTGTAATCGTTTATGATATGAAACTTTTGAATAAAATTAAAGACAATTTAAACGCTCATAATTTGAATTTTATTATTATTTTAAACAAAAAAGATTTTTCAAAAGAAGGTTTAAATGCTCCTGTTTATACACTTGATGAAGTTGTAGAAATGGGTAGAGAAAATCCTTTCACTCCTGTAGAGATTAATCTTGCAGACCCTGCTACAATGCTTTATACATCTGGAACAACAGGCAATCCAAAAGGTGTGTTGCTTACTCATAGCAATATTGTTTCTCAAATGGAAGGTACAGAGGCTGGATTTAAAGCTGTTGCTGGAGAAAATACACTACAAATTTTACCTTGCTGGCACGCTTACGAAAATTTAGCACAATTCTATTACTACACAAAAGGTTGCCACTTACATTTTACTAATATCAGCAATTTGAAAAATGACCTGTTGAGATACAAAATTGATACAATGATGTCAGTTCCAAGAATTTGGGAAGCGTTCAGGCTTGGTATTTACCAAAAATTAAAACAAAATTCAAAACTTGGTTACTTCTTGTTTGATTTTGCTGTACAAAATAGTATTAACTATAAAATTCACAAAATGTATAGTGAAAGAAGACTTACAAACAAGAAAACAAGCTATAAATTACCATCAAATATTTACCACAAGGTTGCAAGAGCTTTCTTGAAACCATTGCACGTATTAGCAACAAAAACAATTTATAAAAAGGTAAAAGAGGCAGCAGGGTTGGATAGAATAAGACTTTCAATCTCTGGTGGAGGCGCATTATCTTTGAAAGATGAATTGTTCTATGATGCAATCGGCGTAAATTTAAGAATTGGTTATGGTTTGACTGAAACTTCTCCTGTATTAACATTGCGCGGTATTCAATATCCAAACTATTTGGGCTGTGTTGGTAAACCTTATGCTCACACAAAAATTAGAGTTGTTGACCCTCAAACGATGAAAAAAGTTCACCTTTATACAAAGGGACTTGTACTTGCAAAAGGTCCACAAGTTATGAACGGATACTATAAAGATGAAGAAGCTACAAAGAAAGTATTTACAGAGGACGGCTGGTTTATTACTGGTGATTTGGGTTGGTTAACTCGTAATAATAACTTGGTTTTAGTAGGTCGTCAAAAAGAAACGATTGTACTTTCAAGTGGTGAAAATGTTGAACCAATACCAATTGAGGAAGCAATTTTAGAAAGTCCATATATTGACCAAATCGTTTTAGTTGGTCAAGATGAAGCAAGTGTTGGAGCTTTAATTGTTCCATCAAAAATTGCTCTTGATAAATGTGGAATTTTGGCAAAAGAATTGAAATCTGGTAAAACTTTATCAATCAAAAATCCTAACTTGCGTGAATTGATTAAGAAAGAAATTCAAACATATATCAAAAATAAAACAGGTTTGAAACCGTTTGAAAAAGTTAAAGAATTTGAAGTTCTAAAAGATGGATTCAGTATGGATAACGGACTTTTGAGCCAAACCGCAAAAGTTAAACGTAATGTTATTTTTGAAAAATATCAAGATATAATTAATAAAATGTTTAAAAAATAAAAAAGTAAGGCGGGTTCGATTTTATCGAACCCGCCTTACTTTTTACTAATTTATAACCTTTATCCCATGTTCTTCAAGTTTTACAGGCATTGTTTCAAGTAGTGGAACTTGTTGTTTTTCTTCTGGTGAAATATAAATTTGATTACCTTGAAGTTTAATAGAATTAAACCATTCTGCTCGTTGTTGCGCTAGTTTAATTCTGTCATTTAAGTATTGCTGTGCAATGATTGCCGAATTTAGAAAGGCAATAAAAAGTAATACGTAAATTAAAGCTCGTTTTTTGCCTTCAAATTGCTCGCTATATAAGAAAAATAACATTATAAATAGTGGCAAACTCCACATTTGCGGTACAAATCTAGCCCACCAAGCCTCATGATTACCTAAAATAGATAGTGTAAGGATTGCCATTATGACAAAAAATAATTTTTTATCTTCTTTATTGTTAAATCTTAAAAATACGCTCAAAATCAATGCACATAACAATATTCCACTAAAGAAATATCCAAAACCACCAACACGCATATCTTCGAAGTGAAAAATATCATCATTTGTGATTGTGAACGGTATTTTTAGTGTTGGTTTTTCGGTGTTAATTAGTGGTGACAAATTTCTTGAAGAACTGAATATTGAGATAAATAACTTTTTAAATCGGTTGGTGTTTTCAAATCCAGTTGGATAAGAGGTTGTCATATATTCTTTGTTTGCGTTTAAAAAAGAGTCTTTAACTACGGGATAAAGTGGATTGTATCCGTTTATAATGTTTGTTATATATGGATTTACACCAGTTAAAACGATTAAAAATCCAACTAAAATGCTAATTTTTAATAATTTTTTGGTATAAAATGCTATCAAAAATGTAGCTAACATTATCAAAACGGTGAAAAGACCTGTCAATTTTATGTTTGCGAAGATGACCGAAATCATAGCAATCATAAATAATGTGTTTTTATCTTGAGTTTTTGTGTAATTTATTAGTGCGAAGATGAGAATTAAAAACGCATAATAAAATGCACAATCTACGTAATTTGTAAGTCCTTGGTAGATGCATACAGGATTGAAAACAAATAGAAATGCGAACAATCCGACTTGCCAATTAGGAAGTTCTTTGTGATTTTTTATTGAATAAAATACGTAACAAAATGCACTCAACGCAAGTAAAAAGTTTGTCAGCTTTGTTAATTCTATTTTGTCTGTAAGTGTGTAAATATTTGCGCCAATAATTTCAAAAAACTTTAAAAAATGTTGTCCGTATTCTAATGAAGACGGAAATTGATATGGTATAGCACCAGCAAAAGTCGAAAGTTTTGTATAAATAGGATTCCAGCCCAATTTTAGCCAAATAATAGAGGCTTGGTGATAAGTTGTTCCGTCATACGAGAAATCTGGTATAAAGTAGCATATAACACCAAAGATTAAGATTAAATCAAATAAAACAATGAATTGGGCAATAAAATTTTTGTTAGAAACGTTGTCGATTTTTACAGTTAAATACCAAAGTGTAAAAATACTCAAAAATATTGATATAATCGGATAAATAGGGCTAATTGTAAGACCCAAAATAAAACCAACACTACTTAGTATAAATAGTGAAAAAAGCCCTATTAATAATGAAATCGACCAGTTATAACAAATTTTTTTCATAATTTAATTATACAAGAAAAATTCTATTTAATCTTTTTCAATAATAACAATAATGGAATAATGATAAGCGCCAAAATGCCGCATATTCTGAAGGCTTCCATAAATCCCCAAAGGCTTGCTTGTTTAACCATTGAGCCATAAAGAGAATATTCTGCCATATATTGTGCTACGTTATATTGTGTATATTGAGCTAAAGCGCCAGCGGTTGAAGTTAAATGCTCTATGTAAACAGGGTTTAGCGGGTTTAAATGATCAACCATATAAGCCTGATGAATTTGTGAAAATCTTGAAACAAGGGTTGTTGCAACTGATGTTCCAACTGCACCACCGATGTTTTTTAACATGTTTTGAATACCAGTTGCGTTAGTCATTTGGCTGTTTTTAAGGGTTACTACAGAAAGTGCAATAATCGGAATCATTGCTAAAGTCATACCAAAACCGTAAATGTAGTTTGGTACAGCAATGTTTATGGTTGCGATATCTAAGTTTAAGAAACCGAAGAAAATACCTGCAATACCGATTAACGACAATCCAAAAGCAACAGATAAGCGTTCGTCAACCTTGTTTGCTAAAATACCATATAAAATTACACCTGTCATTGCCCCGCAACCACGAGGCATAATTGCTAAGCCACTGTCAAATGCACTGTATCCCATTAATGTTTGTAAAAATTGTGGTAACAGCATCATTGACCCCATCATTACACCCATGATGATTACTTGAATTAATGTACCAATTGTATAGTTTTTATCTTTGAACACGCTCATATCAACAAGCGGTTTTTCTTGTTTAATCTGAGATATAACGAATGCAATGAAGCAAAATGCACTGAATGCTGTTAATTTGCAAATCCAAGCGGCATTAAACCAATCTGCATCATTACCTTTGTCAAAGATAACCTGCATAGAAATTAACCACGCAGTCAAGAATAAGAAACCGATTTTATCAAAATAAACATTATCTTGTTTTCTTGCGTAAGGAGGGTCTTCTAAGAAAATTGTAGTTAAATATACTGTTAATATACCAATAGGAACGTTAATAAAGAAAATCCATGGCCAAGTCCAACAGTCAGTAATCCAACCACCGATAACAGGTCCGATAATTGGGGCTACAACAACAACCAATCCGAATGTTGCCATTGCCTTACCACGTTGGTCCTTCGGGAATCCTTCCAATAATACAGCTTGAGAAACAGGTAGCAAACCACCACCGCCGATACCTTGCATAATTCTTGCAAAGATAATCATTTCAATTGAGTTTGCTACCCCGCATAGGAATGATGAAATAGTGAATATACAGATACTCATGATGAAGAAATTTTTTCTTCCCATAAGTTTACAAAACCAGTCAACGGCAGTAATCATGATACCGCTGGCTACGATATAACTTGTTAAAATCCAAGTAGACTCTTGGCGACTAACAGAAAATGTACCAGCCATATGAGGTAAGGCAACGTTTGCGATTGTTTCGTCTAAAACGAACATAAACGCTGCAAAAATGGTTGGAATTGCGATAATCCAAGGACCTTTGGAAGGTTTCCATTCTTCTGTATTTTCTGTTACTTTGTTAGCCATTATTTGTTATTTTTAACCTTTACTTTGGGAACTACGCTCATTCCTGGAACGATATTGTATTCGTCAGGGTTAATTTCTTCGTCAAAAACGATTTTTACAGGGATTCTTTGTACGATTTTAACGAAACTGCCTACTGCGTTTTCAGGTGGAAATAAGCTAGCTTTTGCGCCCGATGCTCTTTGAATAGAGTCAATTTTACCCTTGAAAACCTTATTTGGATAAGCATCAATTTTGATGTCTACAGGTTGACCTGCTCTCATTAAACCAACTTGGTTTTCTTTAAAGTTTGCAACAACCCAAACATCGTTTGGAACGATTACAAATAGAGGGCTTCCTACTTGAACATAAGTACCAACTTCAACTCTTTTGTTAGAAACAGTACCATCTTGCGGTGCATAAATTTTTGTGTAAGATAGGTCTAATTGAGCTTGGTCTTTTGCTGCTTTTAAAGATTTAATGTCAGCGTCTGCTACTTTGTTTTGCGCTTCTGACATAACATTTTCGTCAGCGTTTACTAATCTTGCTTGTGTTGATTCATATTTTGTTTGAACCATATCAAGTTGTTGCTTAGATACAGCTCCTGTTTTGTATAAATTTTGATATCTTTCTAAATCTGCTTTTGCATTTTTAATTTCAATTTGTGTCGCGCTAAAGTTTGCTTTTGCAACTTTTTGACCAGCTAATGCTTTTTCGTATAAAGCAGAGGCTTTGTCTAGAGCAACTTTGTAGTCTGTATTATCAATTACAGCAACCAAATCACCTTTTTTAACTTTTTGGTTATCTGTTACTAAAACCTGTACGATGTGACCAGAAACTTTCGGTGCAACTTGTACGGTGTGGTTTTCTACGTAAGCATCATCAGTTGATTGAAACTGCATATTGTAAATAACAAAACCACTTACAACCAATACTAAAACAAGAACTGCTGAAACTAAAATTGAACGTTTTAGGCTTTTGTCTAGAGTCTTTTTTATTTCTTTTTCTTTGTTTTCTTCCATTATATTTTCTCCTATATATTAAATTCTACAATTTCTGCCATGGAGTTTTCTAATTTCTCTAATGACTCTTTTAATTCAATCATCTTTTCTTCAGGGAATTTTTCTAACAATCTTTCCATAACCTTGTTCATTATATAAAATTGTTCGTTGTAAAACTTTTCACCAGCTTTTGTAAGTGTTAAAAGTCTTACAAGACGATTGTTTTTGGTATTGTTTGTTCTTTTTACGTAGCCTTTATCCTCTAAAGAGTTTAAAATTCTACCTGTTCTAACCCTATCTCTAAGAATAATTTTTGCTAAATCACGTTGGCAAATGTTTGGGTGATTTAAAATTATGTTTAAGGCACAAAACTCGTCGTGAGTTAAATCAACATTACGAATTTCAAAGAAATTTTGTGCTAATTTTTCAATATAAATTGAAAGTTGGCTTATCTTATAAAACACTGATTGAGAAAAATCAGTGGTAGGTTCTAACATTGTACTTTTCATATATTCCTTCCCGCTTTTTATTTGTTACAAAAAATACATGTTGCATTTGTAACAAAGATATGTTATCATATCACTATAAAATTTGTCAAGTATGTGAGGAAATAAAAATGAATATCAAAAAAATCTTTTCTACATTATTGCTAACAAGCTTTATCAATATGAGCGTTTTGCCTGCATTTGCTATTCAAGATACAAAAGTACAACAAGATGCAAAAGCAGTTAGAAAACAAGAAAAAATGCTTAAGCACCGTGTTAAAAGAAATAAAAATTATAATGATGATTACAAATACGGCTATGTAAATATGGATTTTTGGAAAAGTTTTAATGACAAAAACTTAGATAATTATATAGCTTTAGCAATTAAGAATAATTATGATTTAAAAATGGCAACATTGAATGTTGATGAATATTATCAAAATGTTAAACTACAATTTGCAAATGAATTGCCAAGTGCAACTGTAGGTTTTTCTCCAGCATATTCAAAGCTTTCAACAATTGGTAATGGCTTAGACGTTGGTTCTGAATGGTCTTATGCTACACCTATGTTGATTAATTACGAAGCTGATATTTTCTTAAAAAATAGAGATAAAACAAAAAGTGTGAAAAAATTGTACGAAGCTTCTCAACTAGATGAACGTGCGGCATATATTTCAATAGCGGCTGCGGTTGGAAGTGTTTATATGAATTTGGTTACTTTAGATGAAGTCATTAAATATCAAGAAAATATTGTTGCTTTAAGAAAAGAAATTTATGAAATTATGCAAGAAAGCAACAAACAAGGACTTGTTTCAACATCTGATGCTGTAAAAGCAAATAAGGCCTACGTCAACGGTACATCAGATTTAATTAATTATAAAAAGAATAGAGAAATCTTAATGCACCAATTGGCTGTTTTAATTGGTGAAAGTCCAGAAAATATTAGTGAATTAAAAATCTCAAAACTTTCAGATATTAAATATTCAAGGGCTATTCCAACAAGTATTTCATCAGAAATTATTACTGATAGACCAGATTACTTAAAATCAATCAAAATGCTTGAAAAAATGGGTATTGATGTAAGAGTAGCAAAAAAAGAATTTTTGCCATCAATTAATATTACAGGTTTGGCAATGTTCTTGCATGGTGCAAATAACCCAATCGACGGACTATATGCTATTGCAGCGTCAGGCATGTTACCTGTATTTACTGGTGGAAGTCGTATTGCTAACTTGAAACTTAAAAAAGTTCAATATGATAAAGCTCTAGAAAGTTACCACAAAACTAATTTAACAGCTTTGCAAGAGGTTAATGATGCTTTAATTTCTGTTAAACGTGATAGTGAAAAATTAGACAAACACAAAAAGCAATTAGCCTTAGAAAACCAAGATTTTGGTTACACTCAACAACGCTATAATCAAGGTGTAATCTCAAAACTTGATATGATTCAAATGCAAGAAAACTTGCTTTCTGTTAATCAGTTGGTTGCAAACACAACAGGCAATTGCTATGTTGATTATATCAGTTTGTACAAAGCTGTTGGAAGTAAGTTATAATCTAGATAAAACTACTTGCAATTAAAACATTTTGGTGCAATAATCAAGTTACGGTCATCTTAAGAGTAATAGTATTTTATACTTAAACCGTTTGTTACACCCTTAAGTAAGCAAAGAAAGACAAGCTCTAGTAGTTTATGAGTGTTCCTGAATTCAATTTTAAATTCTTAAAAGAAAATGCTACGGCTGGAAGTTGGCGACGTGGCTATGAGTATTATACAAAAGATATGATACTTGAATCTTATCCTGAAAAAAACTTTTATAAAGGTAAAGTTAAAGGAAGTTTTCAAGATTCATATAATACAGATTTAATTTTTAAAAAGAACAAGGTTGAAGCACGTTGTAATTGCCCATTAAAAGAAGAATGGTGTAAACATGCTGTAGCAGTTGCTATTAAAGCAATTGACGAACACGCTTATGAAGATTGGTTAGAAACGAAATACGGTATTGAACCTGATTACAGTGACGAAGATACATCAATGCCAGAACCTCCAAAAGGTAATTATATTTTTCACTTTAACCCAAAAAGAAAACCCAACTTCTTTTCTATTCTTGTAATGTCAAGAACAACAGGTAAAGTTGTTAGAGCAATTGAGCCAATCCTGTTAGGTTTGGTTGAGGCTCAAAAAAATGATTCGACTTTTGTTTTAAACCGTTCTCAACTGGTTGAAGTTGAAATTTTTAAACAAATTCTAAAAACTGCAAGACAAGATAAAAAAGCTGGTTGGTACGATATTCCAATTCCAAAATTCGCACCAATGTTTCCACTTTTGGCAGTTGCCGATGAAGTTTTAGATGAAAAAACTAAACAAAGAATTAAATTTACAGACAAAGAATGGCGATTAGTTTTATCAGTAAATAGCAATCCTACAGGCAATATTATGCTTGAATTATTCTGGCGCAGACCAGACAAGGATGATATTGTACCGTTTGAGGAAGTTCGTTATTTCTCACGTCAAATCAAATGGGGACGTTATAAAAATGTAATCTTCCCTACAAATGTTTCTATGAATGTTGTTCCTCAAAACTTGTTGAAATCAACATTTACAGACTTGAAAGATGCAGAAGGTGGAAAGTTTATTTATGAGGAACTTCCAAAACTTCAAGAACAAATTGATGTTGAAGTTTCTGAAACAATTAGCAAATTATTCTTAGAGCAACGCCCACCAAAAAATATAGTATCTTTAGGTATTGATTATGACCAATCATTAAAAGCTTCTTTAGAGTTTGAATATGATGGAGTTAGAGTTCCATTTTCAAAAACAGCAGACAAAACTCCATACGTTACAGTAAAGCGAAAAGAAGACGATATGGTTTACTGGGTAAAACGTAATATTCAACACGAAATCTCAGCATATCAAATGCTTTTAGCCTGCAAATTTGTTCCAATGCAAACAAACAACTTAGCTTTAGAAAAAGAAAATGCAATTGATTTCTATAATTATTATATGAATAAAGCTGGTGAGGGTTGGGTATTTGAAGAAAAAGATGATATCAGTTTCTTTAAGTTGATTGAAGAACCTTTCAAAATGTGTGCAAAAATCGACTTTTCAGAAGATTCAAAAGACAGTTTTGAAATTCAATTATACGGACAAGTTGGTGAAGATATTATCAACTTTGATGAAATTTATGAAACAATCCAAAACAATGAAAAATACAGTCGTGTAAGAAGTTTAGGCTTTGTTGAATATCCAGCAGAAGATATTTATGCAATGATGAGGTCTTTTAACTCATTTGATGCTTATAGAAATGATGAAAACAAATTTATGGTAAAAACTTACCGTGCTGGTTTAGTTCAAGAGTTGAAAAACAGAGGTTTTGAACTTGTTTTAAGTGAAGATTTTGAAAAATTCTGGTCACAAATTACATCGTTCTCAACTGATGAAAACTTGACTTTACCAAAAGGTGTAAATGCAGAGCTTCGTGAATACCAAATGAAAGGTTTTAGCTGGTTGTGGTTTATGTACAAATACGGCTTAAACGGTATTCTTGCTGATGATATGGGGCTTGGTAAAACGCTTCAAGCTTTGAGTTTAATCCAAAAAGCTAAAGAAGAAGACGGCTCTATGCCTGTGTTGGTAGTTTGTCCGACATCTGTTGTGTTCAACTGGGAATCAGAAATTCAAAAATTCACTCCGGAGTTAAGTTGCTTGAAACTTTCTGGTGTTGATAGAAAAAGTTTGTTTGATAAAATTCCAGAATACGATATCGTAATTACAAGCTATGCGTTGATTAGACGTGATATTGAGGAATTAAAAAATATTAAATTTAGATATGTAGTGCTAGATGAATCGCAAAATATTAAAAACGCTATGAGTCAAACAGCTCAAGCGGTTAAGATGTTAGATTCAGACCACCGATTGGCTCTTTCTGGTACACCAATTGAAAACAGATTAGAAGAATTATGGTCTGTGTTTGATTTCTTAATGCCAGGGTTCTTGTTTAACGTTGCTGAATTTAACTTTAGATACGTAAATCCAATTATGGAACGTCAAGACAAAACTGTTGAAAAACGATTAAAAATGCAAATTTATCCATTCATTTTACGTCGTATGAAACGTGACGTAGCAAAGGATTTACCAGATAAAGTTGAAAATATTGCATACTGTGAAATGACTCCAGAGCAACGTGACTTCTACCTTGAAGTGTTGGATAGTACAAAAGAAGAATTGTTCAAATCTATTGAACAAAACGGTCTTGAAAAGAGCAGAATGTCTATCTTCTCAGCGTTGTTGCGATTACGTCAAATTTGTTGCCACCCTCGTTTATACGACAAGGATATGGTTAAAGGTGATATTCAATCAGGTAAATTTGAACACTTGAAAGGTATGCTAGAGCAAATTATTTCAGAAGGTCATAGAGTTCTATTGTTTAGCCAATTCGTTGATATGCTTGATATCATTAAAGCATGGTGCGAAAGAGCTGGAATACCTTATGAATATTTGACAGGTAAGACAAAAGACCGTCAAGGTGCAGTTGAAAGATTTAACTCATCAACATCAATTCCGATTTTCTTAATCAGTTTGAAAGCTGGTGGTACTGGTTTGAACTTGACTGGTGCAGATTATGTAATCCACTATGACCCTTGGTGGAACCCTGCGGTTGAAGACCAAGCGACTGACCGTGCTTACCGTATCGGTCAAACTAAAAAAGTATTCGTTTATAGAATTATCACTAAAAATACAGTTGAAGAGAAAATTCAAAAACTTAAATCTATCAAGAGAAACCTTGTAGATAGCGTAATTTCAGTTGATAGAAATATTACAAAATCGCTTACAATCGACGATATCAAAGAAATTTTCTCTGTTGACTAATAGTTTAGGCTTCAAAACTTGTGCCGCAAGGTATAAAGCCGTTTGCATTGTTATAGCCTATTGAAAATTTCAAGTCGGGAATGTTGTTCCAACCAAGTTGTGCAACTTTGTTCACCTTTTGCATTGTGTATTCAAAAGCTGCACCTCTAAATTCTGTTGGCACATCTTTACAATCTTTTAGCTTTTCTTTTAAGTATTCAGAAAATTCAATTCCATTAGAAGTGTAATATTTCCCGTCTTCTCTAGTTTCCATTTTTGAAAGGTCAAGTCCTGTGTAATCCATAACTAAACGATAAGCTTGCATTTTTGCAACTGAATTACTGTCTAAATCGCTCATTTGATTTTTAACATAAGACAAAAGGTTTTAAGCAAGAATTTCCACACTCGTTTATTGTAATCAAGGAATATCCAACGCCGATTTTACATAAAATGCTTGAAAAAGAAGAATTAGATTTGTTGTTGGACGTTTCAAATTCTGACGTTGTGTCATACAGTAGCGAATTGTTAAAGGAAGAAGAAATTTATTTAGACCTTCCAAAAACTCTAAAAACTCAAAGGGATAGTGTAAATTTGGCGGACTTGAAGGATTGTGATTTTATTTTGCTTTCCAAAGAACAAATGCTGGGCAAATTGGCTAGAGAATTGTGTAAAAAATGCAAATTTGAACCAAAAATTTCAGTTGAATGTAGAAACATTGAAACTGTGCATGAGCTTGTAAAACAAGGGCTTGGAATTTCTTTTGTGCCTGAATTATATGCAAAAAATAATCAGGATGGTTTGACAAATTATGCCAAAATAACTCCATTTTTACCAACCAGACCTATTTCTGCAATTTTTTCTAACAAGGTTAAAAGTAAAGCCTTTACAAGATTTCTTGAAATTTTAAAAGATACTTTAAATAAAGCATAAATATAATTATATATATATATATAATTATGATATGGACATGCAATTATTGTCTGAATATTTAGAATACCTTGAATTAGAACGAGGACTGGCGAAAAATACAATTGATGCCTATCGTCGTGATTTAATCATGTTTTTAGATTATTCAAACGTTGAGGATTTAAATTCTATTACAAGAATGGGTATAAATACTTACATTCGATATTTGCATGAAAATGGATACAATCCAACAAGCGTGATGCGAAAGATTGCTTCCATTCGTGGATTTTTCAAATGGCTTTGCGCAAATGAACTTTGTAAAATTGACCCAACTCTTACAATAGAACGTCCAAAATTACCGCAAAAGTTGCCAAAAGTTATGACAATATCGGAAATAGAAGAACTTTTACGTGATAATCTTACCAAAATGCAACGAGTAATTATAGAACTTCTTTATGGTTGCGGACTTCGTGTTTCTGAGCTTGTTGGGCTAAAGACAAACAACTTTGACCTTTCTGCCAAATACCTAACCGCATTTGGTAAAGGTTCAAAAGAACGTATTGTTCCATTAGGTTCAAAAGCAATTGAAGCGATTAAAAATTATTTGCCAGAAAGAGATTTTTTATTAAAAAAATATAGGCTTGATACAAAACAGTTACTAATAAACGAAAAAGGTCACAACGTTACACGACAAGAGGTTTATAATTTTATCCACGAACGAGGTAAGAAGATTCACAAAAATATCTCACCGCACACACTTCGCCACTCTTATGCGACACACTTGCTAGAAAACGGCGCAGATTTGAGAGTTGTGCAAGAACTTTTAGGTCACAGTGACGTTGCTACAACTCAATTATATACACATATTAGTAAGAAACGTCTAAAAGATGTTTACTTTGCAATTAACGGAAATATTTAATGAACATTACAGCAGGAAAATACAAAGGTCAAAAGGTTACAGCACCAGATGAAACAATTACTCGTCCTACACTTTCAAAGGTGAGAATGGCGGTGTTTAATACTCTTCAAGCATTAATCGATTTTGAAGGGGCAAGTTTCTTGGATATGTTTGCAGGCTCTGGAATTATGGGGCTTGAAGCTCTCTCAAGAGGCTTTGAACATGTTGTTGCAATTGAAAAAAATCCAAAAGTTTATAATATTTTGTTGAATAACTATAAAGCTCTAAAGGTTAAGCCAAATGTTCTAAAAGGTGATAGTCTAAAAGTTATTCCTCAAGAACATTTTGATGTAATCTACATTGACCCACCTTATTATTCCGGTGTTTATGAGCAAGCACTAGAGGTTTTACCTGATTGTAATATCGTTATCTTGGAGCATACGACAGATGTTGATTTTTCTGGATACGATGTGATTAAACAAAAAAAATATGGCGATAAAACTCTAACATATCTTAGAAAGTAAGAAGACTAAAAAGGGCGGTTTGCATTTTGCAAACCGCCCTTTTTTAATTATTTATTAAGCTGCTTGAGCTTCTTGGTTTTGTTGTTGAGCTTGAGCTAATTCGCTGAAGTCACGCATAACGTGTTTTTTACCTTTTTTCTTAGATTTACCTGATTTACCAGTTCTTGTTGGTTGTTCAGTTGCTTCAGATTTTTGAGTCTTTTCTGATTTTTTACCTCTTTTAGAACCTGTAGCTGCATCTAATTCAGCGTTGCCTTTGTAAGAACCTTGGTAACCACCTGCTGCATTTGCTCTTTCTTTGGCATCTGCAACTGGTTTTGGTAAACCACGTTCTTCACGAGCTTTATCAATTTCTTCTGGGTTTTTAACTGTTAAAACAACTTTACCAGCAGTTTCTCTTTCGATAGCATCTTTTAAATCTACTGGGTAATCATCGTAGTTGCCACCGATTTTACCTTTGATAATTTCTTCAGTTACAGCATCTGCGTTAACTTGAATGTTATCAGGCATGTTTGGATATCTCTTCATCCATTCGTCGTAAGACATGTTGCCACGAGAACCATTACATTCTTGGCATTCACCCATGTAGTTGTTAGTTGCGTTTGGACCACCTTTTGATTTTGGGTGGATATGTTCTGCTGTAACAACTGCTTTTTGAATTAATCTTTTAGCAAATCTTACATCTGAATGACCATGACCATAATCGCTTAACATTTTAGCAATGATTTTTTCTGATTCTGGTAATTGAACAGCTACGTCTAAGATTTTGTGTACATCTTTGTGAGCTACACCTTTCTTTTCAGTATCAACGATTTGGCTTAAGAAATCAGTTCTGTTAAATCTAGCGCCACCTTTTGGTCTTCTTCTATCGTTAGCACCAACACCAAAAGTTTTAGCTAATTCGCGTTCGCATAAATTTTGAACGATATTTTTGTCGCCTAATAATTCTTTTGATTTTTCGCTTGTTCTTTTTAAAACGTCAATTTGTTCATCTTTTAAAATTTGAGCAGGATCAGCGTTTGTTCTTGAGATAGCAGATGTCAATGTTGCATCAGGCATATCTTTTGTTTGTTTTTGAATGTAGTGAACAATAGCTTTTTCTTCAGCTCTGAAGTATGGCATGTTATCTTCTAAAACTTGGTTTAATTCTGCACCAACAGCTTTGCCAGCTCTAAGTGCGAAATCGTCAGTTTGTTTGTTAGTCATCATTGGACGACCACAACAAGTACAAGGCATGTCTTCTAATTCTTTTACTTTGAAGTTAGAAGTTGAACATGGAAAACCTGTGAAGTTAACCATTTGAGCGCCCATAAAATAATTTCTTGCGATTTGAGATGCTCTTGATGAATTTTTTTCATCAAATGGATTTGAAACTCTTGCTTCTTGTGCTTTTGTGTCTAGTTTGTTAATGTTTTGTGCTTTTGCTACTGTTGAAACTGGAGTAGCAGCCATGATTCTTTGAACGTGCATTTGTGAGACCTTACCTTACCTTCTTAATCTTTTTTTGATTTGTGTTTATTTAATTAATTGAGACCTTTTATATTTTTATTATAATACAAAAATAAATTTTAAATCATCTAATTGTATAGTTTTGTTGCGAATTTATTTTTATTTTTTTCTCCTTGGTGTAGGTTGTGGTTTTGGTAAACCTCTTTCTTCCCTAGCCTTTTCAATCTCTTCAGGGTTTTTAACCTTTAATTGAACTACACCATCTGTTTCTTTGGCAACTGCTTTTTTCAAATCTACAGGATAATCATCATATTTGTCACCTAAGTTGCCATTAATAATTCTTTCTGTAACTTCGTCAATGTTTCTTTGAATGCTACGAGGCATGTTTGGATAATTTTTCATCCATTCTGAATATGGCATGTGACCACGTTTTGAGTTGCAATCACCACATTCTGACATGTAGTTTGCCGTGTTGTCAGGACCACCTAATGTGTCAGGGTGGATGTGTTCTGCTGTTGCAATTGCAGGTTGAGCCAATCTTCTTGCTATTTGAGCATCGCTCTTGTCACCGTGACCATATTTTACAATAAATGCTTCGATAGAATCTTGTGACATTGGTAATTTTACCGCTGTATCAAGCAATTCGCCTGCTAAACTTTTATCTTCTAATTTATCAACTGTTTTTGCAAATGTTTCTAAGAAAGGCACTCTTTCAAAGTGTTTTTTGTCTGTGCTGTTATCAATGTCTTTTAGTGCTTGGTCAACAACTTTTTGAACTGCGTTGTCCTTGCCTAAAACTTCAGCTTTTTTAGAAACTTCACCCAAAACATTTTTTTGTTCGTTTTCTAGTAGAACTTTAGCGTTTGGAGAATAGTGTGTCATTAAACCGCTCATTGACAATTTAGGGTTCTTCTTAGATGTTTCTAAAATGAAGTTTGCAACTGCTTTTTCAGTACCTCTAAAATATTCCATATTTGTAGTCAAAAGCTTTTGTAAATATTCACCAGTAGCGCCAGTAGAATTTTTTTCAAAATTATCAACACCTTTGCTAGTCATCATCATACGACCACAACAAGCACAAGGGATGCCTTCTTCTTTTTTAACTATAAAATCACTTTTAGAACAAGAAAAACCTTTGAATGCTACAAGTTGCTCACCTCTAAAGTAGTTAGCGATTGCTTGAGAGCCTTTTCTGTCGTCAGTTGAAACCTGAGGTTGAGCAATCGGATTAGATTTTGTTGAAACTACGGCATTTAATTGTTTTTGAGGTTGAACGTTAGTTGTTGTAACATCTACTGTTCTAAAATTCATTTAACACACACTTTTTTGTTTAATAAATTGGTACTTTTTTTAACGTTCGTGAAAAAATAATTTGCTAGTTTTTCACAAAATTTTTACAATAGTTTATAATGTAAAAACTACACTAATTCAGCCTCTCACCCAATTGGGGGATTTTTATATTTTTTGATTGTAAACCTGTTGAAAAAAAAAATATTTATGTGAGAATTGTTGTGGAAGATTAATTTTTTTTAGTGAAGGAGAAGAAATGAAAAAAGTATCTACTTTACAAAAAACATTGATGGCATCATTGCTTTCATTGTTCTTTGTATCTGCTCCTGCGTTCGCAAGTGAAGCAGATTTAGTCGTTCCAGAAATTGCTAAACATTATCCTCTAGGACACACATTACTATTAATTGGTATTGCTGTTTCAGTTCTAG
>ERZ808275.382-NODE-382-length-19026-cov-3.742185_pt1 | contig 19026 bp, 21 predicted proteins | sample MGYA00520894_ERZ808275 | MGnify/ENA primary metagenome ERZ808275 (study PRJEB31516, sample SAMN03275598) | gut metagenome | biome: mammalia-associated habitat; material: feces | host: Papio cynocephalus | place: Kenya | collected 2012-08-03 ...
CCGCCTCTTTCATACCAAGGTGAAAGGAATGCTCTGCAACCCATTGGAGAGATTACTCGCTTGTATTTTTTGTACATGCTTGCAATGTAGCCTTCTCCTGTCATTGACAACCAATCAGGATACATTGATTTTTTAGAACATTCAACGCCTGCATCAAACAAGTCTTCTAATTGACCACCTTTTCCGTGTAATTCTTCATCATATAAGAATACGATTTTAGGGAATAATACAGGTTTTTTGTTATTCTTTTTGCCTTGACCTTCTTGTCTTACTTTTAACATCATTTTTGATGCCATTTTTTCAAACAATTCAGTACCAAGACCTAATGTCATTGTAATGAATGGATAATCACCACGGCTAGATGCTACAGTGTTAAATTTGTATTCCCAACCTTGGAAACCATCGTGTAAGTCTTTTTCAACATCTTTAATTGCTTCTTCTTTTGCTTTGTGAGCTTCAACACCCATATCAACATATCTTTGGTAATTTTTGTTGAATGTTTTTTGAGCAAATGGAGCTAAGATTTTATCAACTTCTGGAACTGTAAATCCACCGTATTGTTGGCTTGCTGCCGCCATAACGATATCACCAATTACATCAAAAGCAACTTCTAATGTTTTTGGTTCGTTGTACCACAAGTTACCCATTTCAAAACCGCCTTTTAAAACGTTAGCAACGTCAAACAAACAGCAGTTCATAGTGTCACGTCTTGCAGACATATCGTGAATATAGATATATCCATCACGTGTTGCTTGTAATTCTGGTACTGTTAAAAAGAATTTTTTGTATAATTCTTTGTTTAATTGATTAAAAATCAATGAACGTTTTGTAGAAACTAAAGCTGAATCAGAGTTTGAATTTTCTTTATCTCCGATATACATAATTCTTTGGCTTTCTTGATATACTTTGTCTAGCATATTTACAAAGTCGATTTTGTAGTCACGATAGTTTCTGTAACTTTTTGCAACTTTTGGGTTTACATTTTCTAATGCGTTTTCTACAATACAGTGCATTTTGAAAATTTCAATTTCGTTTTGGCGTGATTCTAAAACACTCCAATTTACGTAATTACAAATATCTTCTAATTCTTTATCTGTAAATTCAACAAGCATTCTTGCTGCAGATTTTTTAACAGCTTTAACTACTTTTTGAACATCATAATCTTCTTTAGTGCCGTCTTTTTTAATAACTTTCACATTATTAACAGCTAATTTTGATGCGATTTCTACTATCTTACTAACGGGTTTTACTGCGTTTAATGATTTCGGCTTTGTTATTGATGATGCAGCTTCTTCGTTAATTTGTACAACTTTTCCATTGTCTAATTGTGGCATTAATTAATCTCCTTTTTACGAAAAGAAGGCAGAAATAGGATAAATTTCTATGCTCTTTTTGTTACGTTCCCGAATTCCTGTCCCTGAGGTATATCATACTACTTAAGTGCCGGCTATTACGGCTTCGGACCTGCCGATGAATTACACATCACATTCCTTAAATACTACACCAATATTATAGCAAAAATTTTTGAGGCATGGAAGGTTTATTAACAAAATTTAATCTGTTTGATGTATTTAATTTTTTAATGTTTTTGGTATTTACAGACGGGTAAAGGCTTACAGATTAAGAAGTTTTGTAAAGTTGTTTTTGCTGTTGATTTTTAACTTTAAAAATCGCTAAAAGCCAACAATTACGCTCTTGGATGGGCTTGTTCAAATACATCTTGCAAGTGTTTAGTTGAAACATGTGTGTAGATTTGTGTATTCGATATGCTAGCATGTCCCAAAAGTTCTTGCACAACCCTTAAATCAGCACCATTTTCAATTAAATGTGTTGCAAAACTGTGACGAAACATGTGTGGAGTAACGTGTTTTGGAAGTTCAATAGTTTCAACAACGCTATTTATAACATTTCTTACCGTTTTGTTTTGTAATCTATATCCAGTATTGTTTATAAATACTGGTGTTGAATCTGTAATTGGTTCAAGCGGAAAACCTTTTGCCACAAGGGGTCTTGCAGTATTTATATAATTTTCTAAATATTTTTTCGCTTTATCTGAAATAAGTACAATTCGCTCTTTTGCACCTTTACCAAAAACGGTAATTTCATTATTTTCTAAGTTTAAATCACCAAAATTAAGCCCACTAAGCTCAGAAATACGCATTCCTGTTGCCCACAAAAGTTCCAAAATTGTACGATTTCTGTATCCTGCTGGAGTGTCAATCTTTATGCCGTTCATAATTTTTTCAACTTCTTCTGTAGTCAAAAATTTAGGCAAAGATTTTGGTCGCTTTGGCGCACTAAGATTGGTTGTTGGGTTTGTATCAACTAATCTTTCCCTATACAGATATTTATAAAAAGTTCTGATAGATGCAATTTTTCGTGCAAGGGTAGTTTTTTTGTAATTAAATTTTTGAATAAAATACAAATAATCTCTGACTTTTGCAAAATTAACAGTCAAACAAGAAGCTTCGTCAAGCCATAACAAATAACTCATAACATCAGAATAATAAGCTTTTGCCGTATGTTTTGAAAAATTCTTTTCCACTAAAAGATAAGTTTTATAATCTTCTAAATATGTTTTTGACTCTTTATTTAGCGACATAATATTCCTACTTACGCACGATTTTTTTTCGTTAGCGCTATTATACAATATTTTTGTATAATTTAGAAATAATTTACAAAATTGAGGATAAGAAATGAGATTAAGCAAAACTTTAGTCATTACAACTGCGGTTATAGGGCTTGCTACAAGTGGTTTTTACACAGATGTTCAAGCAAAACCAAGAAAATCACCTAAAAATACTCAAAAAGTTGTAAAAGTCCAAATTGCAAAAACTTATAATGACATTGATAAAATGATTGACTACGGTAACTATGCAACTGCAGACAGACTTTTGAATGATTTGTTAAAGAAAAATCCAAATGACATTACAGCTCGTTCTCTTTATGTGATTTCACTTGCAAAACAAGAAAAATTTGATGTTGCACAATCTCAACTAAATTCTCTATTACCAAAATTCTCAAAAAATGCTAATCTTCATTATGCTCAAGGTGTTTTAAACGTAAAACGTCAAGCAAGTTCTGATATGGAATATAGAGAAAAATCAGAAGAACTTTTAAAACGCGCACAAAATGAATTTAATACAGCTTTAATCATCAACCCTAGATATTATCAAGCTTATAACGCTTTAGGCGTAATTGAATTGAATACTGGTAACTGGAATAAAGCTCGCCAATACTTTGGCAGAGCTATTGAAGTAGAGCCTAATTACGCTACTGCAATAGATAATTTAGGTACTGTTGATTATTTACAAGGAAAACACGATTTAGCCCAAAAACGCTTTTTAAAAGCAATCTCACTAAATCCAAACAGTTCAACAGCTTATTTTCACTTAGCACAAATTTATGACAAAAAATCTTGTTATTCTCAAGCACTAGATGCTTTAGACCATTCATTAAGAATTAAGGGTAATTCCTCAGTTGCATACAATTTACGTGGAGAAATCCTTAAAAAACAGGGTAATGAAACTGCAGCAATTGAATCCTTCAAAAAATCAATCGCTCTAAAACCAGAAAATACAAAGCCTTACATTAATTTAGCAAAAATTTATGAACGTAGATTTGACAACGAACTTGCAATCGCAAACTTGAAATCTGCACTAGCAGTAAATCCTGCACAATATTCAGTAAAATTAAAAGTTGGCGAATTATCTTTATTAAAAGGTGATTACAACGAATCTTTAAAATATTATTCTTCACTTGTTGGAGTTGAAGGCTATAATGCAGATGCTTTAAAAGGTATGGCAAACGCTTATTTTGCGCAAGTTAGGGATACTGCAAGTAAAAGTGCGACAGCTAACAAAAAAGAATTGCAAACTGCTTACAACAATATTGAAAAAGCACTTCAAGCAAACCCTAACGACTTAGATTTGTATCTTGCAAAATTAAAAATGGCGAAATTGACAAACCAAGAAAAAGCCACACAAGAAACTTTAGACAAAATTATAAATGCGCCTGTTAGAGGTCTAAATGACCTACTTGCAAAAGGTGATGCTTATTATGCGATGAATAAATACCAAGATGCAAAGAAAACTTTTGAAAAATCAGTTGTATTTGCAGAAAGTTTAGATGATTACTTGTATGTAGCTGAAATTTTAACTTACGATAAATTTTATCCAAGTGCAAAAGATGTTCTAAGAAAAGCCTTAATAGTTGACCCGTCTAACGAAGAGGCTATTCATAATTTGAACTATATTATGAGTATGGAACGACAATCTGAATCTTTATACAAAGATGCTAAGTTCTTCCAAAAGAAAGACAAAAACAGAGTTTTTGCAAGAGAATATGCCCTAAAAGCTCTTGATTACAACCCTACAAACTATGAAGCAGCTCTTTTAAGTGCAAAATTATGTGAAAAACAAAAACATTATGCAGAAGCAATTGATGCCTACAAAGTTGTTGCAGGGTTAGAAATTAAGCCAAGAAAAATCAAGAAAATGAACAAAAAGATTGTCAAACTTGAGAAAAAATTGGCTAAAATCGACAAACGTTACATGAAAAAAGAAAATAAAGAATTTAAAAAATGTCAAAACAGATCAACGCTAAGTTTATAATAAGTGCAGAAAAACTAAGCCAATGCCCGAATTTCACACTTGCTGAATTTCCGTTATTAGGTCGTTCAAATGTTGGTAAATCCTCATTTATCAACTGTTTGAGCAATAACAAAAAATTGGCTAAAACATCTAATACTCCAGGGAAAACAAGGTTAATAAATTTCTTCAATTTTTCTGAACAATTTATGATTGCCGACCTTCCAGGATATGGTTATGCCAAGGTTTCAAAAGAAGCTCAAGCAAAATGGCAACGATATTTGGAAGAATATCTTTTAAACCGTGAACAAATCTGCTCTCTTGTACAACTTGTTGACGGCAGACACGAACTTCAAAAAAACGATATCCAAATGCGTGAATGGGTTAACGCCTATGAGATACCTATATTTACTGTAGTTACCAAAATGGATTACGTACCTAAAAACAAGGTGCTAAATGTTTTAAAATCAGTAGAAAAACAATTCGGTGGAGTTGTTTTGCCTTTCAGCGCAATTGATAGACGTTATTGCGACGATATTTTTGCACACCTTTTAGAATTGAGTAAAGAAAATAAAGAAGAAAATCAATAATAAGTAGGTCAGGCATTGCCTGACAGATATTTCGCTATTCTAAATTCATTTCATTAATTCCATACTTATTATCAAAATTGCACCAATCTAACTCATAAACTCCTTTATTTACATACTTTTTAAAGGTTGAGTATTTCCATTCTTTTGGAGGTATGGAATAATGTTTCATAGAATTAAAATGAATATAATCAATGTGACGGTGTAAATCATTTTCATTGATAATGGTGTGTTCCCAATATCGTCTTTGCCAAATATTTGCTTCTCTGGTGGTGATATTTAATGTGTGTTTTATTTTAGAAAGTTTTGTAAAAGAACTTTTAATAAAGCCTATGATTTTAGGATATTCTTTAATGTCCTCAGGTCTCATTATCATGTGAAAATGATTAGGATTAATGATAATTGCGATAATTTCAAATCTGTATTTTTCTTTTGCAAGTTTAAATGCTTTTCGTAAGAACGATATATTATCAATTAAAATGTTCTCTCTGTTTTTTGTAACAACGGTTATAAAAACTAGAGAGTTTTCAATAAAAATACGTTTGTAATTCATGTTTTTAATTTTATTACAAAAGTTTCTATATGTCAGGCAATGCCTGACCTACTTAAATTTTACTTTTATATTTTTTTAGCTCTTTTTTAACTAACCATTCGTCATTTTGGGGATTTACAAGTTTTTTACCTGTAAAATAGAAACTAGGACAAGAATTTCCGTTATATTGCCAAGCCACAATTTTATTTTCTTTATTGACTTCAATAATTTTATTACAAGAACTATTCATTGTATAACCACCGTTTACTGTTGTTGTAGTTGTTATAGTTGAATTATAAAAATTAGGTGTTGATGTACTAGTTGTACTTGGTGGAACATATATTGTAGAGTTTGTATACCAATAAAATAAATGTTTATTTGCAATATTCTTTTCTTCATTTGGATACCCCCAGCTATTAATTACATCTTCAATTGAGTATCCAATCCATGAATTCAATGCTTTTTTCATAAATGCTTCGGCAAAAGCACTAGGACTACACATACAAAAAATTACTGCTGATAAAAAGTAGACGGCTAATCTTTTCATAAATACCTCAAAGCTAAGTTATTTAGTGAAATTATACACTATAAAAATTTAGAATCAAACAAATATTTTTTCTGTGATAACTTGTAGGTCAGGCATTGCCTGACATCTTGACATTAAAATCTTTTAGTGAAATAATCTTTTTGAGAATTGTTATCAGTTTTAAGGAAGATTATGAATTACTCAGCGCAAAAAGAAATTGTTTTAAAAGCATTGAAGGATAATGTCGTTCACCCAACGGCAGAGTATTTGTGTGATAAAATCAGAGAAGTTTACCCAACGCTAGGTGTTGCAACGGTATACAGAAACCTTAACAAAATGGCTGAAGGTGGTATTATCAAAAAAATTGATGGTTTAGAGCCTAAAGCTCATTTTGACCATAACACACATGAACATTATCACATGATGTGTGACAAGTGTAAACGTGTTTTTGACGTTTCTAGTAACGTTGCACCAAACATCTTGGAAAAAACTGAAGATGAAATGCATTGCAAAGTTACAAGCTATGATGTAATTCTGCACGGAATTTGTGAAGATTGTTTAAAAGAAGAATAAAAAGGAAGGTTAAATTATGCTAAACGAAAAAATGGAAAAAGAATTTAATGAACAAATTAACAAAGAATTATTTTCTGCTTATTTATATTTAGATATGAAATCGAGATTTGCAGAAATGAACTTGCAAGGTTTTGTAAACTGGATGGATGTACAAGTTCAAGAAGAAAAAGCTCACGCAATGGGCATGTACAACTACGTTTTGGAACGTGGTGGAAAAGTTGAACTTTTGGCAATCGACAAACCAGAAGTTGAAGGTAAAACTCCATTAGAAATCTTCGAACAAGTGCTAAAACACGAAGAATTTGTAACTTCAAGAATTAACCACTTAATGGACGTAGCTGATGAAGTTAGAGATAGAGCTGCATTGTCATTCTTGGATTGGTACTTGAAAGAACAAGTTGAAGAGGAATCAAATGTAGGTGGCGTTTTAGCTACATTAAGATTAATTGGAGAAGACAAAAAAGCATTGTTAATGTTAGACAAAGACCTTGCTGCAAGAACTTTTGTTGCACCTGTGATTGGTTAAAAGGCTAACAAAAATATTAATTAAAAAAGTGCTATCTGTACCTTGATGGCACTTTTATTATTTCTATTTTATTAAAAGTTGCGATTTTTATTTTGTAAACTTATGTAACAGAACATGCCAAAACCCTCAAGTTTACATGGTTTTAAGCCGATAATACACATGTAGTGAACGCAGTAGAAGGAGCAAAACTATGGGAATGTCAGCATCACAAGCAAGATTACTTACAATTACTTCACGTATGAACGACGTTGAATTGCGTTCACAACAAATCGCAAATACAAAAATTAGACTTGCAGACGAGTCTGAACAAGTTGCTAACAAATATACGGCAGCTTTAAACGCAAGCAAGTTTACATATACAGATTATTCATCAGGTCAAGCAAAAACAGTTGCAATGACTGTAAAAAGTATGAGCTTAGCAGGTTCAGGTTATAGATTGGTTTCATCAGACGGAAAAAGAGTTATTTCAAAATCTCAAGCACAAAGCTTCCAAGCATCTATATCTTCATACAAAGCAGACCACACATGGGCTGGCGCTACAAATTCTGATGTCGAACACTTCAGAAACGCTCAAGCAGTTTATGGTTTACAAGAAAAATTCGGTGTAAGTAGCTTCAAAGAAGCTTGTAAAATATGTGGTGTTGAAGAAGGCGGCTGGGATAAATTAGTTGCTTCAGGCAAAGTTACTCAATCAGAAGTTGATGCTTATAATGCTCAATTTGAACAAATGTTTAACGCATCTTCAGGGTCAACATACAACAATGGAAATACTATTCAAGCAGACGGCTATGTTGTAGTTGATGATGAAAGTTTTAACGACCCAACTTGGTTATATCAAGCAGTTGAAAGTGGTCAATTCAGAATTGAACAACAAACAACAGAAGGTTGGAAAGAAACTTCAACATCTTCTAACACTCAAATTGCAATTCAATCAGATGATACAAACTTAGCTAGAGCAGAAGCTGAATACAACGCTGATACAGCAAAAATTAATAAAAAAGAAAAGAAATTAGATCAACAAATGAAAGAAATGGATACTGAACACTCAGCATTATCAACAGAATATGATTCAGTTAAGTCATTAATCAGCGATAACATCAGTAAATCATTCCAATTGTTCTCATAAGATTAGTTTATAAAAGCAAGTTATTTATAATACAAAAAGGCGCGGAGCGTATACGCTCCGCGCCTTTTTAGTGTTTTTCTATAAATTATAGATACGAAATTGTTTCGTTGTACATAATAGTTCTCAAATCCATTTCTGAATATATTTCAGGATATGTTTTTAAGAATTTGTCGATATCATAAGTCAAAAGCCATTTGTCCAATTTGTCATGAACAACTGGATAATCATTATCTTCTTTAAGTTTTTCAATGTATTCACGTACAAGTCTATCGACTTTGCTACGTTCCATTGTTGTTCTATTGGATTTTTTTTCTTCGACTTTATCGTTTTCTTTAGTTTTTTGAGTTTCTTCTTTTTGTGCTTTCTTTTCTACTTTTTCTTGTGCAGTAGCTACAGCTTCTGTTTGTCTTGTAGATGTTACTTTTGATACTGCTTCGACCATAGGCAATCCTCCTCTCTTTTTAAGTGGCATTCTTAATATCGACAAATTCAAAAAAAACTTTAGAAAATTTCTTTAAAACTATAAGTTTTATTAAGTTTTTTTCTGTTATAATCATGTTTGAATAAAATACAAAAATTTATGAGGATAACGATGGCAGAAATCAGACAAGAATTTATTGAACAAGCAGAAAAAATCGGTAGAAGTTGCGAAATTTTACCTGGTGGAGTTATGGAATTAGCTCAAAAGCTTCAATATTCACACGATAATCATAAACCTTTACGCATAAAATTGGGTATGGACCCAACTCGTCCAGACTTACATTTAGGTCATACAGTTGTAATGCGTAAATTAAGAGAATTTCAAAAATTAGGACATAAAATTGTTCTAATCGTTGGTGGCGCAACAGCAATGGTTGGGGACCCTTCTGGTAAATCAGAAACTCGTCCAGCTTTAACAAAAGAACAAGTTGATGCAAATGCAGCAACATATTTTGAACAAATTTCTAAAGTTATTGATGTAACTGACGTTGAAGTTACAAACAACGCTGATTGGTTACACAAATTGAGTTTTATGGATATGCTAAAACTTGCATCTAACGTTACAGTTGCACAAATGATGACTCGTGACGACTTCGCAAAAAGATATTCTGAAGGTAAACCTATTGCCATTCACGAATTTTTCTATCCTTTAATGCAAGCTTACGATTCTTATGAAATTGATGCAGATATTGAATTTGGTGGTACAGACCAAAGATTTAATACTCTTTTAGGACGTGATATTCAAACTGCATACGGCAGAAAATATCCTCAATTGGTAATGTTATTACCATTGTTGGAAGGTACTGATGGTGTTGTTAAAATGAGCAAATCATATCCAGAACACTGTATTTCATTAACAGATAGTGCAAACGACATGTTTGGTAAAGTTATGAGTATTCCAGATACTCTAATTTTGAAATACTACGAACTTTTGACAGATTTAGAAAATAACGAAATCAAAAAAGTTCATGATGATTTAGAAAACAATGCGTGCAACCCTCGTGATTTAAAATTACGTTTAGCACACATTATTACAGAAGAATATCACGGCAAAGAAGGCGCTGATAAAGCTCAAGAAGCATTTATTAACGTTGTTTCAAACAAGGGTATTCCTGATGACATTCCAGAATACAAACTTGTTGAAAGCCAAAATATTTTAGATTTATTATTGGAATTAAAATTTATTCAATCTAAGGGCGAAGGCAAACGTCTAATTCAAGGCGGTGGCGTTAAGTTCGAAGGTGAAAAAGTAGCAGAACCTACATTCTTAGTTGAAAATGAAGGTATCTTGCAAGCAGGAAAGAGAAAATTTGCAAAAGTAGTGAGGTAGAAAAATGAAAATTTACGAAAATGTGTTGGAATTAATTGGTAAAACCCCTATGGTAAAATATAATGACAATATTTTACTAAAATTAGAATTTCTAAATCCCTCGCACTCGGTAAAAGATAGAGCATCATTCTATATGCTTAACGAGGCAAAAAAACAAGGCTTAATCAACAGGGATACAGTTGTAATTGAACCAACAAGTGGCAATACTGGTATTGGTTTGGCTATGTGCTGTGCAGTTATGGGCTTAAAAATTATTATCGTAATGCCTGAAAGTATGTCTATTGAAAGACGTAAAATGATTCAAGGTTACGGTGCAGAACTTGTTTTGACTCCAAAAGAACAGGGTATGCAAGGCGCTGTTGATAAAGCAAAAGAACTTACAGAACAATACAAAAATTCATTTATGCCAATGCAATTTGCTAATATGGCAAACCCTTTGGCACACATTGAAACAACTTCAAAAGAAATTTTTGAAGATACAGACGGAAAAGTTGATATTTTCGTAGCTGGCATTGGTACAGGCGGAACTGCAACAGGTGTTGCAAAAGGCTTAAAGGATTTGAAACCAAGCGTTAAAGTCTATGGTGTTGAACCTTTAGAAAGCCCTCTTTTAACAGAAGGTAAAGCTGGTCCACACAAAATTCAAGGTATTGGTGCAAACTTTGTTCCAGAAATATATAAAAATGGAAAATTGGACGGAGTTATGACAATATCAGGCAGTGAGGCTATTGAAAAAGCAAAACATTTAGCAAAAAATAAAGGTATTTTAGCAGGCATTTCATCAGGTGCAAACCTTGCTGCAGCGTTAAAATTATCAAAACAAAACCCTGATAAACTTATCGTTACAGTAATGTGCGACTTTGGTGAAAGATATTTATCTACGGAGTTATTTAGCTAATGCTTGATAGAGCAATATTTCACATAAAAGATGATATAAAAACAATTTATGAAAAAGATCCCGCAGCGAATAACATTTTAGAAGTTATTTTCTGCTATCCAGGGTTGCACGCACTTTTAGCTCATAGATTGTCACATAAGCTTTATAAATGGAAAATTCCTTTTATACCTAGATTTATCTCATTTATAATGCGAATTTTGACAGGTATTGAAATTCACCCAGGAGCTGAAATTGGCGAAAGATTCTTCATTGACCACGGCGAAGGTGTTGTAATCGGTGAAACTACAATTATTGGTAATGATGTTTTGATTTACCAACAAGTAACTTTAGGTGGAACAGGCAAAGACAAAGGTAAACGTCACCCAACCTTGATGGACGGTGTTATTGTTGGCGCTGGTGCAAAAGTTTTGGGTAATATTACCCTTGGAAAACACGTAAGAGTCGGCGCAGGTTCTGTTGTTGTTGAAGATGTACCAGATTTTGCAACCGTCGTAGGTATCCCTGGACGAATTGTTAAACAAAAATATTATGATGAAAATGGAACTCTAATGCACAACCGCATTCCTGATCCAGTAAAATGTAAAATAAACCGTATGACTTATGAAATTAAGGAAATTCAAGAAAAATTAGGTATAAAACACGAAATGCCAAAAGATTCTTGTGATGATTAATTATGGAAATTATAAATCAAATTGTTGAAGAATTTAAGAAAAACGAACTCGTTGAGGCGATTGCTTTAGCGGGTTCGTTGGGTTCTAATTCTTCTGACGAAATGTCTGATTATGACATTTATATTTATTCAAACAAACCTATTAATGTTGAATTTAGACAAAAAATTGCAGAAAATTACTCAGACAAATTTGAAATAAATAACCAATATTTTGAAACAGGTGATGAATGGATTTTGCGTGACAGCAATAAAGTTATTGATATCATGTACCGCAAGCCTTCTGACATAGAGGGCAATATAAATTGGATTTGGAAAAATCATAATGCTTGCGTTGGTTATACAACTTGTTTTATTTTTAACGTAAAAAATTCTGAGATTCTTTATGACAAAAATGGTTGGTACAAAAATTTGCAAGAATCTGTAAGCGGTGAATACCCCAACGAATTGCAACAAAACATTATTGCAAAAAATTTGCCGTTATTGAATTTCAAACTTGTAGCATCATTTATTGAACAAGTAGAAAAAGCAATAAAAAGAGATGATTTAATCAGCGTAAATCATAGGATTTCAGCATTTTTAGCAAGTTACTTTGATGTTTTATTTGCAAAAAATAAAGTTCTTCATTGTGGTGAAAAAAGATTAAAAAATTTTGCTATAAAAAACTGTAAAATCTTGCCTAAAAACTTTGAAAATGATATAAATGAACTATTCACAAAAGATGATAAAGTTAAAACTTTAAAATCTTTGGCGAATAACTTAAAAGACATAATTTAAAAAGGAGTTAAGAATGAAAAGATTATTAGTATTTTCGTTAATAATGTCAATGACAATGTTCATGACACCTGCATTTGCTGGAACTCATGGCAAAGACGGCAAAATCTCACCACGTAGCGTTGGAGCTTGTGCTTGTTCTCTTTTGGTATGGCCTGGAATTGGTCAAGCTATTAACGAACAATCAGTAGAAAAAGACGTTACACACGCTATTTTAGGTTTAACAGGTATTTTCAGATTTTGGTCAGCCTATGACGCTTTAATTGACCGTCAAGGCGGTGTTTGGCATCATAGAATTTAGTTAAAAAGTCTGACAATGTCAGACTTTTTTATTTTGTAACACTTATGCCTTAATTTTAAATTTATAATATAATACTCGTATGAAACAAAGTTCTTTATTTGATGCAATAGCACCTATAATGATTGGACCATCTAGCTCTCATACGGCTGGAGCAGTTCGTTTAGGTTTGTTGGCAAAAAACATCTATGACAACCCAATTAAAAAAGTCACTTTTACTTTGTACAATTCTTATGCAAAAACAGGTTTTGGACACGGTACTGATAAAGGCTTATTAGCAGGAGTTTTAGGATTTGGAGTTGATGACGTTAGAATTAAAAACGTCTTTGATTTGCCTGAAGCAAAAGAAATTGAATATCATTTTGAATACAGAGAAGATTTTAACCGTCACCCAAATTCTGTTGATTTTTGGTTTGAAGACACAAAACAAGATATGCATATTTCTGGAGATTCTGTCGGTGCTGGCAACGTTAGAATTACAAAGATTAACGATTTTTCTGTAAATCTTGCAGGAGATTATAACTCATTAATTCTAAGCTACAAAGACATGGCTGGTATGATTTCTAAGGTTACAGGCATAATCCAAACTCATCAAATAAACATCGCTTCACTTATTTGCGAACGTAGTGCAAAAGGTGAAGATGCTTCAATGTGTATTTGTTTAGACGGTGAATTAGATTACAGTGTAATTGAAAAAATTAAACATATCCCTGATATTTACTTTGTAAGACGTATAGCAAAATTGGATAATTAACAATGATTAAAGATATAAGAACATTTAAAGATTTAGAGTTAGCTTGTTCACAACAACACAAGGCAATTTACGAGGTTTTTCAAGAAAGGGAAGCTCGTTTGTCGGAAATTTCTGTTGCTGAAGTTAGAGAAAAGGTTAAAAAGTCTTTAGATGCAATGAAAGAAGCTATCAAAAAAGGTTCAAACACACGCGAAAAGTCAATCAGCAGACAATGTGGTGACGATTGCGTACAACTTTCTGAACGATACAAAAAACGTCCAGCAATTTTTGGTAGAACTTACGAAAAAATTACAACTTACGCACTTGCAACTATTGAAGAAAACTTGCGTATGGGTAAAATTGTAGCATGCCCGACGGCAGGTTCTTGCGGAATTGTACCTTCTGTATTAGTAGCAATTTCCGAAGAATACGAGTTTGACGAAGATACTCAAATCAATGCTCTTATTACTGCTGGTGCTATTGCAACAATAATTTCTTACAAAGTAGCTTTAGCTGGTGCTGTCGCTGGTTGTCAAGCCGAATGTGGCGTGGCTTCAGCTATGAGTGCTGGAGCATTGACTCAAATGTTTGGTGGTACTGTAAATCAAATTATGCATTCAATCGCTCTAACTTTAAAAAATATTTTGGGTTTAACTTGTGATCCTGTTGCTGGTTTGGTTGAAATACCTTGTGTGAAACGTAATCCATTTTTGGCAATTCACTCGGTTACAGGTTACGAACTTGCAATTTCAGGAATAAAGAGCAAAATTCCGATTGACGAAGTTGTTGATGCTATGATGCAAATTGGTGAACTTATGTCACCGACATTGAAAGAAAGTTCTCAAGCAGGTTTGGCTAAAACAAAGACTGCTATAAAAATTGAAAATGAATTAAAAGAAAAATATGGGGTGAAATAATGAAACTTCAATTAAAACAAACTTTAAAAGATATATTCAATCAAGAAAATTACTGCAAATATTTAGTATTTTTCGCATTATTATCAAGTTTTGGAGGCATTGTTTCAAACGCAAACAATCTGCCTTTTAGATTAGAAATCTACACAATTGCATCAGTAATTTTATACATTCCTTTGGGCTACATAATCAATTTTGTACACTCAAGAATTAACAACTCAAGCGAGGAAAACTCTTTCGGTTTATCTGCTCAAACTGGTATGAAATTATTTGTTGCATTAGTTTCAAATACTATCATCTCAGGTATAATCATAGCTGGCTTATTTGTCGGAACAGCGCTTTTAATTAAATTCCCAGTTGAAGGCTTTAATAACCTTAAAACCTTGCTAACAAACCCAGCAATGTTTTGTGTAACTGCGATTTCAGCATTATTTTGTGTTTTATTATTTACCTTTATGAACGTAAAATTTGCAGATAAATATTCAATTAAGGATACTTTTAACTGGTTCGGAATTTTTAAACCATTTTGCAAAAAATTCAAAGATACAGCTCTAACTCTAATTGTATTAGGTTTAATCTTTTTAGTTGTAATAACAGCCGTTTTTGCAATTAATATCGCATTAAATTATGGTGCAATATTCATTGCTCAAGCTTTACCACAAACTCTAATTGCTGTTGCAGGAACAGTTTTAATTCTACTATCAGTAACCGTTACAGTCGTTGTTGCTTGTATTCATTACATCTTTTTATCAATGCTTTACACACTTTTAGCAGACATCTACAAATCTGCAAATGCGAAAGATGAAATTAAAACAGACGATGAACTAAGCCAGTTGCAAACCGACGCAACCGATAGTAATCAAAATTAATGAAATAACTTTTACGGCATTAAATGGTTCATGGAATAGGAACAGGCCTACTACTGCGATTAAACCTATGCCAAGAGCGTTCCATAAGGCATAAGCGGTACTCATGTCAAAATATTTTAACACTTGTCCAAAAGATGTATAAAGCAATACGTCAAATATAATCACACCTATCGTTGGTAATAATATCGTAAACCCGTGGGATAACTTCAAACAAGTTGTTCCAAGTATGTCAAAAACGATTGTAACTAACAAAAATAGGTATGGTCGCATTGCTAAGAATCCTCTTTCTTGTATTGCATGATTCGCAAGAACATATCGGCAAAAAAACCAACTGTTAATGCAGAAACTAAAGTACCTTCTCGTAAGCCCACAATTGAATGTACACCTACAACACTTATAGCCAAAGCTATAAGAACTAATGTTGAATCGAATGAAACTTTGATTTTACCAAAATTCCAACCTGTTGTTTCAAATATAACTTTTACCAAGCCATCACCTGGCATATATGTTAGGTTTGCATAAATTGTTGTTGCAAGTCCTAAACCTAAAATTAAAGAACCACCAACTACAAGAGTCATATTCCACCAATATGCACCTGAATGTAGCATACTAGTTAAATACATACTCAAATCCATAAATACACCTGTCAAAAACGCAATCGGTAATTGTACAAGTTGAATTGGTGGAAATTTCTTTCTTAAAATACAAATTTGTCCTAAAAGAAACAAAGCATTTAATACAAAAGTTGCCATTCCAAAAGTAATTTTTGGGTTTACAAGTGATGTAACATAAGCTGGTGAAGAAATAGGAGATGTTCCTAAATCACCTCTTGTTGTCATCGCAATACCATAACAGCTTATGAACATACCTAAAACAAATAGGAATGTCTTTAATGCGTATTTTTTTGTACCTTGCAACTTTTCCATAAATTTCCTGATATTTTTGTAAAATATAGACTTTATTATATCAAAAAAATATAAAAACAATAGTTTTTTAACTGAAATATTAAACATTGTTTAGAGGTGTATAGACAAGGTCGAATCCTTTTGTCACCCTGAACTTGTTTCAGGGTCGCATTGTTATTTTGAAAAAATATTTTTTAGTGGAACTTGTGTTATAATTTTGGTATGAAAATAGCTGATTTACATGTACATAGCAATAATTCTGACGGTAGCGATAGCGTTGAAAATTTGGTTAAAGAACTACAAAAAGCCAATGTCGAAATCTTTGCACTTACTGACCACGATACAATTGCTGGTTGCGTCGAAATAAAAAAATATCTTCCACAAAATATAAAATTTATACCAAGCATTGAACTTACTTGCCAAACTGATGATATAAAATGCCATATTCTAGGTTTCAACTGCAATCCAGCAGATGAAAAACTTAATGCACTTATCCAAAAAGGCAAAGAACTTCGTCGCAAAAAGCTTGAAACTAGACTTGATTACATGAAAAAAGTTTTGCACATTGATTTAACTCAAGAAGAACTTAATTGGCTATATTCACGCAAAAGTGTTGTAAAAACTCATCTTGCAAACTTACTTGTAAAACGTAATATGGCAAAAACTAACGTTGAAGCTATGCAAAAATATTTGGACGGAATAAAAACTGGAAATACCCGTTTTAGCATAGAAGAAGCAATTGATGCGATAGTCACATCAGGCGGAACTCCTGTTTGGGCACACCCATTGGGTGGAGAAGGTGAAGAACATATTGAACACGAAAGATTTATGCCAAGACTAGAAAAAATGATTGCATACGGAATAAAAGGACTTGAATGCTACTATTCACGTTACACACTTGAGGAAGCCGAATTTCTAATCGATTGTGCAAATTCAAACAATTTGTTGATTTCAGGTGGAAGCGATTACCACGGAACTAACAAAGAGAATATTCAACTTGCAAAACTTAACGTCGATAGCAACCCAATTGATGCAAAAAAATTAACCATTCTGAAATATTTACAAATACTAACATAGAAAGCTCTCAAAACAACATTTTTCAGGTAAATATTACCTTGAAATGCACTATTCATCGGCTTATCATGGTCAAATGTATTAAAACCATGACGAGGTAAAAGATGAGATTTTGGAATGATTTAAAACACGAAAACAAAGTGTTCTACACTTTTTTAGCAATACATTTAATTGTTTGGACTTGTATTGGCTTAATTAGAACTGTTTTGCCAACAGATTCACTAGAAGGTATTTATTGGGGTTCATTGCATGATTTTGGCACTCCAAAACACCCACCATTGGCAGGTTGGTTGACATATTTAGCTTGGATACCTTTCAAAAAAGATTTCTTCGTTTATCTTCTAAGTCAAACATTTATTATTCTTGGATTTATATACATCTACAGACTGGCAAAGAATTTTGTTGACGAAAACAAAGCAATGCTTTCTGTAATCATACTTGAAGGTTGCTGGTGCTATAGTTACATTACAGGTTATTACGGTTTCAATCCAGATGTAGTCTTGTTATTCACACTTCCTGCGATAACTTTCTATTTTTACCAATGTATGAAAGAAAACAAAACTTCTGACTGGATAAAGCTAGGTTTAATAGCTGGATTTAGTTTTTTAGATAAATATCAAACAGGCCTATTAATAATAGCTATGGCAACTTGGGCATTTTTATTCAGAAGAAAAACTTTTGTAAATAAAAAATTTTATTTTGCTGTAATCATCGCTTTTATAATATTTTTACCTCACTTATTGTGGTTAGTAAAATATGACTTCTTTCCTTTATTATATTTTGACAGCAAGTTAGCACCTCTTGATCTATATGGCAGAATAATTCATTTTATATTATTCATACTAATGCAAGTAGTTATGATGCTTGGCTCATTATTAATATACTCACTCTTAAAATTTAAAACAAAAACATCATTCAAATTTATTAAAAACAAAGATGAAAAGTTCTGGTTTTTAACAATCATGATGTTAGTACCATTTGTTCTACATATTGTAATGTGCTTAATTTCAGGCGGAAATGTTCGTCCACAGTGGAATTATGTATTTTGGTTTTTAATTGGTCTATATTTGTTTTATACTTTACCTTTAGAAGTAAATACAAAAGATTTTGATTTTGTAACAAAATTATCCTATACAATAATGTTAATTGTATTTTTATCTTTTGGCACAATGTTAACCGTTGAAAAGAACTATAGAAGCAGATACCCAGTAGCAAATGTCTTTGGTGATTTAAAAGAGAAAATTTGGAAACATGAATGTGGTACAGCTCCTCTTAAATATATTGGAGGATTTACTGAATGGGCTTATCCTATCACCATATATGCACAAACCCATCCTAATTATATTATGGATACATTCGGATATAAAAGTCCATGGCTAAATGAAGAAGATTTAAAAGCTTCAGGAGCTTTAATACTTTCAAGACATGAAGATGAAGTTCTTGAATTTGCAAAACAATCTTGTCCTTACGTACCTGCAGATTATCAATTTTCAGCAAAACCTTATTCATTTATTTTGCATAATGCGTTAGGTATGCCAAGAGAATATACAATCTATTACGTAATTATTCCACCTATGGAATAGTTTTGTAACATTGTGTTAAATTCCTACAAAAAATCCTAAAGA
>ERZ808275.383-NODE-383-length-19003-cov-3.593255_pt1 | contig 19003 bp, 19 predicted proteins | sample MGYA00520894_ERZ808275 | MGnify/ENA primary metagenome ERZ808275 (study PRJEB31516, sample SAMN03275598) | gut metagenome | biome: mammalia-associated habitat; material: feces | host: Papio cynocephalus | place: Kenya | collected 2012-08-03 ...
ATGCACTATGAAGCACACTTTAATTTAGGATTAATGTTAAAACACTTAAATCAACCTAAATATGCCATTGACGAATTAGAAAAAGCTGCCGTTCTTTCTAGTGGCAAATATTCATCACATTCTAAATACATTTTTGATGTTTTAAGTACTGTGTCACTTGAAATGCAACAAAAAGGTGAAGATAAATCAATAAAAGATAAAATAAAAATTAACGAGCCTGAAGAGCAAGAACAACCACTTATTCTAGTAAATGGCAAAGTTACACAAACAGATGAGGCTGAAATTGCCATCATTGAAAACTTCAGAAAATGCACATCAAAAGAACTTTTTGAAGTAAACTAATCACAAAAAGAATGGATACAAGCATTGAAAACTATCGCATATACTTGTAGTTATGAATTAAACGAGAAAACAGCAACAGAAGAAATTTCAAAACAAGTTGCTGATATTAAAAATTTCTGCAAAGCTCATCAAATAGAACTTAATGATATCTATACCGAAACAAGCACCCGAGATGACTTTAAGCCAGTTTTATTGAACATTATGAGCGAAGGTTTTGGCAATACCGACCGTTTAATTATTGCAAATTATGATGTAATAAGCAAAAACAAAGACTTTTTGGACTGGATTAAAGATGAATTTAATAGAATGAAAATCGAAATAATTAGTCTTGAAAAAGCATCAAAACCTCAAGAACTATTTTCGGATAAAAAACTTTCTTACATGACAGAGAAGATTAAAAATATTCCGTCACTTCCTGAAATTATCACAAAATCCATTGAAATTATGCAGGATAAAAACGCATCAGTTGCGGATTTATCAAAGATAATTTCTAACGATATTGGACTTACAGCAAGGGTTTTAAAACTGGTAAACTCAGCTTATTATGGCTTTCCAAAACAGATTTCAACAATTCATCAAGCCATAATTATTTTGGGTTTTACGACTGTAAAAGGTGTAATTTTGTCAGCAAGTATCTTCAAAATGTTTACACCTAAAGGCAACCAAACATTCGATTATAAAAACTTTTGGAAACATTCATTACTAACCGCAACTGCATCAAGAATGTTGTCTAAAAAAACTAGTTTAAACACGCAAGAAGATATTTTTTCGGCAGCATTTTTGCACGATATAGGTAAAATAATTTTTGCACAATATGACTGGGAAAATTATTCTAATGTTTGCACCCATGAGTATGAAAATGATAAAGAACTTTTGCAAAAAGAAGAACAAGAATGTGGATTAAATCATTGCGAAATTGCCAACATGGTGGCATATTCTTGGAACTTACCAGAAATTTTCTGTGATATAATTACATATCATCACAATCCAAATGCAAGTGAAAAATACAAAAAGGAATGCTCAATTGTTTACGTTGCAAATTGCTTAGTTTCAGCAATAATGAGTAACAAAAACTTAAATATTGATAACATTCCTTTAGATATACTTGAAAATTTAAATATTTCGGGTGACAATATAATTGATGTTTACAAAGAATTGGTTAACATCGCTAAAAACATAAACGATATTAACAGTTTTTTTGAATAGTTGAAAGGGATAGGAAATGAGCGAATCTTTTGAAACAGAAAGTAGCAACTCAAAAGAATTAAACTTTTTATCTAATGTGTCAATTGGTTTGACACAACACTCTGACCCTGCCGACATTATTGAATCACTTTCTGAATCTTTCAGTGGTATGATTAATCTTGAAAATTTGAACATCTACATATATGATGAAAACACTCAAACTCTTCGTGATTATGCAAAAAGTTGGATTGTAATTGACGAAATTCACGACAAAGAATATACAGATAAGTTATATCAAGTTGTAAAAACATCAAAATATGATGACTTCTTGATTAACGATAACAGCATCAACATCAAAGATTTTTGGAACATCAACAAATACATCAGCGCTCGTAAAAATACCATTTTGTTCCCATTGATGAAAGGCGAAACACCATACGGATTAATTGAACTTATCATCAACTTGGCAATTTCAGATGTATTAACTATTGACTTCTTTAAAGCATTGATTATTTCAGCTTACCAAATTTCTTTGAAAATTCAAAACAAAGTTTTAGCAGACAAAATGCAAGCTAACATTGACTTCCACGAATCAATGAAAAACATTGCTAAAATTATTGAAACTCAATACGATTTGAACTACATCATTCCACTTATTGGTGAAATGATTGATAAATTCATTTCAGATCACTTAATTTATATCTTCTTGAAACAAGACAATGAATTTAAATTGGTATGGCCATTAGCTTGTCGCGATACTAAAATTCTTGAAATGGTTAACAATATGTCAGCAGACACATCTTATACACTAACAGATGATAACAAAATTGGTATATTCCCTCTTGTTGCAGCAGATTCAACTATTTTAGGTGGTATTGTTGCTCACAGCCACGTTGATAAATTGTCACAAAGAGAAATTGATTACCTTGACCAATTAACAAAACAATCTTCAATCACAATTCAACGTGCAAATATGTATGCAGAAGTATTACAACACGCTACATTAGATGCATTGACTGGTTTGAACAACCGTCGTCAGTTTGAAGTTAGATTAAAACAAGCTGTTGCGACAGCAAAACGTCAAAAACACCCACTTTGCGCTATCATGCTAGATATTGACTTCTTTAAAAAGGTTAACGATAGCTACGGTCACGCAGTTGGTGATGAAGTTTTGAAAAATGTTGCGGAAATTATTAAAACACAAGTTCGTGAATCTGATATTCCATCAAGATACGGTGGTGAAGAATTTGCAATTTTACTTCCTTACACAAAACTTGAAGAAGCAGGAAGCGTTGCTCAACGTTTAAGAGCTGCGGTAGAAGCAAAACACGTAGACTTAACACACGTTAAGGATGCTAAAATTAGTGAAATTCAAGTTACAATCAGTGTTGGCGTTTACCAATACAAAGAAGGCGACGAACCTCAACAGTTATATACTAAAGCCGATAAAGCCTTGTACTTTGCAAAAGAACATGGTAGAAACAAAGTTATTATTAATAGAGGCTAGGCATGAAAACTTTTGAAGTAATTTGCAAATCATTAAAAGATACAGAAACCCTTGCAACAAACTTTGCAAAACTTGTCGAAGACGGATGTTTTGTAAACTTGTTCGGAGAAATTGGTGCTGGAAAAACAGCCTTTGTAAAACTTGTTGCGGACAAATTAGACGTAAAAGAACATGTTACAAGCCCTAGTTTTGTAATTTTAAATGAATATCACAGCGGTAAATTACCTATTTATCACTTTGATTTATATAGACTAGAAAATGTTGGCGTAAAAACAATATGTGATGAATTACGCGAATATTCAGAAGGAAAAATTTTGACTTTCGTTGAATGGGCAGAATTTTCTCAAAACGAAATTCCATTCAATAGACTTGAAATAAACGTAACTTATGAAGACAACGACAGCCGTAAATATTCATTTACAGCATTCGGAGAAAAAGAATCACAAATTCTTGAGGAATTACAAAAATGCTACTAACTTTTGATACAAGTTTAGATAAAACATATATTGGTTTAGCCGACGGCTACAAACTATTAGGCACTAAAGTTTTAGAAAACCAAGGCTCTACATACCATTCAACTTATTTAATGTCTTCAATTACTGAACTTTTAAAAGAAAATCATCTAACACCTCAAGACATTACAGAAATTGCAACAAATGTTGGACCTGGAAGTTTTACAGGAATTAGGGCTTGCACAACAGTTGCAAGAGTAATGGCACAACAGTTAGGTTGTAAAGTTTTGGGAGTTTCATCATTAGAAATTCTTTCTCGTGTAAAAAGAACTGGCAAAAAACCACTTGTATTACTTGATGCAAGAAAAAATATGGCTTATGCTTGGGACGAAGAAGTATTAGGAGCTTTAGCAATTGATGACGTTAAAGAAATGATTAAGGCTGATGAATATTCAGTGATTTGCGATGATAGTATGTATAAAATTTTCTCTGAAATTACTGATGATATTGTATCTTACACAACATTAAATGCAAATTTAGCTGAAATTTTAATCAGTATCGTTAACGAAAGACAAAATGAATTAACAACCGATTGGCGTATGCTTACACCACTATACATTCAACCGCCACCAGTATTTGGCAAATAATTCAACCAGTCAATGTATTCTAATTACAAGAGTTCTCAAGTAAGATAAACACATTATGAATAGAGATATCTGCAAAAACTGGACACAATGGCTAATGGAAACTCGTTTTTCATTTTTAACGCCTGAAATGAAAGAACAAACAATGAATTGGTTATCACTTGTTCGTGATAACGTACTTTTTAGAGCAAATATAAAACCCGACCAAACAATTATTGACATTGGTACAGGCACAGGTTTGTTAGCGTTTAAAGCACTTGAGCAACTTAATGGTACTGGAAAAATTATTTTTTCAGACAAGTTTAAAGATTGCCTAGATAGTTGTGAAAAATTCTTGAAGGAACAAGGTGTAACTCAAGGATATGAAATGTTGCAATGTCCAGCAGAACATATACCTCTTCCAGATAATTCGGTAGATACAGCAATGATGCGCTCTGTATTGGTTCATATTGTCGACAAGCAACCTGCGATCAACGAGATATATAGAATTTTGAAAAAAGGCGGACATTTCTGTTGTTTTGAACCAATTATTCGTTCAAACACAAGATATTGGGAATTGACAGAACCTAGCGAAATCAGAAATTACGAAGAATTTAAAAAAGCAGAAAATGATTTTATGACAAACAAAGATGATTCTTTATGTAATTTTGATGAAAACACATTAGCACAAAACTTTGAAAAAGCTGGCTTTTCTGACGGAACTGTAGATGCAGATATTATTCCTTCAACTTACATTGCTAATGCAAAAATGGTTGAGCAATGGTTTGTCGCTCCTCCAGCACCAGACAAACCAACTATTAAAGAAAGATTTTTAAAATATTTTGACGAAGAAACCGTCAATAATTATATTGAAGACGTAAAAAAAGCCCTAGATGGCAAAGAAATTAGCGTTTGTACACGTTCAGTTTACGTAAATGTAATCAAATAATTATAAAAATCTTAATTTTTAAATAAATTTTCAAATAACGATATATAATCAAAATATGGACGAAAAACAATCACAACACGATTTTATATCAACAGTTTCACACGAATTAAGGACACCTCTAACTAGCATCAGGGGGTTCGCGCAAACAATGCTTTCTTCTTGGGATATGCTTGATGATGACAGCAAAAAGCAATTTTTAAAAATTATAGAAGAACAATCAAACCGTTTAATAAAGCTTGTTGAAAATGTTTTGGCGGTTTCAAAAGTTCAAAGCAAAGAAAATTACGTATATAAAAGTGTTTCTGCAAACAGTTCTATAAAAGCGGTTATTCCTATTGTTCAACAGCAATACAAAACTCACAAAATAGTGACTGAATTTAACGAAAAACTGCCCCCAATCGTAGTTGATAACAATAATTTTCAACAAATTATTATAAATCTTGTTGAAAATGCGTGCAAATATTCAAAAGAAGGCTCTGAAGTAAAAGTTAAAACAGATTTTGCCCCTAACGACTTTGCTTCTATAAAGGTTATCGATAACGGTGTGGGTATAAAAGAAGAAGATAAAGAAAAGATTTTTGAGAAATTTTCAAGAATTGATAGCCCACTAACACGTGAAGTTCAAGGTTCAGGATTGGGTTTGTATATTACCAAAAATCTTGTAGAAAATATGAATGGAAAGATTAACGTTGATAGTTCTAAAAACGGTACAACATTTGAAGTGCTTATGCCTATTGGCGACATTGAAAATCAAGCGAGGGCAAAATGCGCACCAAAACATTAATTATCGACGAAAGAAAAGAACTTTCAACTAAATACAAAAAGATTTTAGAAGACTCTTCAAACAAAGTTGAAATTATAAAAGATATTCCGATTGCGCTGAAATTTATTCAGACAAACGAACCTGATTTGATAATAATTTCGGACAGCATAAAAGAAAATATTTGCGATTTCTGTGAACGAATCCGATTTTTAACATACAATATGCGCCCTATTATTGTTGCAATGTCAAAATCAGCCGAACCTGCAGATAAAATCAAAGTTTTGGAAAGTGGTGCAGATGATTTTATTTCAGAACCTGTAAACTCAGATGAATTTAAAATCAGGATTAAAGCTCACATTCGACGTGAATACGAAACAAATTTAGACGTAAAAACAAACTTACCAACAAAAAAATATTGTTACAAAGCAATAAAAAGGGTTCTTGCATCTCAGACTCCTTGGGCGTGCTTAGTTACAGGCATTGATAATTTTTACAGATACAAAGAAACTTACACTGAATTAGCCTCAGACAAAATGCTTCAGACATTTGCTGCAATCATAAATTCAGCTCTTGATGAAAATGATTATTTGGGTTTATTAACGGACAGAGATTTTTTAGTTATAACAACTCCAATAAAAGCAGAAAAGATTGCATCTTTTATGACTTTTGCTTTTGAATCTGTAAAAAACAAGTTCTATTCAGAACACGACTTAGAACGAGGATACATGATGCTTAATGGAGATGAACTTTCAGAACATCGTTGTAACTTTGTAAATGCAACAACTGGTGGCGTTACAAGTGATATCAAGAACTTTACATCACCTGAAGATGTTATCCAAGAATTAAATCAAGCTTATAACTTGGCTAAAAAGAAAGACACCTCTAATTATTTAATTGAACGTCCAAAAATTTCAGGCACAGGCTCTGTAGTAGCTAAAGAATTTAATAATAAAATTGTAATTAAAGAACAAGATGACGCATTAGCACTACTTTTAGCAACATCGCTTGGTTTAAAAGGCTATTCAACGGTAAATTTTGACAAAATTGAAAGTATCGAAAGCTATGCTCCAGCCCTTGTAATACTTGATACTGGCGATGATAAAGAAATGAAAGAGCTTGAATTTTGTCGAAAAATTAAAGAAAGTAATCCTAAAATAAAAATTATCACAACATCAATCTACCATAGCAAAGAAAGCATCTTAAATGCAGGTTCAGACATTTATTTACCCAAACCATATAATATGAATACTCTTGCAAAATGGGTAGAACTTGCGATTAAAGAATTTAATGATTAAATTGCATTCTCGTAAAAATTTCTGTATAATGAAAAAATAAGGAGTTTTTATGAACAATCAAAATTTTATTAATATTTTATTAGTTGCTTTATTCATTGTAATACTTGGCACTTGCTACAATCATTTCTTAAAAGATGACAATAGTGTAGAAGAAAATATTACTACAGCACAAACTGAAGCCCCTCAAACTCAAGAACAAGAGCAACCTCAAGAGCCTGAAACTCCTGATTTAAAAGCTCCAGAGGTTAAATCCAAAGGTAATATTCAATATTCTTCTAACATATTGACTCAATTAAAAACTCAAAAAGAAGTTAACATTGCAATAAATCCGCCAACAGCATACTCTGGAAGAACACAGGAAAGCATCTTAAACGAGCGTAAAGGCTATGTTTCAAAAGTGTTTAATATGCCAAATTACAAACCAATGGAAAGTATTTTTGGCGGAATTGTCAGCGGAAAACCTTGGATTGGCTTAAAAGGTGCTTATTGTGACGGTTGGCGCACAACAAAAGGTAGAACCGACGGACCTTCAGAAGAAAGTGTATTTATGAACAACCCTCTTGGGCTTGTTATGATTGAAATGCCTTATTATACATATTCAGTTCCAAGTTCTTGTTCTGCAACAGCAAAACTTTTACCAACAAAAATTACCGTATCAAAAGACGCAATCAACGTATATTACAATCTTTCAGCTTATCACAATAACTACGTACAACCTGAAGGCAGAAAATACACAATCTATTACCTAAAACCAATCAATGCAAAGGATTTCGGCTACGAATGGGGCTATGTTGCAAACTCAAAAGATGTTGGTTTTTCTGATGAAAACTCAATTATGGATAATGTTTATAACTTCTTAGACTTTATCCACATGGGCGGAGCATGTCAGGTTGAAGGCGGTTGTAACAACGGTTCGCCAAACCAAAGACCACTGGAATTTAGACCTCATGCATTTCCTGCATACATGCAAGTATATTTGTGGAAAGAACGTCCAGAACATACAGCTTCAAATCCAGATATGATAGTTAATTTGTATATGAACTAAAAATTTTATCTACTTGAACTTTGTCTAAATTCTGAACTGATTTTACTGGAGCTGGATTATTATCATACTCATTTACTGACAATTCATACCAAGTAATTCCATACCACTTGCCGAATTTAAAACCTGCATTTTTAAAATCAGCACATTTTTTGAAACCTAAAATTTCATGAAACTTTTTGCTTAACTCATTTGCACTTGTAACACAAGCATATACAGTCTTTACATCTTGCAATTTTAATAAATCAATTAAAGCTGAATAAAGTTTTTTGCCATAACCTTTTGAATGAGCCTTTTTATCCATATAAATTGTAAGTTCAGCCCCCCAACCGTATGCATCACGTTCTTTGAATCTGTGGGCATAAGCATAGCCTAAAATATTATCATTGTCTTCTAAAACAATGTAAGGATAATCTTCTGAAATAGAAATAATGCGTTGTTTAAACTCATCTAAACTTGGAACTTCATATTCAAATGTAATAGCCGTATCAAAATATTGACTATATATGTTTAATATATTCTTTGTATCTTCAATTGTCGCAAATCTAATTTTCATAACTAAATTATAGCATTTAAATTTAAAATAAAGTAAAGACAAAAAATATCATAAAAAAAGACTTGATTTTAATTTTATTTCATGATAAATTTTAGATACGCAGTAAATGCGGGCTATTAGCTCAGGTGGTTAGAGCGCACGCCTGATAAGCGTGAGGTCCCAAGTTCGAGTCTTGGATGGCCCACCATTAAAAAAAGGAAGTCGTCAAGACTTCTTTTTTTATGCATAAAATTAAACTCTACACATCTTTGTTGTACCAAGTTACAACAACTTTAGGAGAAATTTATGAAAGCATTAAAATCTTTACGACTTCACATCGGACTTTTCGGCAGAACTAATGTCGGCAAATCTTCGTTTTTAAATAAAATAACCAGTCAATCTATCTCTATCGTTTCGGATATTGCTGGCACAACAACAGATGTTGTCGAAAAATCTATGGAACTATTGCCAATTGGACCTGTAACTTTTTTAGACACCGCAGGGCTTGATGACACATCAGAACTAGGTAGCAAGCGTATTGAAAAGACACACAAAATTCTTAACCGCTGTGACATTGCAGTTCTTATTACAGACAAATTTAGTTTAGAGAATATTGAAAACGAAATTATTGAAGAATTTAAAAATTTAAACATTCCATACCTTATCGTCGTTAACAAGCAAGACAACAACCTTGAAACAGAATCGGATTACCTAGTAACCTCAACATTAACTGACGAAAAAATTGTAGACAAGTTTAAGGCTGAATTAATAAAACTATTACCTGATGAATTTATAAATTCACCTAAAATTGTTGGAGATTTAGTTGATAAAAAATCCACTGTTATTTTAGTAATTCCAATAGACAAAGAAGCCCCTAAAGGTAGAATTATTTTACCGCAAGTACAAGCTTTGCGCGATTTATTAGATTCAAATTGTATTTCAATTGTTGTTAAAGAATCTGAACTTCAAGATGCATTAGACGGTTTAAAAATTTCACCATCACTTGTTGTTACTGATTCTCAAGCTTTCAAAACAGTTTCTGAAATTGTACCAGAGTCAATTCCATTAACATCTTTTTCAATTCTTTTTGCTCGTTTAAAGGGTAATTTAAACGAATTTATAAAGGGGGCCAGTACAATAGAAAAATTAAAAGATGGTTCAAAAATCTTATTTTTAGAAAGTTGCACGCACCATGCTATAGATGACGACATTGCACGTGTAAAAATTCCACGCTTATTAAAGCAAAAAACTGGCAAAGAACTTGTTTGCGAATACTATACAGGTCATGATTTTCCAGATGTAACAGGTTATGACCTAATAATTCATTGTGGGGCATGTATGACAAATCGCAAAGAAGTACTTTCTCGTATATTAATCGCAACCGAAAAACACGTACCTATTACGAATTATGGAATTGTAATTTCCTATTGTTTAGGAATTTTACCACGTGCCACAAAAATATTTTCATGATATAATCATTTCAAACGAACGGAGAAAAAGAAATGGCAATCACAGTTAAAGATGTAGAACACGTTGCAAAGCTTGCACGTTTAGAACTTACAGAAGAAGAAAAAGAAAAATTTACTCGTCAATTAGGCGATGTTTTGAAATATGTTGATCAAATGAACGAAGTTGATACTTCAAACGTAGAGCCTCTATCTCATCCGATTGATTTTGTAAACGTAATGAGAGATGACGTTGTTCACTACGACCAAACAAAAGAACAACTTATGGCAAACGCTCCAGATGAAGAAAATGGTTTCTTCAAAGTTCCAAAAATCAACTAAACAAATTTTATAAAGTGGGATAACAAAATATCCCACTTATTTTTATAAACCATTGTGGCAAGTTTTATTAACTATCATTAATCAGGGGGAATATGGGTACAAAGTATATTTTTATTACAGGTGGGGTTGTAAGCTCACTTGGTAAGGGCATTATTGGTGCATCTTTAGGACGTTTACTTAGAGCAAGAGGTTTTTCTGTTGCAATTCAAAAATTTGACCCATATATTAACGTTGACCCTGGAACAATGAGTCCATTTCAGCACGGTGAAGTTTTTGTGACTAATGACGGTGCAGAAACAGATTTAGACCTTGGACATTACGAAAGATTTATTGATGCAGACTTTGCGCAAATTAACAACGTAACCTCTGGAAGCATTTATCAAACTGTAATTAACAAAGAACGTAAAGGTGAATACTTAGGCGCTACAGTTCAAGTAGTTCCACACATCACTAATGAAATTAAATCAAGAATTTATAAAGCAACAGAACAATTCAAGCCTGATTTTATGATTATTGAAATCGGTGGAACAATCGGTGACATTGAAAGTTTGCCATTTATTGAAGCAATCCGTCAATTCAAAACAGAAATCGGAATCGGAAACGCAATTTCAGTACATTGTACATTATTGCCATATTTACCAACATCAGGTGAATTAAAAACAAAACCATCTCAACACAGTGTAAATGTATTAAGAAGTTACGGCATTCAGCCAGAAATATTGGTTTGCAGAACATCTTACCCACTACCAGAAGATGAAAAAGAAAAATTGGCTCTATTCTGCTCTGTACAAAAAGATGCGGTTATTGAATGTCGCGACATGAAGAGTATTTACGAAGTTCCATTGGCACTTGAAGAACAAAATATGGCAGCCGTTGTATTAAACCTACTTCAAACTTGCTACAAGCGTGCTGATTTAAAATCTTGGGAAAAACTTGTTGAAAGAATTAGAAATCCAAAACGTACAGTAGAAGTCGCAATTGCAGGTAAATATACTAAATTATCTGATGCCTATATTTCTGTAGTTGAAGCCTTAAAACATGCAGGTTATTCTAATGAAGCAAAAATAAATATTCATTGGATTAACTCTGAAGATTGCGTTGATTATGAAAAATGCAAGGAACTAATGAACGGTATTCAAGCGGTTGTTGTACCAGGAGGCTTTGGTGTTAGAGGCATTGAAGGCAAATTAAACGTTATCAGATACGCAAGAGAAAACAATGTTCCATTTTTAGGCTTATGTTTGGGTATGCAATGTGCAGTAATTGAATACGCAAGACATGTTTTAGGTATTAAAGATGCAAATTCAATAGAATTTTCAGAAGAATGCGAAAAACCAGTTATTGACCTAATGTTAGACCAAAAAGATGTTACTGCTTACGGTGGTACAATGCGTTTAGGTCAATATGAATGCCACCTAAGAAAAAACTCTGTTGCAAGAAAAGCTTACGGAACAGACGTAATTTTTGAACGCCATAGACACAGATACGAAGTAAATAACGCATACATTGACGATTTAGAAAAAGCTGGACTAGTTTTCTCTGGAAAATCACCTAATGGAAAATTAATGGAAATGGTTGAATTGCCTAACCTTGATTGGTTTGTAGCATCACAATTCCACCCTGAATTTAAATCTCGTCCAGAAAGACCTCACCCATTATTCAAAGGTCTAATTGATGCAGCAGTAAAAAAGAGTAAATAATTATGAAAAACTACCAAAAATCTAATGACACTTACGTTTTAAGACTTGATATTGGTCAAGAAATTTGCACTGAAATAAAAAAGTTCTGTTTAGAACATGACATTAAAGGTGCAAGTATTCAAGGTATTGGATTTGCCAATAACATAAAACTTGGGACGTATAACAGTGAAAAGCAAGATTATGATAGATTTACTTTTCCAAAAGGACACGAAATCACTTCTCTTATTGGAAACGTAACAACAAAAGGCGAGGATTTAATTGTCCACTTACACGGGAACTTTTCAAATGAAAAATGCGAAATCATTGGTGGTCATTTATTTGAAGCAACTATTGCATTAACTGCTGAAATCTTTATTCTTAAATTAGACAACATCAAACGTAATATCGAAACTCATCGATTACTTTTTGATTAAACAATTTCACAGCCAGTAGAGATTGTTTTTAAACCTTCTTTGTACCAATAGTCTTCAACAGGGTTAATTTTATCTGACAATATAAAGTAAGTTGAGCCTGAACCAGACATAATCGAATTTGGATTAGCAGATTTTATTTTTTGAAGTTGCTCATAGTCATTGTAAACTGCAGTTTCTAAATCGTTATATAGCAATGGACGAACATCTTTACCTGATTTCAAAAGTTCGATCATTTTGTGTGTATTATCATTTTTAGGCTTATGTTCTAATTGAGCATACTTTTGATATCCTTCTTTTGCACTTATACCAAGGTTATTTGGTTTAATTAATGAAACTGGATATTCTATAAATGGCAGACGTTCAACTGATTCACCTCTACCTTTTGCTAAAACACAACCACCCATTAAAATAACATTCAAATCTGACCCTAATTTTGCGCAAAGTTCGTGCAATTCTTTTTCGTTTAATGGATTATTAAATAAATTATTTATACCTATAAATGCCCCCACCGCATCAGAACTTCCACCCGCAAGTCCAGCTTCGGTTGGAATATTCTTTTGGATATAAACATCAAATTTATGAGGAGTCAAGTTTGTTTTTTCAACAAAAGAAACAATCGCTTTATGAACAATGTTTTTTTCGTTATATGGAAGATTTGGATTATCTCCTGATAAATTTATCTCAAATTTTTGGCTAGGTTCAACGTCAATAGTCAAATAATCATACAAATTAATCATCTGCATTATACTTTGAATATCATGGAAACCGTCTTCTCTTTTGCCTAAAACTTCTAAAGTTAAATTAATTTTTGCGGGAGTTTTTACTTTAACTTGCATAATTCCTCTGAAATTTTACCTAATGTTTCTATTGAAAGGCTTTCGCCTCTTGTATTTTCATCAATATTTAAGTTTTTAAGAGCTGTTTGCACTTTTTCTTTATCAAAACCTCCATTTACAAGAGCATTTTTTACATTTTTTCGACGTTGCCCAAATGCAGCCCTAATTGTCTTTCTAAAATGCGTGTAATCACTTAATTCTAATCTTGGTTTATCGTTAACTTTTAATCTTACAAGTGCTGATGTAACTTTTGGGGCAGGATAGAACGATCGTTGACCTACAATTCTTAGCAATGAACAATCTGCCCAAAATTGAGAAAGAATTGTTAAAAGTCCATATTGTTTGCCTGAAGATTTTTCTGTCGCAACAATTCTTCTTGCAACTTCTTCTTGCACCATAAGAATAATATCTTCAATACAAGCGCGATTTTTATTGTTTAAATCGTCTATTTCACCTAATAAATGAGCAATAATTGGACTTGTGATGTAATAAGGAATATTTGCAACAACTTTTATTTTCTTGCCTTCTACAAGTTCTGCAATATCAGTTTTTAAAATATCTTGATGAACGATTTTTAAATTAGGAGCATCAAGCTCTTGCAAAACTTTTACCGCTTCTTCATCTAGTTCAACAGCTATAACCATGCCAGCATGTTTAACTAAAAGTTCTGTTAAAAAACCAACACCTGGTCCAATTTCTAAAACAACATCATCCTTTGAAAGGTCTGCAAAATCAATAATATCGTGAAGTACATCTTCACTAATTAAGAAGTTTTGTCCTAGTCGTTTTTTTGTTCTAAAATATTTTGCTCGTGTTAAATAGTCCATATTACTAATATTTATAACACAAACAGGCTAATGTGTTTCATTTTTGATTTGATAAGTTAAATAATGTTATAATAAAAATCATAAAGGGATATGTAATGTCAAAATTATTGAAAGAAAAACTAGACTTAAAAGAAGTAAAACAAATATTTATTAATGGGATTAAAGATTCAACAGAAGAACTTAAAATCGGCTTTGAGTACGAACGTTTGCCTATCTTAACTGAGAATAACAACTCCGCACCTTATGAAGGTATTGACGGTGTTTGCGAGGTTTTAAGACTTTATGCAAGAAATGAAAATTGGGATTACTTGCTAGATAAAAATAACATTATTGGTTTAAAAAAATTACATAATACACTAACACTTGAACCTGGTTCTCAAATGGAATTGAGTATAAAACCATATAGAAGTATCAAAAAAATCGAACAAAAAATTAATGAACTTGATTCTGCTCTTTTACCACTTTTGAACGAATTTGATATAAAACTTTTGAATTATGGCGTTTCAGTTTTATCAACTTACAAAAATATAAAGCTATTGCCCAAACGCAGATATCATATAATGGCAAATTATTTATGGGGAATTTTGTCTGATGTAATGATGCGAGAAACAGCAGGGATTCAGGCTGGCTTTGATTACACAAGCGAAGAAGATGCAATGCGCAAATTTAGGTTAGCAAATATGCTTTCACCTTTTGCAACTGCAATGTTTGCCAATTCCCCAATCAGAGGCGGAGTTGATACAGGATATAAGACATTTAGAGCACTTGCATGGCTTAATACTGATTCTGAGAGATGCGGATTAAACCTAAATTTAGAAAGTTTTGATGATTATATAAACAAAATTTTAAAAACTCCAATGATAATGTTCCAACGCGAAGAAGAAGTCCACGCAGTTAATGGCACAATGTCACTAGAGCAATTTATGACACATGAATACTTAGGCGAAATTGCAAACCTTGACGACTTCAAACTGTCTGCAAACTTGTATTTTCCAGATGTTCGATTAAGAAAATTTATTGAAATCAGAAATCAAGATTGCGTAGGCAAAGGACTTCAATACGCTTTGCTTGCTTTCTATAAAGGAATTTTGTATTCAGAAAAATCAATGCAAGAAGTTGAAGTGTTATTCAAAAATTATAAACCTCAACACATTACAGAATTGAGATATAACATTCCAAAACTTGCAACTCAAGCTCTTTTTGCCAACATAAAAGCAAAAGATATTATAAAAGAACTTTTAACAATTTCTGAAAACGGTTTGAATGAAATGAATGAAGGTGAAGAAAAATATCTTGAGCCCATTCAAGATTTAGCTTATCAAGGCTTATGTCCTGCTGATATTATCTTGAAAAATTGGTATGGTTCTTGGAATAAAGATATTAATAAATTAGTAGAATATGTATCAAACTAATTGTTACTAAAATTGATGCCACAGACATTAGTTCAAATTTAAAATCAGGGTATGGACTTGCATCTTTGGTTCTTCAAAATGACAATATGGATTATTTGAAAGCCACAAATGGCACTTGCAAAAACGGTAAAGTGCTTAGTTGGACAAATACTTCTTGCAAGTAAAAAGTTTTTCCTAGAACAATCAAAACCTTCTGTCATTCATAATGACAAAATATTTTATAATTACAAATGTAAACATATTGCCTTTATAGCTGTATTTGTAGTATAATTGACACAATGGAACAACTTAGGGAACAGCTAAAAAATACTGCAACTTTTCAGTTTTTGAAATTAATTGCAGATGAATTTGAAGTTTTTTTCACAACGCTTGGAGAGATTATGATTCAAGGGCTGTCTACTCTAAAATACATTTTTACTGGACAAATCAACTGGAAAGCGGTTATTGAGCAATCTTCTCGTTTTGGCGTAAGCTCTTTACCTATCACGATTTCTATTGTAAGTATGACCTCAATCATTGTAGCCATGCAGGTAGCTGGAGAAATGGTTAAGCAAGGCGGTGGAAACTATGTAGGAATGATGGTTGCACTTTTGACCGTCCGCGAAACAGGTATCATTATGTCGGGCTTTGCAATTATTTCAATGATTGGCTCATCTTTGGCTTCTGAACTTGCAACAATGCGAGTTACTGAACAAATAGATGCTATGAAGGTTTTGAGCGTTGACCCTATAAAATACTTATTTGTTCCACGAGTAATTGCTGGAACTTTAATGATGCCACCTGTATTAATCGTAGCATCAACTTTCGGTATTCTAGGTGGTGGTTTAGCCTCAACTATGGCATCAGAATTAAGCTACAAGGCTTATTTTTCATCAGTTTGGGCTGGATTATATATTTATGACATAAAAGTTGCAATCGCAAAAGCCTTTGTTTACGGGTTTACTATTGCATTAATCAGTTGCACTTGCGGTTATATCGCTAAAGGTGGTGCAAAAGGCGTAGGTTTAGCAACAACAAAGGCGGTTGTTTGGTCTTTTGTTGCAATAGTTATTTGGGATTTAGTTTTCTCAATAGCATTTTTCTTCTAAGGATAAAAAAATATGATAAAAGTAGAACATTTAGTAAAATCATTTTATGATAAAACAGTTTTAAAGGATATTTCGTTTGAGGTAAAAGACGGTGAAACATTAGCAATAGTTGGTTTTTCTGGTTCTGGTAAAAGTACCATTTTAAAAATTATTTGCGGACTTTTAGAGGCTGATTCTGGTACAATTCAAACTTCAGAAGGCGATATTGCAATGGTATTCCAATATTCAGCTCTATTCGATTCTTTAAATATCTTTGATAACATTAGTTTTGCACTTCAAGAAAGAAAAGATTTACGCAAAAAATATTCTCAAGCAGATTTAGAAAAAATTGTTGAAGAAAAACTTAAGCTAGTAGGTTTGCAAGGCATTGAAAACAAATTTCCGTCAGAGCTTTCAGGCGGTATGCAAAAACGTGTAAGTTTTGCCCGTGCAATTGTAACAAACCCTAAAACAATCCTTTATGATGAACCAACAGCAGGGTTAGACCCAATTTCTTCAACATTGATTGAAGATTATATCGTGAGATTAAAAGAAACTACTCACGCATCTTCAATTGTTGTAACTCACCAAATGTCGACAATTATGAGAACCGCAGACCAAGTTCTTATGTTATATGACGGCAAAGCCGTATTTCAGGGCACTCCACAAGAAATGTGCAACGCTGGAAACGATTACACAAAACAATTTGTAACATCATCGTTAACAGGTCCAATGAAAATGTTAACAGAGTAGTTTTTTTGATATAATTAAATTAATTTAAAATAGGTAAGTAAACATGGATAAAATCAAATCATCATCATTCAAAGTAGGCGTTTTAACACTTATAGCACTTGTAATCTTAATACTTACAATTCTATGGGTAAAAGGTAGAGCATTCTCATCTGCTGAAAGAATTGAAGTACATTTCAAAGACGTAAACGGTATGAGAGCTGGCTCTGGCGTACAAATGATGGGGCTAAGAGTAGGTCAAGTAGAAGAAATTACACCTGTCGTTGACGGTGAAAAGAGCTACGTAAAATTAAAGTTCGTTATCACTGAACCAAATATCACTATTCCCAAAGCATCTATGATTTCTATCCAACAATCAGGCTTGATTGGTGAACAATTCCTTGAAATTACACCACCCAAAACAAGAACTTTGTACTTGCCTGTAGTTGGTAAAAACTTAATCTTCAAAGACGATCCTGTAGAAATAAAACTTGATGACAAATACTATGATGTAGGTTACATCAAAGATACAAGAGTTGTTTTGACAAAAACAATTCCTCTTTTAATGCAAGATAAAGTAAAAACAACTTATGCATACAAAATTGACTACGTCGTAAATATGCCAGGGTTAATTTTACCTGAATTTATGAAGGGTGAACAAATTAAAACAAAAGGTGTAAACAAAATGAGAATTTCAGCACTAGATAACGAAGCGTTGCCATATCCTCAAACAGATTCACCTTATACAGTAATTGAGCCAATGAGAATTTCAGACTTTATGGATTTGCAATATAAAGCTGCTGCATCATTGACCGAAACAAACCAAAAAGTTAATGACCTATTGTCTGATAAAGTTATTAGCGATTTGAAACAATCTGTTGTAAACATCAACGCTTTAACAGCACAAGCAACAACTACAATGGAAAAAGCTGAAAAATTGATTGATTCTTCTAACGAGGATTTAAATCAAATGATGAAAATGCTTGATAGCTTTACTAAAAACTTTGATAAACTTACAAAACTTGCTGATAATATTGTTGGAGACCCTCAATTTAAACCAACTATGTTTGAAGCTACAAAAGCAATGACAAACTTTACAAACAACTTGAATAAAGTTATGGATAACACTGATGCTAAACAACTTGGTGCAGATTTGAATGCAATTGTTAGCAACGTAAACGATATTAGTGCATCAGTTAATATGATGACTAAAGACCAAAAACTTAAAACTCAAGTGTTTGAAACAGTTACTAACGTAAACAAAGCTATGGTTGATTTGTCAAAAGCATTGGAAGTTGTAAACTCAATGAGTCCAACAGAAAAATGCCAAATGACTCAAACTCTTAACGACGTAGCAAAAACAGCAAGCAATTTAAGAAAATTCACTGATAAATTGAATAAGAGATTCTTATTATTCAGATTGATGTTCTAAATTATGAATTTAAAAAACGAAATTACTAAAATACATTACAACATAAAATCTAATGCTTGGCTTGAGCCAATCTTAGATTTTATGGCTGTATTTTATAGTAAAATTAC
>ERZ808275.384-NODE-384-length-18903-cov-5.636301_pt1 | contig 18903 bp, 14 predicted proteins | sample MGYA00520894_ERZ808275 | MGnify/ENA primary metagenome ERZ808275 (study PRJEB31516, sample SAMN03275598) | gut metagenome | biome: mammalia-associated habitat; material: feces | host: Papio cynocephalus | place: Kenya | collected 2012-08-03 ...
TGCCAAACTGCCCGCGGACGAGGGCGTCCGCGTCCCCGGCGATGCTACTTTATGGCAAAAATCCTAATAATGTATTCTTGCAATGCATAAATGTGTTAATGTTTGATGCGGTTGCCCTGATGCTTTATTTGTTTTGCAGGGCGTTGACGAGCATACCGCAGGCAGCAAGGATGTCTTCGCCTCGGGAGCGGCGTATGGTGGTGGTGATACCATTGGCAGTGAGATAGTCGCGGAACCACTCCATTTGTTTTTCGTTGCTGGCAGGGAAACGGGGGGGGAGGGCTTTAGGCTCTGTTTCTTGTTCTTTGTTCAGTGTCTTTTGTTCTTTGTCTTTTCTGATTTCTTCCACGCCCGCATGGAAGCGAATGAGGTTGATGCGGCAGTTGATACCACGGAGGAGGCGCAAGAGTTCGTTGGCGTGCTTGGGGGTATCGTTTATTCCCGCCCAACAGATATATTCAAACGAGATGCGGCGTTGGTGCTCCCAATCGTATTGCTTGAGCAGAGATACGACATCGGTTATGTGGTAGAGTTTCTCTGCGGGCATAACCTGCTGCCGCTCGACAGCAAACGGGTTGTGCAGCGAAATAGCCAGATGGCACTCGCTCTCGTCCAAGAAACGGCGCAGTCCGGGAATGACCCCAACCGAAGAAACCGTGATGCGGCGAGGCGACCACGCACAGCCCCACGAGGCAGTCATAACCTCCAAAGAGCGGAGTACGTTGTCAATATTGTCCATCGGTTCGCCCTCTCCCATATAGACGACATTGGTTAGCGGAATGAACCCGCTTTGCTCTGCATTTTGTACATTGTTTGGGTTCTCTGAGGTCAGCGGGAAATAGAGAATCTGGTTGAGTATCTCGGCGGCAGAAAGTTGCCCATGGAAACCGAGTGTACCCGTCATACAGAAACGGCATCCCATCTTGCAGCCCATTTGGGTGGAGACACACAGCGTAGCACGGTCGCCATCGGGGATATAGACCGATTCGATATATTGGTTGCCGATTTGGAAAAGGAATTTCTTAGTGCCGTCTGCGGACTCGGCGTGTGCCACGGGGGCATGGCGACCGATGGTGTATTGCGCTTTGAGTGCTTCACGCCCGCGGAGGGAGATGTTGGTCATCTCATCAAAGGAAGTGGCACGGCGGATATAGAGCCATTCGGCGAGTTGCTTGCCTGCAAACTTCTGCAAGCCGACACTTTGCGCCACGACCTGCAACTCCGATAGTTTTTTTCCTAATAGTGTTTCCATTTATCTTATAGTGAAGAAATAAAAAGGCTATGCGTATACTGGGCAAAGTTACGCTTTTTGCAGGATATACACAAGTCTTTCCTTTTCTACGTTGAATCAAAATTTGCATAATTGGATTATTTCTACTAACTTTGCAACAATATTTTAAGAATATGTGCGTGAAAAGCATAAATTGGGAGAATTGAAAGAGGTATTCAAAGCAGAATGTGTGATGTAAAAAAAACAATCATAAATGATAATAACAATGAAAACGATTAAGTTCTTGACAAGTATGCTGCTGGCTGTATCCTGCATCAGTCTGACAGGGTGTAAAGGGGAAGAAACCGTTGCACCTACACCAGATAAAGTAACGACTGGTGAAGCAACCGAGATTACCACACAAAGTGCGGTATTGACAGGTAGGATAAATATGGATATCAAGGATTATAACTCGGTGGAGTTTGGTATGATGGTATCTGATAATTTGCAGGATATGAATAACCGCAAGGGCGATAAGGTGTTGGGCAAGACGCTAATTGGGAAAGATTACACTATCGCATTAAATGGATTGACAGATAATCTTAAGTATTACTATTGTGCTTTTGTACTTCTCAATGGGACCCAATATGAGTTCGGTGCTATCAAAAATTTTACCACACTGAAAAGTTCTATGGTAAAGGACGATGGATTCTCCGTCAGTGCCACTAAACTGGTTCGTTTCTCACCAGGCAACTTGCAGTACACCCGCTCAACCGATACCTGGTCATTTGCGGAACATCAGTACGATATGATTGGTACGGATAATGTGGTTGGTGGTATCGCAGCGATAAGTACAGAGTATGGTTATTACAAAGAAGGTAGTGCTGTAGCAGACAAAATAGACTTGTTCGGTTGGAGCGGTAATACTGGTAGTGCAGAGTGGGGTATCAGTACTTTAATGGATGATAGCGATTGTAGGGGTGATTTCGTGGACTGGGGTAAGAATATAGGTGATGGTAAGACGTGGTACACGTTGACGGCGGATGAGTGGTATTATGTTCTCTTTGAACGTACCAATGCAGACCAACTCACAGGTGTAGCACGTATCAATTTCAATGCCGATGGTACAAAATATGCCAATGGTCTGATCTTGTTGCCCGACAATTGGACTTGTCCTGCTGGCGTAACTTTCAGAAATGGTTTCTCGTCGACGTTTAGCATATATGAGTATGCTTTTTGCCAAACCTTAACTTTGAGCGATTGGCAGAACTTAGAAGCCGCTAATGCTGTGTTCTTACCAACTTCGGGGTACCGCATCGGGGCGAATGTGTACTACGTGCAGCCCGCTGGCTTCTATTGGTCTGCTACACCTATCGGCTCGGGCTACGCGCGCTACCTGTACTTTTATTCTAATGGAGCGACCACGGATCTCAGTTACTACGACTATGGGCATGCAGTCCGTCTTGTTCGAGATTTAGATTCAAAATAGTAGCGCTAGCCCGTGAGGGTGGTTGCTACGTTGGTAGCCATTTTTGCTGCAACTGCTGTTTTTCTTGGGGAGATAGATAGGGAGAAAATGTGACTTAGTGCAGGTTCTATAAATACTCTCCCTTAAGCATTCGTGTTGTTGGTGATGTTGACGTCCATGTGGGGGTAGGCGAAGCCGAAGCCGTGCTGCGGGAGTTCGGTGTAGAAACGGAGATTGAGGTCGTAGAATACGTTCCAATAGTCCTCTTTGCGCACCCAGGCACGGACGGTAAAGGAGATGTCGTTTTCATTGAGCGAAGAGAGTGCCACAAACGGGTCGGGAATAGGCAATCCCTCGGTGTTCACCGCCGAGCGGGAGTCCACCTTCGGACGCTGGTCGGCAGAGGTGAGGACACGGGCATCGGAGTGCATAATGGACTGAATGAGTTCCATACATTTCTCGGCATCGGAGCCGTACTCCACGCTGACTGTCCAGTCCACACGGCGCAAGGGTTGTGCAGACACGTTCTCGATATTGCTGCTGAAAAGTGTGCCGTTAGGCAGGACGATGACACGATTGTCGGTAGTGAGAATCTTGGTAGAGACGATAGATACCTCCATCATAGTACCCGAGACACCCGATGCGGTAATGAAATCGCCCGCAACTCCAATTCTTTCTACGTCTTTTCTACGTAAATGATAAGGAGAGTAAGGCTGATTGCATATAAATGCATATTTCCTGTATATCAGCGCAGTCGGTCGGCGGCACGGACGAGGGCTTCGTCTTTGAGGATACGGCGGGTTGCCATCAGGGTAAGAATCATATTGATGAGCGGGATGGATGCCCACACAGTGGGGTACCAGTCTGCGCCGGTCAAAATCATATCGTTGACTGGTTCGTATCCCTTAACGATAAAGGCGATATAAAGTGCCAACAGGGCATAATAGCCCACGCAAAGGATAACATTTACAATGTTGAGACGCGCCTGCAACAAGCGGCGTTTGAAGAGGAAAATGTCCACCAGAGCAATCAGCGGGATAGCCACCGTGATGACCGCCAAAGGCCACTTAGAGAATGTGGCGAGCGTGATGTAGGCAGTGCCCGTTGCAGGCAGAAACTGCATAGGCGAGAAGAAACAAAGCAGCGTGCCAAGCACTACTACAAGAAACAAATAAAGGGTTTGAATACGTTGTATCATACTATTTTGTGGATTATCCTAAGAGGGTAACTTGATTGTCTGTGAGTTGGTACTTTTCCCCTGTAGCGGGGCATATGGCGATGCCGCGGGCGTCGAAAGTGAGTTTTTCTCCGTGGCGGCTCACCCAACCGATGCGGCGTGCGGGATTACCGACCATAAGGGCGTAGGCGGGGACGTCTTTCGTAACGACCGAACCTGCGCCGATGAGGCAGTATTCGCCGAGTGTGTGTCCGCAAACGATGGTGGCGTTGGCACCGACGGATGTGCCCTGTTTGAGGATTGTCGGGCGGTACTCCGCTTTGCGACTGACCGCCGCACGCGGGTTGATGACGTTGGTGAAGACCATACTCGGTCCGAGGAAGACATCGTCCTCGCAGCGGACACCCGTGTAGACGGACACATTGTTCTGAATCTTGCAGTTGCGCCCCAACACCACATCGGGCGAGATAACCACGTTCTGCCCGATATTGCAGTCCTCACCTATGCGGCAGCCTGACATAATATGCGAGAAATGCCAAATCTTGGTGCCGCGACCGATGCTACAGCCTTCATCCACATAGGAGGATGGGTGGACGAAATAATCCGACTGCGACTCCCCTCGCCCCCTCGAGAACACCCCACTGCACTCTGTTTGTGGGGACCCCGTAGAGAGGGTGTCCGTGGGGTCGGTATATGGATTGTCTTGCTTCATTTTTCGTTCTATTTTGGTTGTTTATGGGTTGTCTATCCCTTGCTCATCCCTTGCGTATCCCTTGCTGTTTTGCCCGACTTTCTTCCGAAGTTCTCTCGGTATTCTCTCGGGAAATTGTCGGGGGTGTATCGCGGGTCGGTCGCGGGTCGGTTAGAAGAACAATTTGAGAATGTCGTTTCCGTTGGCGAAAATGAGCAGGGCAAGGAGCAGCCAGAAGCCGATGTTGTTGGCGATTTCAAGGAACTTGTCGCTCGGTTTGCGGCGTGTAATGATTTCCCAAAGCAGGAAGAGGATATATCCGCCGTCGAGGGCAGGAATAGGCAGGAAGTTCATAAAGGCGAGAATGAGGCTGAGAAATGCCGTCATGTGCCAGAACGAGAACCAGTTCCACGTGTCGGGGAACATATTGCCGATAGCCCCAAAGCCGCCGAGCGATTGTGCGCCCTCTTTGGTGAAGACGAGGCGGAACTGCTTGACATACATAGCGAGCATATCCCAGCCATATTTGATTCCTGCCGGAATAGACTGCCAGAAAGTGTAGTCGGTATGCTCATAGTGGTAGAACGCTATGGGGAGGCGCGGATAGACTCCGAGTTTGCCTTGGTCGCCGATGAAAACACCGGTATGGTGCAATTCGCCGGCACGGTAATAGTCCACAACGACGCTGTCGCACGGGTGGGCTTGCAGTATCTCGGTGGATTGGATATAGCACAGACCGTCCTGCCCGTTGATACCGACGATGCTGTCGCCCGCCTGCATCCCGCCATAGTAGGCAGCCCCGCCTTCCAATACAGAATCAACGACAAAGGGCATAAAATAGCCGATGAGTTGGTAGTTGCGTTTTTGGTAGGACTTGTCGTCGCGCTGTTTCTGCCGTTCCTGACGGTCGAAGTCGTTTTGCAAAGCGAGGTAGCGTGTGCCGAGGTCTTTGGACATAGTGAGTGCGACGGTATCGTTGCCACGCAGGACGACTACATCCTGTTTGCCTTCGATAATCAGCCATTGCACGACATCGCTCAGTTCCTGCGGTTCCTGTCCGTTGATAGACAGTATCTTATCCTGCTGCCGGAAACCCTCTTGCTGCAGCAGTTCGGAGTAGTAGAGACCGGTATCGATATTGTGCAGCGGTAGCGAATCCTGTCCCCACGAGAAAAGTATCAGGACGAACATCACGAGTGCGGCAACAAAATTGACCAGGATACCGCCCATAATGATAAACAGGCGCTGCCATGCGGGTTTGGCGCGGAACTCCCACGGCTGCGGCTCGGAGGGCAGGTCGGTGGCGGACTTGGTCTCGTCCACCATACCCGCGATGGCGCAATAGCCGCCGAAAGGTACCCAGCCGATGCCCCACTCGGTGTTGTCGGGGTCGCGACGCCAGTCGTCTGCAGGCAAAGCCGCACGCTCCGTATCGGTCATCGGGCGATAGATCTTGTTGCCTTTTTCGTCCAATTTGGGTTCGTGGGTGATAGCGTCTTCCACCTCCACCATAGCGGGTTCCACATTCTTGGCAAAGAAGCGGAAACGCCAGCGTCCGCCCACTTTTTTCGCCCTGAACAGTGAGAAACGGGGGTTGAAAAACATATAGAATTTCTCTACACGCACCTTGAAGATACGCGCGAAAGTAAAATGCCCTAATTCGTGAATGACCACTAAAAAACTAAGCGCAATGATGAGTTGTAACCAACGCATTTTTTTCTAATTATGAATTATGAATTATGAATGAAGAATTATGAATAGAATTTACAAATTTACCAATCTACAAATTGCCGCTTCAGCGATCTGCCTTGCAGCCGTGTCGGTTGCTACATAGTCTTCGTAGGTAGGAGCGGCGATATATTCCGCTTTAGCCATTGTATCGGCTATGATGTCCGACATCTGCAGGAAGCCGCATTGCCCCCGACGGAAAGCGAGGTTTGCCACCTCGTTAGCGGCATTGAGTACACAGGGGATATTGCCCCCGCGGCGGGTGGCTTGGTATGCCAAACCGAGGTTCGGGAATCGCTCGAGGTCGGGTTTCTCGAAAGTCAGGTCGTGCGTCAGTAACAGATCCAAGCGCGGGAAATCGCTCGGAAGCCGCTCGGGATAGGTGAGTGCATACTGGATAGGCAGGCGCATATCGGGGGCTCCGAGTTGGGCTTTGACTGCGCCGTCGCAGAACTGCACCGCGCTATGGACGATAGACTGCGGGTGAACCAGCACCTCAATCCTGTCCACCTCTACGCCGAACAGCCACTTGGCTTCGATGACCTCGAAACCTTTGTTCATCATACTGGCGGAGTCGATGGTAATCTTTGCGCCCATGTCCCAGTTGGGGTGCTTGAGGGCATCGGCTGCCGTAACGTGCGCCATCTGCTCGCGGGTGAAGGTGCGGAATGGTCCGCCGCTGGCGGTAAGGAGAATCTTCTCTATCTCGTTGTTCTGTTCTCCCGCAAGTGACTGGAAGATAGCCGAGTGCTCGCTGTCCACAGGCAGGATAGGAGCGTGGTACTGCTGTGCCAGACGGCAGATGATGTCCCCCGCCACGACGAGGGTCTCTTTGTTGGCAAGGGCGATGGTCTTGCCTGCCCGTATAGCCTCCATCGTGGGACGCAAACCGGCATAGCCTACCATTGCCGCCACCACGATGTCGATACTCGGCATCATCACCATCTCGGCTATGGCGTCTGCACCTGCCCACACCTTGATAGGCAGGTCGGAGAGTGCTTCTTTGAGCGGCTGATAGAGACTCTCGTCGGCAATGCACACCACTTCGGGGTGGAACTCCCGTGCCTGCCGTATGAGCAGGTCGATGCTACGGTTCGCCGAGATGGCATACACCTCAAAGCGGTCCGGGTTCGCCCGCATAACGTCCAAAGTTTGCGTGCCGATACTGCCCGTGCTGCCTAATATCGCAATCTGTTTCATTTACAAATCTACACACTTACAAATTTACAAATTTCGCCCTTAAAACGCAATCACTTCTTCGGGGTTGATGCACTGACCGTTTTTCCACAATTCGAAACCCAACAGCCGCTGTTCGCCGACTATACCGAGTGTTTCCCCTGATTGCACTTGTGCTCCTACCTGCTTCAGCACCGTTCCTATCCGGCGGTACACACTCAGGTAGTTCTCGTGCTGCACCAGCATTGTGTAGGTGTCGTCCTGTTCCTGTTGTACATAGATGACCGTGCCGGATAGTACGGAAGTAACATTCTTGTCGTCTGTGGTCAGCAGTACGATACCGTATTGCTTTTGTTCGGGTGCGTAATGCGCTGCAACCACACCTTGTACCGGTCTGAAAAAACTGATGGTAGGCAAAGTGTTAGGCGTATCAAAGAACTGCAGATAGTCTTTCTCTTTTTCCTCGTACTGCGAGAGAAACTCCTCGGTGGCTTGGTTTTTGGCTTCGAGCAACTCCGCCCGCATAACAATCTGCATAGAGTCGAGACTCTGCACCGTGTCGGACTGAATCTCACCCGCAGTAACCTGTTTGATTACCTCCAGGTAACGGCGTTGCAACTCGAGGTCGGTACTGAGTGAATCCACTCGCGCCGACTCGGTAATCAGTTGTTGGCGAATACTCTCACCATACCCGGGTAAGACATTGCGGATAGGAGTGTAGATAATCAACAGCGAGAAAACGCCCACTACTACGACAAATAGCAGAAAGAGCATACTGAATACGCCGAGTCCGCTCAAGCGGATATGCCATTTCTCATTCAGACTGCTCTCGTCTATCACGGTCAAACGGTATTTGTACCGTGCCCGCTGCCAAAAACCTTTCTTTTTCTGCCGATTGTTATCCATAGTAGGAGATGGTATAGGTCTGATAGGGCTAATAAGTCCCATCAGACCTATAACCTGCTCTGCATATTATTAATTGTTAATTGAGTATGGTGCACCCCGTGCATGGCTTGAGTTGCTTGAAGAAGTCGTTGCCCTTGTCGTCCACGAGAATGAATGCGGGGAAGTTCTCCACCTCGATTTTCCAGATGGCTTCCATACCCAACTCGGGATACTCCACGCACTCGATGGACTTGATGTTCTCCTGTGCCAGGATAGCAGCCGGACCGCCAATCGAACCGAGATAGAACCCGCCGTGCTTCTTGCAGGCGTTGGTTACATCCATCGAGCGGTTGCCTTTAGCCAGCATGATCAGGCTGCCTCCGTGGTCTTGGAACTCGTCCACATACGGATCCATACGCCCTGCCGTGGTCGGACCCATCGAACCGCAAGCCATACCCTTAGGCGTCTTGGCGGGACCTGCATAGTAGATAGGGTGGTCTTTCAAATACTCGGGCATCGGTTCGCCGGCATCAAGGCGTGCTTTGATTTTTGCATGGGCGATGTCGCGTCCCACGATGATAGTGCCGTTGAGCGAGAGGCGGGTACCTATCGGGTATTTGGTCAGGATATTGCATACATCGCGCATCGGCTGGTTGAGGTCAATACGCACGGCATCGCCCTCACCGGCATGGCGCAACTCCTCGGGTATCAGGCTGCCCGGGTTGTTGTCCAGACGCTCCAGCCAGATACCGTCTTTGTTGATTTTGCACTTGATGTTGCGGTCGGCTGAGCAACTGACACCCAAGCCGATAGGGCAACTGGCACCATGGCGCGGCAGGCGTACCACACGCACGTCGTGCGCCATATACTTGCCGCCGAACTGTGCACCGAGACCTATCTTGTATGCCTCTTGCAGCAGCGTCCTCTCCAACTCGGTATCGCGGAAGGCACGCCCTGTCTCGTCGCCCGTGGTAGGCAGACTGTCGTAGTAGTGGGTGGATGCCAACTTGACGGTCAGCAGGTTCTTCTCCGCACTGGTGCCGCCTATGACGATAGCGATATGGTACGGCGGGCAGGCGGCTGTACCAAGACTCTTTATTTTCTCCACAAGGAACGGAATCAGTGTGCCGGGGTTCTGAATACGCGCTTTGGTCTCCTGGTAGAGGTAGGTCTTGTTCGCGCTGCCGCCGCCTTTGGTTACGCACAGGAAGCGGTATTCCATACCCTCGGTAGCCTCAATGTCTATCTGGGCGGGCAGGTTGCATTTTGTGTTCACTTCCTCGTACATCGTAAGCGGTGCGTTCTGCGAATAGCGCAGGTTGTCCTGAGTATATGTGTTATAAACACCGTGGCTCAATGCCTCTTCGTCGCAGTAGCCCGTCCAGACCTGCTGCCCTTTCTCACCGTGTACGATAGCCGTTCCGGTATCCTGGCAGAGCGGCAGTTGCCCCTTGCAAGCCACTTCGGCATTGCGCAGGAATGTGAGAGCCACATACTTGTCGTTGGCACTGGCTTCCGGGTCGCGCAATATCTTGGCTACCTGCTCGTTGTGGCTGCGGCGCAGCATAAAACTCACGTCGTGGAAAGCCTGTTGCGCCATCTTGGTGAGACCTTCGGCTTCCACTTTCAAGATCGGGTGTCCCTCAAACTCGCCAACCGACACATAGTCTTTGGTCAGCAGATAGTACTCCGTTTCGTCTTTACCGAGTTGAAACATCGGTGCATACTTGAATTCCATATTATTAGGTTTGTTCGTTTATACGTTGTTTGTTTATTTCAAACGTCTCTTAAGACGTGCAAAGTTACTGCTTTTTTTCGATATGTACAAGCCCCCTTCCAATATAGTTAGAGTTAATCGAAGTCTATATACTCCGTATAACGGCATCGGGTGATTATCGGGTGATTATCGGGTGATTATCGGGTTGTTAATAATACAATATGCTGAGGGTGCAACATAAAAAGGCTGTCTGACACAGGGTTGACAGCCTCTTTTGTATGCTCGGAAACAATGGAAAGTATTTGTGTTGTCGGAAGTTTGTCAGTCCGCAATGCAGCGGCACGGGAATGACTTATGCAGCGGGAGCCGATAGCGGATTCCTATTTCTATACCCGTCAGAAAAGGCGAGTATTTGCCTGATACAACAGGGGTGGAGATAAGTGTGCTGTATTCCGGTATGAAATAGTGCGGATCGCGTACGTTTTTATCTGTGGCGTTTTCGTGGAAACCGACCTCTCTATTCCCGCCGGCGGTATTGCTTGTGCCGGGCGATGTATAGACCGCATACTTGCACAGTACATCTGCGCATAAATCCAAAGAACGGGTTAACGGAATGAGTACACCTATCCTGCCTACTATGGATAATTGTTGCCGGTTGGCAAACCGGTCTTTCAGGTTGCCTTCCGGAGCAAAACCGGTGGTGCGGTAGAAACCGTGTGCCGGTACATCGTAGAGCGTCAGTCCCCATTTGTCATAGAAACCGGTATGCTCTATATCGCCGGATGCACGATAAGAAGATTGTACGCAAAATCCATATTCTGCGCCGGCTGCTATTTGCAGACTGAGATGTGAGAAAGGTACTACCGACATTAGCATCAGTTGCGGAGCAATATAGAGTTGCTGCTGCCGTTCGCGCCACTTGTAGATAGCCAATATATGGTCATACCGTTCCCCAGCGACCATATCGTCTGCATCGGTATCTGTAACGTCATTCCATACAAGGCGGTTGTCATCTAACGAAACCGACTGGCCATACCGTGTAAAGTCGGCTCCCACACCGATACCGAAATACGTGGTAAAGAAATAGTTTATTCCGAGGTGTGCGTTTATTCCGTAATCGCCGATGGTAGAGGTCTTCAAATCGGTTTGGGCTGTGTTGTATCCCAATTGAGAATAGCCCGCTCCTATTGCCACGTCGAATGACACTTCACGACCGGAGCGGGTGGAGGTGCCGTATAGTCCGTTGCGTTGTGCCTGTACGGGTATTGTATATGCCAAACAAAGCACACAAATGCCAAAGCGTAGAGTTAGGGTCAGTGCTGAATTACGCATTGTTTCTCGGCTTGAATAGTATTATCGGAATAGGTAGTTATTTTTACACGGAAAACAGGGCTTATCCACATTGTACGCTGAGCCACTATGCGGCGCACCGGTTCGGCTCCCGCATTCTCATCTGCGGAACGGGCAATGGCATCAAAATCTTGAGGACATGACTGTTCCGTTGTGCCGTCTATTGTTTGCATAACACAATGATACAGCCCGCTTAATCCTTCAGGGGCGTGATAAAACTGCTCAACGGCATTGGCAATCGGTTGTGCATTATGATACCATTGATAGGAGGTGTATCGCCCGGCAGAATCCGGAATAAAGACCACGTCAGCCCATTTCTTGTACTGTATAATGTTTGGTATAATGGACAGATGCAGGGTATGCCGTATGGAATCGCACCCTTGTACCGTCTTTTCCGTATATAGGTAATCGCCCGCTTGGCGGATAGGCTGCGACAGCCATATCCATTGGTAGGGCAGTTCGTCTTCGCAGAGAGACACATCGGTATTGTCTTCTACCGGTTGCGCAGTGCACCGAATACGGAAGGTCAGACTCAAACTGTCGCAAGCGGGGTCGGATAGCGACTTTATAACAGAATTGACTGTGCTTATCCCCATAGCATCAGGACTATTGAAAGAATATCCTCTCCATTGGAAAGGAAATGGCGTATCATAGCAGACTATGGTGTCCACAGGTGCGGCTTCCACCACGGGCGGACAGGTATGGCAGTCTTGCGTGTGGACACGGAAAGCAAAGCGGATACTGTCACAACCGATATGGGCAGTTTTATACTTGACAATCGTATCCACTTTGCAAGTGCCTGTGGCATCGGTATTTTCAATACGGATACGGAATGTCTCACCATAGATGGTCTTTTGCCAAACATAAGGCAGGTCTTGCAGGCAAACGGTAGTATCTACAGGATTGCCGTTCAATACGGTCGGGCAACACTCGGCTTGTGGTTTCGGACTGACAATAAATACGGTGCGGTGCAGCACTTCTGTAGAGACATAGGTGGTGTTCTGGAACATAATGTCGTCCAAGCAGAAATCGTTACCTATACCGGCATTGCCGTTTCGGTCATATACACCGATGATCACATCATCGCAATCGCGTAATGTGTTGGTCCATTGTACCTCCACTTTGTGCCAGTCGTTGTCTTTTTCCGTCCCCTGATAGAGTTTGTGCGGGGTACCCAAATCCACTGTATCGGCTTTTTGGGTCCCATTGCGCAGTATCAGTACGAATTGCAGTTCTGCAGGGGAGTTGCTATGATCGCTTGTATTGGGGTGGGCAACCCAATATGAAAACAGGTAGGTGGAATCTTTCTGCAGTTTCAGATTAGGGTTACCTTTCTTTGTTTCGGCTTTCCACGCATATCCCTCTTTACCTGCATCAAACAATGCAAAATACTGTCCGCTATGTGGTTGGCGTACTTGATAATCGCGCCAAAAAGTATTGGCATTTGCCGTAATGGCATAGATGTTATTTATATAATTTTGGGGACAGTCGCCATAAAAATTGCTGCTATTATAGTTGCAACCTTTTGATTTGTCCCAATCGAAAGCGTACTGGTAATCCGATTCAAAATCGGGCGGGCAGGTCTCAAAATCACCGCTTGCCATCAGATTGTTTTTGGCATAAACCGTAGTGGTTACCACCTCGCATACTATGGTGTCGGTCGTGTTGCCGACAGTATAAGTGTAAGTCCTACCGGGGTATGGTATGGTGATATTTTTTCCGAGTTCTATTTGTTGCCACAGATAGGACGACTCCGATGTATTCTCTGCCCCCCGTAAGAATACATCCTCTCCCTCGCAGCCTGTCATACGTGTAGTATCTACCACAGTATTGTGTAGTGAATAAACCGTTTGTGCGTTGCTTGTTGCCACAATGACAACAAGCAACGCACAAACGGTGATTGTCTGCAGAAGCCGTCTGGACATAGGATAATCTGTTAGAAACGTAGTTGTTTTTCTGTTTCGGTACTACCGTCGTCAAAGTATGTTACCACCAACCGGAAATCGGGGGACAATACATAGACCCGTTTGGCTACCATCTGTTTGGTAGGATAGGGTTTGCTATCAACAGACTTGTCTGCATTGGCGATCGTGGTGGAACACGACTTGATGCTGCCGTTGAGCAAAACATAGTATTCGTCTGTATCATTGGGTTCGGATATACGGTAATACTGGGCGTTTCCCCCAATTTCAATGGCTTTTCCATTGCAGTACCATTGGTATTCCGTGTAGATAGAATCGCTGTTGTCCACAAACAGGAAATCATTCCATTTGCGATAGACAGGTACTGCACACGGTTCAGGCAGGTCGCAATCACGTACGGTTACCTCGAAATAGTCGGTAAACGCCACATTTGTCTCGGAGTAAGATACATTTTGGAACATAATGTCATCCAAGCAGAAGTCGTTGCCCCGCCATGAAGTAACGGTATCATATACGGCAATCATAACCTCTGCGGAACTGGCAGGTGCGGTCCAGATTACCGTTTGCTGATGCCAGTTATGGTCGTTGTTGGATAATGTGTACGGGTCGCCTAATTTTTCGGTAATGCGGTTCCCGTCTTTGTTGAGGTACGAAATCAAGAATTGCAGTGTAGCCGGTGTGGCGGAGAAATACTCCGTACCTTCTGCATTAGGAAAGGCTGCCCAATAGGAGAAATAGTATTTCTGCCCTTTCCTGATTTGCAGGTTCGGGTTGTCCTGACTATGAGTACCCTCCGAGGAATTGGTCTCCGCTTTCCACGCATAGCCTTTGCTCTCTGCATCAAAGAAACCGTAGTACTTGCCTCCATGTGCTTTGACAGAGGCAAAATCGCGCCAGAATTGGCTGACATCTTGTGTTAGCGTGTAGATGTCCTGCCCGTGACTACCATAGTTAGCCACTACATCTTTGCCCACATAGTAGTAGTCAGACGAGAACCCTATGCCTTCGTTCTCAAAGTCGCCCCCTGCCATCAGGTTGTTTTCAACCACGATGTTGATTTGGTAGGTCTTTACACTATATGTGTACTTGCCGAGGTTGTCGGTAGGTATTTTTACGGAACGTGTGTTGGCTCCGTTGACGGCGGGGTCGGTTGAACTCCATTCGTAGATGTCGCCCTCCAGCGATGCGGTGAGTGTGGCAGTGGTACCCATACAGAAACTGATATTGTGCGTCCGGCTACATTCTTGCGAAGCGGCAGTGGCAGAGAATGTGCGTTCGTCCACTTTGTTGGTGCAAGTCACATCGCTATAGATGCTCAGAGTAACCGTTACCGTTTCGCCTAATGCCACTTCATCGGAAACGGTGTACGACAAAGGCGACTGCGGTTTCTTTATCACTTTGTCTTCCGGCATAGCGGACGAGGATATTTTTACGCCGCATGGTGTGCTGTTAAATTCTGCATATATTCCCGCCACAAACTTATGCTTTGTGCAGTTGTATGCCATCGTGATGTTCGCATCTGCCAAAGGGCTGTCTTGTGTAGCCAATGGTTCTGCCATCCAACTGCAAGTACCATTTTCGTCCGTTACTACGCAATACAGTGCGGAACTGCCCACCCACGAGGTAGTCCATGGATTGAAATCATCGATGTTGTAGTTCAGTTCGTCGCCGTTGTTTATTTGCAGTGTGCGGTCGGTGCCGGCAAAGCGCAGTTTGTTATTCACGCTCCGATTGAGTTTGTATGAATAGAGTCCTGTATAGCCTGCCACGGGGGTCATTTTTTTGCAGATACCTATATCGTCCGAGCGCAGCATATAGGTGGTATAGCAGCACTTGTGTTGTGATACGTCCAAATAGATAGTGGTTCCGCTTGGTATGGTAGCAAATACAGTATATGCCGACAAAACAGCAAACAATATGATGGATATGCGTTTCATATTTATCATTCGATTAGGGTAGGATCGGTGTTATTCGGTTGCTTCTACGGTTTGCATCAATTGCAGTTCCCGGACGGGTTGTCCGTTTTCCAGAGGGATAATCTCCACACGCCGATCCAAAGCAATGGTGTGCTTGGTGCCGTCTGCGGTAATATAGGCTATATCCGACGAGTGTGCTTCGATATGCAGTTGGTTTTCTTTCACCCCTTTCTCTTCCAGCATTTTTGCCACTACTTTGGCGCGTTGCTCTGACAATACACGGTTTTTGCGTGCATTGCCTTCTTTGCTGGCATGTCCTGAGATGATAATCTGCTGGTCAGGGTTCTGTATCAGTACGGCTGCAATCTTGTCCAACACATCGGCGGGTTCCAATTTCGGGGTGGTGGAGTTGACATCAAACCAGATGACGGATATGCGCATTACCTGTACAATCTGTTTAGCGGCTTCTTTCTTCGGTTTGAGAGTTGTCTCCGTACGTGCGGTGAGGGTGTAGGTAGTGTCGCACACTTGCAGTTTTTCGTAGGTGGGTTCGGGTTTCTTGGGTTTCTCGATGTGGTGCCACGATACGCCTACCGTAACGCCTACGCCCCACGGATGGGTGGCAGAGGCGAGGTTGGAATTAAGCAAACCAGCGTACTCGTTCATAAAGATGTGGTTGCGGTAGTCGGGCGTTTTGCCTGTCTGTTGCCAGCCTATCTCCTGTCTGTCTGTTTGCTTGGCAGGGTTGAGGTCGAGACAGCCCACCTGGAAATACATACCGCACATCAAATCCACTTGCTGATTGAGCGGAATCATCACGCCAACACTGGCATCTACGGCAAGCGAAACAGGTTTTTGTTTCAGTTCGCGGCGTTCTGTATTCCAATCAGTGCCGATATGCTCTGTATAGAAATCGCGGTCTCCGGTCATATTTCCTTCTCCTTCACGTATGAGCATATTCCATTGCGGATAGTAGCCTTGATGCTCCAATGCCCCTTTGTGGAGAGCCCATCGGTTATAAACCGGTACGCCTATGCGTATGCCTGCGCCCGCATAGAGACGGAGGTTGTTATCATTAAGGGGGTATTGGCACTGAATGCCGATAGGGAAATCCACGATGTGTGTTATCTGTTGTTCGCACCAGTTGTGCGTAAGTGCATAGTGGTCGTATTTCTCCCCCTCGCTGTCGGTTGTGCCGGTCCAGACGGTGGTATTGTTGAGTACACTATGGCTGCCGAAAGCCGAGAAGCCCACGCCCATAGTTACGCCCCAGTTGGGGTGGAAATAGTAGGCGTATTGCACTTGCAGTTGCCCCTGCAGGTCGCCGCGGTTGAGGCCTGCTTTGTTGCCGTCTTTATCTCGCATGGTATGTCCCAGAGAGCCGTATCCCAATCCGACGAGGGCTTGTACATAGTGTTTGGCGGGGAGGTCTTTTGGCACGGTTATCTCGGGGTCAATACGTTTTGTTACGGTACGGCAAGCGACCGAGTAGGTAGTGTCTTGATAGGTATAAACGATTTTCTCTTCGTCTTCCGCTATGTCGGACGGCTGTACTCCGCGTACTTGGTAGGTGGTAGGCGGCACGGGTACATTGGTGATATAGATAGTGCCGCGTTTGGCTTTTACGATATATTGTTTGCCGAGTATTTTTTTGATAGCCGATGTGGCACTAATGTCTTTGAACTTGCGTGTAACGGGCATAGCCTCGTCGAGTTCGGCACAGGAATAGTCAAGTTTGTAGTCTGTTCGTTTGCAGATGTCGGTCAGTACGTCGGTGAGCGGAGCCTTGGTGTATGTGCGTGTCAGTTTTTTATGTTTAGAAGACTTGCCTCTCGGTGCAGCCATAACATTCCCCGCTATCAGCACAAAGCACAACAGCAGGAGCAGAAAGGAGTGTGAACGATGTTGCATTGCTATTATACAAAACTTATTCTCCGAGTTGCAGTTTCTCAACTCGGAGAATAAGTGATAAGGGTCAGTACTTATTTTGCTATTTGTCCAGTGGTGGTGTACAATATACCATTGCGGAGGATATAAACCGCGCCGTTGCGTACCAGTTTGGTGGCAACCGTTTGCAGGTTTGTATTATTAAGAGCGGTAGGATCACTATTGATAGCAACCGTTATTTGTTTTGCATCAGCATCAAATGTGATAGTTACGGAGTCTCCTGCTTTGCAATTGGTCGGGAAATTCCCTGCAGCTCCATCTGTACTATTATTTTCGCCATAGTTGGTACCGTTCCAATTGGGTTGGCTGCAGACCTTAAATGTTACATTTTCTATTTCCGCAGTGAAAGAGTAGTGCCATAGGTTGGTATGCTCCGGATCCTGTGTCATTGCTTCATGGCTCCAGTTGTTCATATCGCCGGCTACATAGAATTTAGTTTCCGTAATCGGTGTTTCACCTTGTCCTTGCTGACTGGCAGAAATTTTCTTGGTGTCGGCATTGAAGATGATAGCAGCCTGTCCAGCAGCGGCGAAAGTTACTTTCACGTTCTCTCCGTTGGCACTAAGTGCGATTGGCGAGTTCTCGTCAATGTTATTTTTGTTATATTGTATAGCCCATGTCCCTTGCGTAATTTTAAATTCGTAGGAAGCAGCCTCTGCAGTAAACGTATATTTCCACAGGTTCTTGTTTTCGCTGTCTTGCGTCATCTCTTGCGATGTAGGGTTCCATTCGCAACCGGGGAGCGTACCAGCCACGTAATACTTGATGTCCGTAACGGGTGTTTCCGTATTACCGCTTACCGTGATACTTGGGATGGCGGGATCGAAAGTAATGACTACTACATCACCGGTTTTGCAGGAGAATACGATATTATTACCAGTCTCATTACCATAGGTGGCGCAGTCCCATCCGGTAGCACACGCTGTAATTTTGAACTCGTATGTGCCGTCAGCGGTGGCAGTCCACGTGTAGGTATAGACATTGCCGTCTTTTACCATTTCGCCCCGGTTGTCCCAAGAAATGCCGGGGATTGTACCTGCTACATAATAGTCAGCGGCGTTGAGAGAGAGTGCTGCCAAACACAGCACAAAGAAAGTGAACAGTTTCTTCATGATAAATTAGAATTTAGAGGTTAGTATATTAGTTGTATGTTATTTGTAGCGGCTGCAAAATGTGTCAGTTTTTCTACAAAAACGGTGCAAAGGTACTGCTTTTAGGGGATATATACAAATTTTATTATATGTTATAAAACATAATACAGGATGTGTATGCTCTATGCTACAACATTCACATTCCATCGTTATGCTCTCGACAGAGTATGCAGAACAACCTGTTAGTCAATAGATGTGGTTATAGGGAGAGTGTATTTTTTCAGGGCGGCTGGAACTCATAAGGCGGATTTATAATAGTTCGGCAAAGCCGATAACGATGCGGGAGGATAAGGAGTTCTACTCAAGCCATAGGCTTTCGTTTCGCTTCGGCACTCAGTGCGCTGCGCACACCTGCCTTACGCTTCACGTCTCCCAAGTGCGTAGCATAGTCATACGGTTTGTGGCAAACCGACCGCGGGCGGGGCGCCCGCGTCCCCGACTATGGTTTGCAGGGAAGCCGTAGCATCTGCGTCACCTGTGAAGGTCAGTGCCAACTCTCGTGTAAACATCGGGATTGACGGCTGAATCACCTAAGAATCACCTAAGAATCACCTAAGAATCACCT
>ERZ808275.387-NODE-387-length-18701-cov-7.446906_pt1 | contig 18701 bp, 23 predicted proteins | sample MGYA00520894_ERZ808275 | MGnify/ENA primary metagenome ERZ808275 (study PRJEB31516, sample SAMN03275598) | gut metagenome | biome: mammalia-associated habitat; material: feces | host: Papio cynocephalus | place: Kenya | collected 2012-08-03 ...
TTTATTACCTCAAGCCGCACAACCCAAGCATCTTAACAAACCGCTCACGTGTTGCGGCCGTATCGAAAAGCACGCGCCCGAACCCGAACAATCTCATAAGCCCTTTTGCGAACGGTGCGGCACGCTCCACCATGAGCACATCAAGCGACATATCACCCGCCTGTAGCGTAAACAACAGCCCGCTGTTGTTAGGTATCTTACTGTTGACGTAATACACGCCCGCTATATCGTCGCACCATACGCCGAACCTATCGCCGCCGAAGACGAATCCATAGCGGTATCTAGCCCGTGCAGGTTTGGAACCTAACAGATTATCGCCGCCGTTCGCGAATTCGTTTCCGAGCATCACGGCGGCGTAAGGCGTACCAGATACGAGCCTACCTACCACGGTTTCGGCTTCTTGCGCTGCAAACGCGGCATCTTTAGCGTAGTGCACGAGGACGCTTTTTCCGTTGTGCCAACTATAACCAGACGGCGTTGATATCTGCGCTTCGCTTCGAATCCCCGCGAACGCGAGCAGCGGCGCGGTCAAGTCGCACGCGTTGGCGAGCGCGAAAGCGTGCACGTTCGGGCGGTCGCGAAAGACTGATTTAAGCAGGTTGAGAAACACGCCTACCTCGTCGCGAAGATACCCGGGCGGCGTTTTCACCTCGCGGATGAATTCGTCGAACACGACGGTATCTACTTTAGGGAACGCCACGCCCTTATACGATTGACCTTGCGAAAGCGTAAGGCAATGGCACACGGTCGACCATGCTTCCGCGTCATCGGCGGTGCGCTTTCGACCCTCCCAACGCCTACCGACGTAACGGAATTCGTAGCCCTCCATATACCCGTGCGCTAACACGTCATCGAGCAGTTTAGGCGCGGTTTTTGCCGTTTCATCGTCGTAACGTCTCACCCATGCGAACTGTGCTCCGCTTCGTGCCCAACGTTTCAGGCCGCGCAACGTGAAACCGAACGATTTACCATACGAACGCATACTGATAACGAGTGTCAACGGGGCACCGTAGCTACACGTTTTAGCTACGGGATAGTACTCACGGGTTGATGATTGATTCGTCATATCTAATTAACCTTGGCTAACTTTTGTTATTCAAATGCGCGAGGGTTTCCAGACGCAATCGAACCAACGATTCGAATTTTACAGTTTAGCCCAAACCGTGCTCCCTCGCGCGTATCCATTATATCATGTGAAAACCGAAGGACGCTTTGTGTTCGCAGATTATTGCAGGGACGCTTTATTGAGAAGAAGATTAGGGTATATTACCGTCCCTGCATTTCATATTATAAGCAAGAAAGCCGCCCCGAAGGACGGCTTTCACGGGTTGGTATCCGACAACCCATATCAGAGGGCACCCGTGCTTGCGGAACAGGTGCAGGACGATTATAGCACATCATTCCGCGTATCGTCTAACTTCCCAGGTAGCAACGTTCTTCATATACGCTACCATATCGTCTTTCCAGTAAGGCCCCATCGGGTGGGCGCTCCCGCCGCCGTGCCCCATGAGCTTGTTGTCTCCCATGTACATTTCCACATGGTCATAGCTCGTGTTGCCAGGTTTGGTTATGGCATTCCAGTCGATGAGCACCAAATCGCCCACCTTCATATCGTACATCTCTTCCACGTTGGCGGGCATTCCCGAATTGCCCCAGGCGATTTGACGGCCTTTTTCCGCCTGCTCGCCCGTCCAGGTTCCCACGTCTATCGACGCGGCCTGCTGGTAGGCGTACCACACGACCCCTGAGCAGTCCGTATAGCCGCTCGATTCTGGGGACAAGCGCCCAGCGCCCTGCGAGTAGGAAAACTTCTTTTCCCACTTCTTCATAAGCTCTGCTGCTGCTTGAGCGGCGGCGCTTCCCGTTGCCGTGCCCCCGCCTGTCGTGCCACCTGGGTTGTCGGTGCCGCCCTTGCGGTTGAACGGTATCCAGATGTTCGGAGCCGAGTACGTGCAGAGCAGGCCGTTCGGGTAGGACGAAAGCCCCCACACGAGGATTTGCCCGTTGCGCAGTTCGACTCGCGTTATGTCGTTGTCGGGCTGCGATACCGTGGGCGTGTCCCCGCCTGAGGGCGTGTCCGTCACTTGCCCGAAGTCGGGTGGGGCGCTCTCCCCGTCCCAATCCTTGAGCATGTCGTAAGCGGTGTTGTAGCGGTTAGCGTACTTGCCAATCCACGAGTTCATGGTGGTCGCGTGCAGGTTCGCGAGGGTCGCGGAACCGCCGCACGAGCGCGTTACCTGCCCGCACGCTTGCGGGGACTGATGGTAAATGCACATCGCGTACACGAGCGTTTGCGGCCTGTCCTCGCTCCACCCCCACCCCACCAGGGTGTCGATATAGCGTGCCGCTTCGTCCTTCCACTTCTGCTGCTGAATCTTGTGGTTCTCGGAACGGGTTGCCATGGTTTGCCAGGCGGACGCTTCGGCATCGGTGAGATAGCGTGAAGTCCACCAATCCCAGGAATCGCCGTGCTCATCCACGTCGGAAACAAGCTGAGGGGCGGACGCTGCGAAAGCCGTCCACCCCTCTGTGTCCCCGTCGCGGCACATCTTGAGCAGGTCGCTCGCGTTCTGCCCGTATTCCTGCATCATGCCGATGGTGATGGGGTCTGCGCGGTACACGCCCGTCCAGTCCCAGTCCGATTCCACCTTGCCGATAACGTACATGGCGTACATTATCGTGTTGTCGCGCGTGGGCATGGTTTACGCCTTACATGCCGATGGGGTACATGATGGTGCAGCCGCCGTACGGGGCACCCGCCGTGTTGTCAGTGACTAGCGTGATGGTGCCAGTCGATGCGACGATTTCAGCACGCACGCAACCTTCGGCGGTTCCGTACCAGATGAATTGGAACTGGTCGCGGCCAGGGCGGCTACCCGATGGAATAGTGCCGATGTTGAGACGGGTCGAGGACGGAGCGTACCCGTTGAGGTAAATCTTCACGTACGCGAGGTTGAGCGCCTTGTTGTACGCGTGCACAACGTTCACGTTGTTAGAACTGTAGAGCTGCTGGGAAGTCCACTGTTTCGCGGACGCTTCGGTAAGCGCGTCGCTCGCCTTGCTGATAGCGTCTTGGATAGACGCATCGAGCTTGCCCGTGGTAACGGAGCCGTCTGCAATCTTCTCGCCCGTTACCGCGCCAGAATCAATCTTGACGGTTGTTACGGCGTTTGCCCCGATTTTGTCCGCCGTCACCGCGCCGCTTGCAATCTTAGCCGACGTTACCGCGCCGTCCGCAACACCGGAGGACGCTGGGACGGAAAGCGTGCCGTCGGTTGTGATGGTAAGCCCAGAGCCGACTTTGATTCCACCGAGCGTGACCGACGTTGCTATGGGAATGGTGCCCGTGCCGCCCCCGCCCTGCGAGGTGGTGGAAAGCACGCCCGCCGACGTGATGGAAAGCCCGTCGCCGACGAGGATACCGCCCTTGGTCGTGCGGCTAGCGGTAGGCAAAACGTACGGGTCAAGCCCTCCGTCCTCCACCTGCTTGAGCGCCGCGTCGGTCGCGTTCGCGAGCGCGTTCATGTCCCCCACGATGTCCACGACTTCATCGCCGCTGATGGTGGGCAGGTTGTAGTTGTTTGTTGGCATGGTTTACTCCTTAAACGTAGGTGAAAATTAGGTTAAGAGCCATTGTCATTCCTTTTGTGTAATACCCATTTCCGTATTGTGGAACATGTATCTCGGTTTTATTACTATTTTTTGTATATCTTGAATAGTATTCACGTGTTGATGGCTCGTTTAGATTGGTTTGAACACCCATAACGCCGACTATGAAGGTGTATCCACTGCTAGAGGTCATGTCTTTAACGTTAACCCCGTTTAGATATGTTTCGCCATTTCCTGAATGTCTTATCGCAAAAGTCACACCCGTAAGGTTAGATAAAAGCTGTAGCGACAATATATATAGCCATTCCGACTGCGCTATGGCGTATAACTGAAAACTCGGGGTTGTGGTTGAAAGAGTCCAGTTTCCTATTTTTATCTCGCTAGTTGAACTGTGAATTGAACGAACTAATGAAGCACCACTTCCTCCCCCTCCTAACGCCTGCAACTGCCCTGACGCGTTGAACCCAATGGTAGAATCGTCCACTTCCACTTCAAGGCCGTTTGAGCCGTAGCCCAAACCCGCCGTGGTGTCCACGGGGACTTCCACCATGCCCGTTGTCGGGTTCACGTGAAGCCCGTTTCCCGCGTTCACGGAAACCGCGCCGTTCGCGACGGCAAGCCCGCCCGATTTGGGGAAGGCCGCTTTCGTTGTGATTAAATCTGCCATTCAAAGCTCCTAAACGCTGAACGTCATCGTTCCGTCCGCACCTACCGTCGCGGTCGCGAGGACGGTTTTCAACCGGGCGTTGATAAGGTCGTTGATATGCGCGTCGGTGACGGGAGCCGCAACGCTGATAACGCCTGCTGCGCTGATAGTCACGTTGGAACCCTGCTTAACGCCGCCGAGGGTGTCGGCGGTGGCTACGGGCAGGGTGTACGCTGCCGACGGGGTGACGCTGATAACGCCTTCGACCACGTTGATGTTGTCACCGATTTTGACGGTGCCGAACGCGGTCTTGCTCGCGGCTACCACCTTGGTTGTAATAGTTTCTGCTGCCATTTTTTTTTCCTTTCTATTCGGGCAACGTGAACGTGAGCGTTCCGTTGTCGGTCAAAACGGCTGATTGCAACGCTTGCTTGACGATGTCGATAACGTCGGCGCGGGCAACGCCACCGCCGCCCGTGCCGCCGCCTGTGGCCACGAGAACGCCCTGCTGCACGGCAAGGCCGCTTCCGTAGTTGAGCTTGACGGTGAGCGTCGCGCCGCCTTCCGCCTGCGCGACGGTCGCGCTAATCGCGTTCTCGCCCTCGGCTTTCGTTACGGCTTCCTGCTCGAACGTTTCGAGGTGGGCTTCCACGCCCGCCACCTGAGCGTCTACGTACTCTTTGGTAACGTCTCCTGCTCCGCCTGCCTGGGCGTTCAAGGTGCCGTCTTCGGTAATCGTGAGGTTCTCGCCAACCTTGATTCCGCCCACAACGTCGGCTGACGCGATGGGCAATTCCACTTCCAAATCATCGAACGCCGCCTGCGTCGATGATGAAAGCTCGTTCACAGCGTCCACGAGGTCGATTCTGCGTTGCTGCTCGAATGTCGGCAATGCCATATCTTATCCCTCCTCGTAAACGAATCCGTGAGCGTTGAGCACACCGTAGGTCGTGCCCTTCTTGTAGGTTCCAGTAGGCTGCGCGCCGCCCTCGGGGTGCCACTTTCCAGGCTCCCCCGCCACGGGGTCTGAAATCGCGTTCGCAGGGGTGCGGAACGCCTGCATATTGCCGTCCCCGAAGTAGAGGTTGGCGAAGTAGTCTATCTCGGTATAGGTCTTCCCGCCTGCATGGAGCGCGTTGTACGTGAGCTGCGTCGAGTCGAAATCCTTGTACTTCATGCCGAACGGGCGCGACGCGTCGAACAGCTGTCGCGTGGTAATCGTCATGCTTCTAAGGAACCCGTCCACGGGCGAATAGCAGTACGCGCGGCCTTTGCTGTATTCCTCGATTTCGTCTTCGAGGTTAGCCGTAACGCGGTCGATGAAATCGTACAGCTCGTTTCGAAGGTCTGCTAGCTCATCGTCCGATACGCTTCGGTCGCACACTTTCAAGATGGCCTGCAACAGCCACTGAATCTGGTCTTCGAGACGAACGGCGTACTTCCACGTGGGCGGCAGGGGATACTGATAACCCTGGTACGCGAAATCGAGCGCGTTCATCTTGTCGAGCCATAATGCCATTAGAAATCCTCCTTCCAAATCTGGTTGAACAACGGTTCAAGGCCATTGTAAACAATGTAGAGAGCGTTGTTGACGCTCATAGACCAATTGCTAGCCATGTCGCCGATGGTGCCGCTACGCCCGTAGTGCTTGGACTTCTGCGCGCTCTCCCCCGTGTTCTCTCCCTCGGTTTCCGTGAGGTTCGTCGCGTAGTTCTTGTTTCCCGAAAGCTGCGTTTGCGGCGTGGCCGAATAGAGGTTCGCCTGCTCTGCGTTCGACTTGGAGCTAGCGTCCACGTCATCGTAGGTTTCGTAGCCTGTCAAGATATCCACGTCTTGAAGCGCTTCGAACAACGGGTTCACCGTCGGCATCATGTCGTTCATGCGCCGACGGAGGAAGAACAGGAACTTTGCGGGAGTGTCAACGCCTATCTCACGGTAGGCGAACTTGTTGTAAATGCGGTTGTTGAGCCACGCGCGCTTCCCCTCGTCCCAAATCGGGTAGTCGGAAAGCGCATCGTCGTAAGCTTCGCCGTAGAGGTTCACCAAATCGTAGAGGGTGGGCGCTTCGTCTGAGTAGAGCATTTAGTCCTCCCTCGATGTCGTGGGCTGTCCAGGCATCGCCGCGAACTGCCCCTGGTTGTCGGGTGCGTTGTCGTGAAGCGGGTCTGCGTCGAGGTTCGTCCGCTCGTGCGGCACGCCCCATTCCACCCACATGTCCAAATCCTTGATGATGGTGTTCGCCTTGATGCAGAACTTTCGGCGTTCCTCAAGTCGGGTTCGGCGCATCACCATGATTTGCTCGTTGTTGGAGGTCGCTTCCGCGTCAATCATGCGCTCGCGCTTCTCGTTGTTCGTGTTGTCGATGCCGAGCATGGTGATAGCTTCGTTCAGGATTTTCTGCTTGTCCGACAAAAGCTTGTCCGCGACGTAGGGTGCCACGGTCTGCAACACGTCAATCATGCCGAGGTTGCCCGAAAGCTCGCTGTTCATCTGTATGTACTGGTCGTTCGCTTCGAGCTTGCGGATAACGTCGCGTCTAGAGTTCCTGCCTTCCTCGGTGCCCGTGATGATGTAAGGCGTTCGCTGCGCGCCGTGGTTCACGTCGAGGATAGCGTCGATACGCGCCAAACGCCGCGCGTAGTTCCTGATATCGGCGTAGAGCGGGAAACGGAGCATGTTGTCGAAGCACATCACAGCGTCGCGGTGCATGACCTTGTGCTCGCCGTTCTCGTCTGTCTGCACCCAACTCTCGCAATGGCGCTCCCATGTCTGGCCGTTCGGCGCGGTGAGCATGATTTTGTTCGGGTTCCAGTACATGTTGATGTTGTCGGCGGGTGCCGCGCTCGCGAAGAGCACACCGCCCTCGTCCATGAACAAGGCACCCTGCCCGAAATGCAAAAGCACGTACTCGATTGCGCGGGGGTCGATGCCCGCAGGGACGTTCGACCATTTGAACGCGCCGATTGCGAGCGATTCGAGATACCACACCCAATGTCGGTACTGGTTGATGTCGAACCGCTCGGCGGCGGTGAACATCTTCCGAACCCAATTACGCCCGTACTGCATGTCCATTTCGTCTGGCCAGTCCATAAGCTCGCATTCCTTGATTCGCTTTCCCATGTCCACCTCCTTAGTAGTAGTTGCCGATGATGGGGTCGTTGTCGCCGATGTCGTGGTTTGTTATCTCGTCGGGCACACGCCACACGGTAACGCCCTTTTCGAAGATGCCGCGGATAGTCTCTTTCGAGGTTTCGTCCGCCTTCACGCACTCCACGGACGTTTCGAGCATCTTCCAGTAGGTGAAATGCTCCATGCAGCAAAGGTCTTCAGGCGGTGTCATGAACTCGCGCACGGCGTAGCCGTACCTAAGCCAATACTCGCCGATGATATGCAAGTGGTTCTGGTCGATGGTCTTGAAACGCGTCTGCACGATGAACAGCCCGTTGCTCATCGAGAAGCCGCTTCCGCCCGCTTGACCGATGACGGAAGGCGCGGTGAGCGCCGCGTCTTGCACGGTCGCTTCGATTTTGGCTATCGAGTTCTCGTAATCGCCCTGCGCCGCCCATTGCGCCAAATCGAGGTTCTGCGAAGCAATGTTGCTCTGCATCGCCTGCGTGTTGTTCATCGCCGTGAGCCCCGTGAGGTTGTTCACGATTCCCTGCATCGAGTCCCAACCCGTGGCGCCGACCGCTCCCGACACGCCTGATATAAGCCCGTTGACGGCATCGCCTGCGGCGCTCGCAACGCCGCCCAAACCGAGCGCGTTTGCCCCTGTCATAACGTCGTTTGAAAGGTTTCCAGCGACGTTTCCGATAAGTCCTTGCGTTGACGCGTTCCAGTTGGCGCGGTTCGTGGCTATCTGCTGCTGAGCCTGGTCATACGATAGCTGCGCGCTTGCGTTCGACTTCGCCTGTTGCCACCCCGCCGAGTTGTATTGCCACTCACGCGTATGCGTGGTGGACGCGAGGTAGTTGAGGTAGTTGTCGTTCACAAGCGAGAACTTCGGCATTTCCGCGAGCCACACGGCCGAATCGAGGAAGTTGCCGCACACCTGAGGGCTTGCAAAAGCCGTATCGTCCATGGTCATGGACACAACGTTCCAGTGTTCAGCCCTATCGGTAGGGCTGTCCGAGTTGTAGTCGAACGGGTAGAAGCCGATTTTGATATGCCCGGGAACCGCGCAGGATATGTTCTTGAGCCGCAGTTGGTCGTGCCCCAAAAGCTCGGGCTTCAAAAGCACGGGGCTTCCGCTGCACGCGTTTATCTCGATAACCGAGTACGGGTAGCACCACAGCTTGTGGAGGTTCTTGTAACGCACAGGTATATGCGCCGCGAACTTACCCCACACATCTTCTATGGTGCGGTAGTAGCCTTGGTCGGGTGTGGTTCCGAGGAAGTACCCCGTAGCGCCGCCCTGAAACGTGACGGAAGGCCCGTCCGTCAAGAGCGCCTTGGGAAACGCCGTGACCGACAAAATGCCCTTGGCCACCCACGGCGCGTTTTTGAGCGACCCCATGAGCTTTTCAAACTCGTCAGCCGAGAGCGAGTACACGTTGCAACCACCGATAAGGCCGTCGGTCTTCTGTCCGTCAGCCGTTGTCATGGACGGGTTGGACGCGTCCCCCCAGCTCGCCACGAGGTCAACCGAACTCATGATTAGCACATGCCACCCTGAGCCTGGGCGGGCTATTGAGAAATTATCAGTTTCCCCGATAGCATACTCGCTTCCGATGTCCAACCCCTCGGCGGCGGTGAGGTAACGGCGCATGATAGGCGTGCGGCTCGTGCCCAAATCCCCGTAGTTCAAAGACGGTTGCGAGCACTCGGCGGCGATGCCGATATGCCCACGTTCGACGTAGCACCGCCCGAACGTGGCTGAATCGCCGTAGGTTGTCCAAACGTCCAGCTGCACGGCGATAGAGGTCGTGTTGGGCGCGACGTAGCCCACCGCCGTCACGAAGTAGTAGAGCTTGGGCGGCTCTTCCTCGCCTGGCACGGGGAGCTTCGGGTTCTCCACCACGAGGTAGTTGTAGGCGTATGCCTTTGAAAAAGGAACGTCTACAAAAATAGGGTCGTTCGGCTTCAAGTACGTCATGGAATCTAACGCAACCGAATCGCCGTCGAGGGAATCGAAGTACGCATCCTTCGCCGCCTGGTCTTGCCAATCGACCACGTTGCGGTACGTCGCGTCCCAGGGCACGCGGCAAAGCATGGCCTTCGAGTCTGTAGGCCACGAATAAGGGGTGAACCCCGAATCCTCGATAAGAGGTTCGGGGTTCTCGCCGCGCAATCTTTTAAGCAGGTTGCCCATTGCTATTCCTTGTCGGCTGCCTTAACGGCCTTGGAGCGGGTGGCCTTCACCTTGACGGCCTGCGTTTCAGCCGCGTTCTCCACTGCTACGGCCTTGGAGCGGGTGGCCTTCACCTTGACGGCCTGCGTTTCAGCCGCGTTCTCCACTGCTTTCTGAGTGGGAACGTAGCCCGTCTTATGCAGCAGCACGTTCGCAATCTTGGTAGCGTCCTCGGTCGCGACCCACGTGACGTTGAGCGTGTCGTAATCGGCGGTGTCGCTGATATGGAGCACTCCCATGCGGTCGCAGTAGGTGCCCGTCTCGGGGTACACGACGGCGGCGGGGAGCTTGGTAGGCTGCGCGCTCGTCTCGCACGTGATGATGGGGTACGCGTTCGAGTCGGTGGTACCGTCGGAGTAGGTGACCTCAACGTCGAACTTCACGTCCTCGCCAGGCGTGAGAACGGCGTTGTTCGCGACCTCGGGGGTAAGCTTCGCCGTGATGGTGGTAACGGTGCGCGCCGCGCCCACGACCGCCGTGGTGGCATCGGTGGAGAAGCGGATGCAGGTACGCTGGCGCGAAGCCGAGTACACGCCCCAATGGTGGAGGTAGTACGTCCACTCGTCAGCCGACGGGTTGTACATGTTGGTGGTCTTCACCTTGGTATCCATGCACTTGTACCAGTCGGAATCGAGGAACATGCACTGGGTACCGGGCATCTCGAAATCGTCCACGACGATGGTGCGGTCTGCGAGGAAGTCCGCCTTGTCCATATGGTACGCGGCTGCGAGCACGTTCACGTCGAGCTTGGCGAAGAACTTCGGCGTGCCGAGCAGGATAAGCTCTTCGGGCGCTACCTGCATTCCGAGCGCGTTGTACTTGGTGCGGTAGAAGCCCTTGGTGTCGAGGTAAATCTCACGGAGCATCTCGGTGATTTTCTTGCCGTCCGCTTCGGGGTCGGCGCTGGTGGCAAGATTAGGCACCTGGTAGTTGAAGAAGCCGTCCGCTTCCTGGTAGCGCTTGAGCAGCCCGCGCATGATAAGGTACTCGTCCCACTCGTCGGACTTCTGGGGAAGAGCGAGCAGGTTGTTCACGAACGCCGCGAGCTGGCCGTCGTTCAAGAACGCTTCTTCGAGCAGGTCGTTGTTCACGCGCATCTTGTATTTGTCGCGGCGGTTAATCTGGTGGTAATTGACCTCAACGTCCGCTTTCTCGCCGCCGAACACGTTGGTATCGTTCGGGTCGTAGGCTTCCGCGTGGAGCAGGTTAGCGCCGATTTCCTGAATCATTCCGCCGTAGTTCATAGCCCCAGACTTGAGCGGCTTGAGACGATTCGTGAAGCTGTTCGTGTTGAACAACGTAAGGCCGATGCGGTTGATGAGCACGTCCATGAACTCGTTCCACATCGGTTGGAACTGCTGCAAGGTCGCGAAAGTCTTGGAAAGGTTGGACTGGGTTGCCACGGGAATACGCGACTGGTATTCCAGGCTCGCGTTTGCGCGAACCTTGTTGAGGATTGCGGCGTTATCCGCCTGAAGCATGGTGTCAGCCATTTATGCTCTCTTTCCGAACAAAGACGAAACGTCTTTGTCCTCTTCAGTTGGTTCTGGGTCTGCTTGCGGTTCCTGCGCCGCTTCTTGCGCGGTGGCCGCGATGATAAGTTCGTAATTGCGGGCTGCGAGGTTCGTTGCCTTCTCCTCGGCCGCTGCTAGAGCCGTTTCCAGTTCGGAAATGCGCGCGTTCGCGCCTTCCGAAATCTGCCCCACGCTTTCGCCGTAGCTCACGAGGGTGTCGCGGAATCCTGGGATTCCATCGGTGTCGTGAATGTTGTCGTACTGCTTCAACACCTCGTCGAAATCCATTTCTACCTCCTAAACAAAAAGCGCCCTAACAGGTGCAGTCGCGTGACTCCCTGTTAGGGCTTGTAGTGCTTGGAAGTCACCCGTGGCATGCTCAAAGCCCCCAGCTTGGAGCCGCGCTTCGGTGGTCGCAAGACCCGCTGTCCCGACTTACGCTACTGGCAAAACGAACGGGGCTTCTCTAGCGCCTATATTGTGGCATAATTTCCCCAACGCGAAAAGGGGTATACATGGAATGCACTTTGCTTGAAGGCGGAAACGAAACCAACGCTTGGCTGCTCTCTATGGAATGCAACGTCGATAGGCGGGGCTACGAGGTCGAAGTGGACTTGTCCTACTACACGCTCTCACAGCCTAACGCCGTGACCTCGAAATGGTTCGTCGTTCACGGCATAAACGCTATAGACGTTATCGAGCGTGAAGCAAACAAGCTTTTAGCGCATAAGAAAGCCCGCGTGCCCGAAGGCTGCGCGGGCGTTTTGCGCTCGAATATCCGAATGTGCCTTATTCAGCGGAAAGCTTCTCGATAATCGAATCAAGCTTGTTTTCAAGCGTTTCCAACTTGCTTTCAAGGCCTTCTATAGCGTCGGCGTTTTCCTTTACCGCCGCCGCAATCCACTTGATGTGGTCGTGGTCTTTCATTTCGTAACCACGTCCCGTCGGGTCATCGGTGCGCATGACCTCGTTGTAAGTGGCCTGCATCCACCCCGCGCACGCGTCGTAGATGGCGTTGAGCTGCGAAGCCTGGTCGTTCGTCATATCGTCATCCTCCTCCGGTTCTTCGGGTTGCGAGGGTTCTTTGCTCGTTGCGCAGTACTTCTGCCACGTGTCGTAGTCCCCGTAGAACAAGTCCAAATCCAAATAGCCGTCGTAACCGTCGAGCACGCCCTGGCTCGTGAACTGCCAAAGGGCGCTCGATGAGATATCCTGCTTCATACCACTCGTGTCGTAGCCGTATACGGTGTCGTATCCGCGCCAATAGTTCGCGCTCCAAAGGGACAAATCCTCTTCCTCGGCAAGCGATTCCAAATCCTGGTCGCGGATGACCGAGCTTGAAGCGTACACGACGGGATTCACGCCCGTGCGGTACTTGATTCGCTGCGCGAACTCGCGCAACCATTCACGCCCGTTGTCGGTTGCCTGCCCCTCGTAGTCGATGACCAGCATAACGCGCCCGACGTAATCGGATACGGTGTCGCAGAAAAAGTCCGCTTCCTCCTTCGCTTCGCGCCCGAACGTGAAATGGTAAAGCCCAGCGCAACCTGTCTTAGCGAGTGCGTCCCCCACCTGCTGCTCCATGTAGGGGTTTTTGTAATTCCAAGCGTAGCCGGGAGGGTTTCCCGTGGCTTTTACGATTGCGAAATCGTAATCGACCATCGAGCAGATATCCGCTGGCTGGTTGGAGCTTACGTCAATTCCCCGAATGCTTGCCATTCGTGATACCGCCTTTCTTGAAAATCGAGAAAACGGGGCTGTTCGCCAAATCGGGGTTCATCTCCCCGATGTTCTCGATGATGCTCGCAATCTCCATCAGCACGATGTAGCCGCACGTCACAGCGAGGATGGGCGTGTCGAAACCCAACTCCAAATGCGTGCAGGCAACGTCGATGAACGCCGCGAGCACGATAACGAGAATCTCGGCGAACTTGTGGTAAAGCCCCTCGCGCATGACGGTGGACGAAACCTGCTTGTTGTACGCCGCCTTGGCAAGACCTGTCACGAAATCAAACAAGATGAAGATAAGCGCCGCAACCACGGCGTACCAATCGAATCCTTGAATCAAAGCCATTGAATCACCTCCTTATCCTATCCGTGAATTGTAAACGGTCTGGGCACAAGCACGCAACCGCCGCGCACGTTCATAGGAACAAGCTTCCAGTTATCCTCGTTCGCGTAATCAGGGTTGTCGCTTCCGAGCGTGGTGAAACCTACTCTGAAATCGTCGAAACGCATCACGGACTTAAGGGCATTCGTCATGCCCGCGCAGATGTATTCTGCTTTCCCGTCCGTAACCGTGGCGTAAGTCTTTGCCCGCAAGAAAACGCCTTTGTCGAACGTCGCTTCAAGCGCCCACGCCCCTAACTCGTAATCGTCCACGTAGATATCATCTGGTATGTCGGTTCCGAGCGCCTTGATTGAATCGGTGTCGGAATATAGGTACCTGTCCCCGAACTCGCACGCCGTACGTATGGTCTTGTTCCTCGCCCACGCCGTGATGAACACGGCACCTGGTATGTACACGGGGTCGCGCAAGTCCTTGTCCCCGTCGATGAAATGCAGCACCTCTTCCTCGTCGAGCACGGGAACCTTTCCTTGCACTTCCACCTTTTGCCCGAACTTGCCGTAAAGATTGTTGAGCGCGAGCTTCGCGTTCTGCCTACGCGCCTTGTTGCCTTCCTTGCCTGCCGCGATTTTCTCTGCTGTCCAGTAGTCGATATAATCGTTGTACATGCCTTCCGAGCCATGGAACGAGTAATGCGCTCCCCACGAGTACACGGTCACATCGTACATGTCGCGTATGAGCTTCCAATCGACCGAGGATACCCAAAGGATTATCGGCTCAATCGTCTCGCGTATGTACTCCCTATCGCCGTAGAACATGTTGTTCTTCATCTGTATGCAGGGGAGCTTGCCTGGCTTCAACTTAGCGTCGAACTCAACTTCGCCTACCCATAAGGGATAGTCTTTCGTCTCCTTCGGTTCACCCGTCCCACGGCTTGGCATTCCCCAGGGCAAAAGCTGGGTGCGCATAACGTAAGGGTAGAGCGAATTAACGTCGAGCGCAATTCCCTTGCCCACGACCTCACCTTGATGAATCGGGTTGCAGTACACGTACCCACCTCGGTACGCCTGCCTAATCTCACCGTCGAGTATCGGATTCAAGTGCGGGAACCACCGTTGCCACTTAGCCTTGCCGATAATGTCTTGGTACGTCGATAGGCAATCCGCACCCGTAGTGAGCTTTGTTCCGACTTCCAGGCGCTTGTGCATCGCGCGTGCCAAAATGAGCACGTCACGGGACAAGTAGTCCTGTTCCTCGTCCGTAAGCTCGTGCCCGACCTCGCGATACGCCGTGTAGTCAAGCTCGCCCTTGCTCATAGGCAAATCGTATGCCTGCGCCACGCTCGCAAGCGTCATGGGCATTTTCTTAAAACTGTCCGCTAGTTGGAGCTTTCCCTTATCGTTGCCTATCTCCAGGGCGTAGATTTTCCCCATATTGTCGATTACGGTGGAAAACTCGCCCTCCGAAGGCTTCTTCGGTACCCACTTGATGCCGTTGTCGAGCAGGTACCACATGACGAAACGCGAGTCGAACCCCAGGTTGTGGAACCAATAGCGCCCAGGATTCGCCTTCACGTGCTCAAGCCACGATTCTATGTCGATGCCGTATACGTAGGTGGGTTCTGGTTCCTCGCACACAGTAGCGCATCCCCACGCCCAGACGCGGCAATCTTGCGCGTCTGTCGTGGTTTCGAAGTCGCTTGCGTACTCCTTCATCGTCCGTGCCTAATCTGGTGTGCAATTTCGTATTGCAGCTCGTATAGCATACGCTCGCTATCAGCTGATTCCGCCCGCTTAGCCTTGTAGTCGAAAATTCCCGTATTGAAACCGTAACGGTCTTGTCTGTCCATACCTCCTGCCCGACTAGCGACCGTCTCGCGAATAAGCGGGTTAAGCGTCGAACCCAGTGAACCTGCTGCGTTCTCGAAACCTTTCTCGCCTTGCCAATCCTTGTTATAGGTAATGTTTGACAAAGCCGATTGCCCGGGTCTGATTCGCCGCGCCCTCAATATCTCCGCCATCATCGCTTCCGCCGCTTCGTCGGTCGTGCCGCGCTCGTCCTCGAAAAACGCCTGCTCGCCTTTAAGATAGCCGCCCTGCGAAGAGAAGAACGAACCCCATGCGTCGAAATCCGTGTAATAGTGAAGATAATCGAGCTGCGCGTACGTGAGCGCTCTGATAGCTTCGGCAAGCTCTGGGTATCCCGAGAACATGGCTTTTTCGATAAGGGCTTCGCGGTATTGCGGATAGCGCTTACGCGCCACCTTGATACGCTCCTTAGCGGCCTTAGCCTTCTTTGTCTGCTCCTCCACCGCCTTTACGGACGGGAACGCTTCGCGCATCCAGATAGGCACGATATCTTGGAACTTGTTACGCTCGCCTGGCTTGAGCTGCTTGAAAACGGGGTCGTAGTAACTTTGGGCTTTCGCGAGGTAGTCAACGTCGAGCTTGTTCCACTGCACGGGCATTCCGCGCATGGCACGTTCGGACGCTTTAAGCGGCTTATAGGGCTTTCCAAGCTTTTCGGCGCGCTCCCGCCGCCCTATCTCTTTCGTCACCGTATCGCGAATCTTAGCAATGTCGCGCTGAGCCGCCGACTTCACGCTTTCCTCAATTGCAGCACGGCGCAAGATTCGAGCCGCGTTCACCTCAAGCTCCGCTTGACGGTACGCCTTGAGCTTGGTTTCGGGAATCGCCACGCCGTTTTGCGGCTGCACGATAATCTTGTTATGCCGTGCGTTGAACAGTTCGAGCTTTCGAAGGTAGGCTTTCTTCTGGGAGCCGTTCATACCCTTCAATTCTTGCTGCGAAACGCGAGGGTCGAACTCCTCGGTGTTGATTGCACCTGCTTGGCGTATGCGGTATAGTTTGTTTCGAGCGTTTTTCTGGGCACGAGAAATCTGCTTGTCGAGTGCAGTTCTGTTCCGACTTGCCATAGTGCCTACTCCTTTTCCAGCCCTCGCCCTCCATGCGGGGGCTTAAATTTTGCCCTGATACGAATAAGGGCGCTCAAACGAGCGCCCTTAAAGAGTATCACGTATGCGCGCCCTACTCCACGTCGAGGAACTTGTAACGACGGCCTTTGCTCGTGTTGGTTTCCTTACACACGACGGTAAGAGCGCCGCCCCAGGTATCAGGCTCGCCGAACTGCGCGAGGATTCGCATAGCCGACTTCAAAACGCCCGTGGACGTGGAGCTGTAGGTTTGACCGTTCTCGTCGGTAAGGTACACGCCGAGCGTCGTGATGGGATTTCCGTCCTCATCGGAAATCTCCGACGGGCTGAAAGTGATAGCCGTGATGGGGAGCGGCGTTTCCATATAATCGCGAAGCAGCACGCTTGCGTTGGTCGCACTGTAAAGCTTCTTCTTACCTTCCAGCGTCGCGATGTCGAGCGTGGTGTAGAAACCCTGCTCATTCACTTCCTGCACGATTTTCTGAGCAAAACCGTTTCCGTTGGCAAGCGCCGTTGCTTGCTGCTGAACCGCGATTGCCTGCTCTTCTTCCATAAATTCTGCCACCATGATTTACTCCTTTTCGATTTTGTTTGCGTAAGCGAGAAAAGTTTCCTCGCTAAGTTCGTAAGTCTCTTGAATCACCTGGTAATCGGTGATGGTAGCGAGCTGGTTCTTATACTCCCTGCGCGCCACCTTTGCCAAACGCGCCGGGCTGATTTTGCCGAGATAGCTGCACTGTCCGAGCAGTTCCCCGTCTGGTGTCACAACGTCGCACGTTGTGGTGGTCATTTTACGCCTAATCATTTATTCACCTCCTTTTCTGTCTTGCGCTTGGCATTATAACTTAACTTTGACCAAAACCTGGTCATAGAATGAGGAAATCGAAATAATACGTTTGCTGAGCTGTTCGGAAATCGCCTGATTCTCGATTGCATCGGCGTTATCTACACCGTAAGTAATGTTCTCATCTAAATCGGTGATAAGAAAATCCTCAGTCATTAGCGGCACGAGCTTTTTAAGCTTCATCAAGGCACCTTTCAACCGTTTCAGCCAAAATACTATCGTCAATTTTAATATTCATAATCATTTGGCCAATTTGATTACCTTTATTCCAATCGTCTAAACTGTCATCATCTTTGATTTCTTTGATAATCAAAAACAATTTTTCCAATGCCGCGCACTTAGAGCACAATAAAACCCATTCTTTAAGATTAACTTCAATAGTCTGCATTAGTACACCTTTCCTTTCATGAACCCCTTCGAATAGCCTGCAATGAACGAGTTGAGTTCCGAGGTGTCGAATAACGTGAAACCGTCGATGATTATCACGTACACCCCGCTGTTGCCGACTCGCTTCTTATACACGTCGCAATCGGTGCACGCTTCGCAGGCCGCGTGGACGTACCTACCGATGTTTGCTTTGTTGAATGTTTCCATTAGTACCAAATCTCGCAATCTAAAAAGGTTCTCATAGCAGCAACAGCATCATCAAATCCCCGTTTATAGCTGTCTCTAGCCTGCTTAACAAGCGGGTCATTTTTCAAATCACTTATTAGCTTCTTATCTTTGGCGCGCTCACATTCTTTAACTTGCAATTCATTAGTAAGTTTTTCATTGACGGCTTTAAGCTCAAGTGCGTATTTCCTCCATTCAAAAATGTTGCGCGCTCCTTCTATACCTCCGTTTATACGGTAGTAAAATGGATTTACACTAATCAATTCCTCATCTGGCATAACAACTCACCACCTACACTGCGGATACCCGAAACGGGCTTCTCGTTCCGCGTAGTCCTTGCGCCCGTCGATTGGCGAAGGCTGGGCGTTATCGTAACCTCGTCGATAACCTGCGCTGAAACCCTTGCTGTAACCTTCCTCGAAGCCGCGTTGATAGCCTGCTTTGAATTCCTCTTGAGACACTTTCTACCTCCTAATAAGCACGAATACGATAACCGCCGCGACAATCACCATAAGCGCTAAATCAGCTATGCAGACTGCATAGAGCCGACCTACCATTGCCGCCTGCCCTCGATAAAGTAGAGCACTACTGCGGTTACAACCAACAACCCGATAACGAAGAGCGGCATGTAAAGGATATTAATCACGGCCATGGAAGTTCACCTCAACTTCGCACGATTTAAGTTCATCGGCAAAAACGTAAAGCGTGTCGATAACTGCTTCCCGACAATAATCGAAGCCTTCTTCATAACCCTGCTTGAAAGCTCGCTTATAAATAGCATCGCGCTCCCAGTGCAAATCCTCCAATTCTGCCTGAGCAATGGTAAGCTCGTTTTGCAGTGAAGCGACCGAGCGAGCTTTGTAGCTGCTCATGAATTCCTTGAATTCTGCTGGTGTCATTTTCCAACTCCTTTTCTCGTTCCAACCGACAACATGCATAATACACGGTGCATAAAGTGGTGTCAAGAAGTTTTGCGAGAAAGTTTGGAAAATATTTTGGTGTATAGAATGTGCGCGTATATCAAGCGCGTGTATATGTCAAGTGATTATTGGGTTGATATTTTGGGTTTAGTATTGTTGGGTTGATTTTTGATAGGTTTAGTGTA
>ERZ808275.389-NODE-389-length-18661-cov-2.985220_pt1 | contig 18661 bp, 5 predicted proteins | sample MGYA00520894_ERZ808275 | MGnify/ENA primary metagenome ERZ808275 (study PRJEB31516, sample SAMN03275598) | gut metagenome | biome: mammalia-associated habitat; material: feces | host: Papio cynocephalus | place: Kenya | collected 2012-08-03 ...
GAACCTACTTCATTCGTCTTTCCTGATGGCAGCATGATATAGTATTCATTGGTGTCGTTGCCATAACCATCCTCACGGTAGATACTCATGTTTGGGGCCATGGATTGAGCCTTTCCTAGAATACCAGCATAGTTTTTCTGGTTCTTAGTGTATGTCAATGGAAACTCTGTGGTGAATTTTAACTTATCGCTCACATAGTATTCCAAATTCAAACGTGCGGAAAAACGATCCAATACCTGTTTGATGATGGTACCTGTCTGATGGTCGTAGTTCGCCGAGATACGGAACACAGCTTTCTCACCACCACCAGAGATGGTGAGACCATGACTTTGGTTCCAACCTGTTTGAGTTACAGCTTTCACCCAGTCGGTGTTATCGTTCCAATTGTGGTATTCCGCCCAACTTTGGTTGTAGTTCAACTCATTGATATTGGTGGTAGCTGATGGATTTTGGGTTGGGTTGTATAATTCCTCTTTCATCAACATGGTGTATTCGTCACCCGTCAAGAGGTTGTAACCTTTAGGTTGCCACGTACCCTGAAGAGAGAAGTTGTAGTCAATGCGAATCTTACCACGCTTACCACGTTTTGTCTTGATACTGATGACACCATTGGCACCGCGAGCACCCCAAATGGCAGTAGCAGCGGCATCCTTCATGATGTCGATGCTCTCGATATCGTTCACATTGATGGAAAGTAAGGAACTATAGGTCTCTTCAGTCGCTGTGGACCAGTCTGTGTCTTTGGCGTCAGGTACATCCATGATGTTTCCATTGACAACGATTAACGGCTCGGATGAACCATTGATGGTGGTTACACCACGCATACGCATGGTTGTACCTGCGCCAAGGTTACCTGAGTTGGCTACGATATCCAGGCCGGCAATCTGACCTTGTAAGGCTTCGTCGGCACTGGTGAAGGAAAGTCCATCGACTACCTCCATGTTCAAGGTCTGTGTCGCTACGGAAACCTCGTCCTTAGGGATGCTTAAACCGTCTCCACGGAAACGCTGTTTGGCTGTGACTGTGACTGTGCCCAACTCATTGGCATCCTTCAGCTGAATGTTGAATGAAGTCTGGGTGCCGATAACCTTGGAATAAGGTTTATAACCTACGTAGCTGACCACGAGCTTGTTCTTTGGATTCTTGATGGTCAACTGGAAATTACCGTTCACGTCGGTAATCGTAGCGTTTACATTTCGGTTATTGGCATCCTTCTCAATCACATTACATCCAATTACAGGACCAAAGTCGTCAGATACGGTACCCGAGATGCGGTGGTCTTGTGCGGTGATGGTCATCGCACTGCACAAGGCTCCTACGGTTAAGTATGTTCTTATATTGTTCATTGTGTTATAAGCTTGGTTGTGAATTTATTTGTAATACTTGATACCATGTTTCTGTGCATAGTATAAGTTCTCGAGATTTTTCTGACGTTTCTGCTTGGCTGTCGGTGTGTCGCCTAAACCATCGTCAAAACGTTTGGACGATGAGCTGCAGAGTGGTTTTGAAATCTCATGGATAGCGGTGAAAGAAGAGGTCTCTATTGTATTGTTCTTGAAGATATAGTCACGCGCCATGAAGTTGACAAGCTTGTCTCCATTTGCGTTGATTGTGACAGGGTCACCTCCGTTGTCTGTTACAGTTAAAGTGTTTCCTCCACCCTTTACGGTAAGACGTTGATATACAGAACCATTGACGCATGACGTAAGATAGCGTCTGCTGCCATCTGCATTTGTGGCGGCATCACCATAGTCGATGGTGTTATCTACGTAGAGTGCATAATCCTGGAAGTGGTAGCGGATGAAGTTTCTGATGGCTTCTGCCATGCTTAGTGCTTTGGCTTTGTCCCCTTCGTCGGCAGTTTCTTTCACTTGCTCCCAAGTTGGCAATCCTCTTCTGAATGCTTCGTTCATTGCGTCGTTGTTAGGTGCATATAACGTGTAGTTGTATGTGTTGTAGAACTTTACATTTTGGTCGAGGCAATCGTATTGCTTATTGGTGGTCGTGTTGTCAACGAAGACGTCGGAGAAGACGGTAAACTGCTTCTGCTCGGTTGTGTTCAGTCCCAAGTCCTTGAGCAATGTGGATAAATCGCTAGGAGTACACAAGTCCAAGAATTTGGAGAATTGTTCATGAGTATTCAGACAGCCATAAACACTAATCTCTGGAGCTTGTATCACATGATCAATGATGAAGCTTCCACCATTGTTGTAGTCTGTTGTAGCTTCTGTGATGTTTGATGCCGGATATGCGCTACTGCTGCCAGCGATGCCGTTAATTTGCCCACCGCTCTTTACAGTTCCGCCAACTCTTAGGTTGCTGACCTCTATCTCGCCACCATGTTTGGTTTTGTAGAATTTGTTGGTCAGGTTCTTGATATCTTTTCCTTGTTCCAAAGAAACTGTGTGGTAATTAAGAATATCTATCAAACGGTCGGTGACATCATTCAATGCAACAATTGTGGAGTCGGTGCTGATGGTACCTGACGAAGGGTTGTACTTGAAAGCAGAGACAGAGATGTTCTTATCTTTGTTGATGTTCTTATAGTAGAAGTGAAGAACACGAGGTCCGTTCTTGTAGTTCTTACCCAAAGATACAGGATCGACATAGTAATTGTCGAAAGCTTTGTTGCTTGGCAGGAACATGGCATAGTTGGCTGAGCTTGCACGTAAGTAAGCGTAGTAGTTGACCTTTAGAATATCTTTGTCTTGTATTGCCCAGTTGATGACTCCTAAGTCGCGTGCCTTGCGCAGGAGGGCTGGGGTTGATACAATGTTATATGAAATAGGTGGAACGACACGGTTGAGCATATAGAGCGCTCCGTTGTTGGCTATACGCACGTCGTATGTGTTTCCATTCTTGACGAGATCCTTGTTGGTGATTCCGATAGGATCACTTGCTTCATCCATGATGGTACCGAATTTGCTAGGTACTGACTGTACAAATGAGGCGTTCATCAAGTTGTTGACGAATGAACGGATGATGTTGGTAGGGATGCTGTCCAGGTTCTCTCCGAAATTCTCCTTGTTGAGAGGTTTCTTGGCATAAAGGCTAAGGATGTTGTAACCACCATTGCTAGGGTTGAGGAAATAGTCCTCCACTGCTTCGTCGGTAGGTACGAACATGGTGCCCATATCGGCTAGCATATTGCCGTATGTGCTGTAATATTGGTTCCATCCTGGGTCGAAATTAAGAAGAACGTCAGAGGCTAAGGCTACTTGCTTAGGGTCTCTGTTGAGAGCTGTTGCGCCTTGGGAACGTTCGCTGAAATAACGCAACTGGAAGATGGAGTCTTTTAACTCCTTGCCTGTTTGTATGGCATTGTCGTTATAGTTTAATGTAGTCTGTGCATCGTAATATGGAGCGCAGAAACGGTCGAGCATACGGCTGAACCATTTGGTATCTTTGCCTTCACGAATCATTTGGGCCATATTGCCAGGTGGTACGATGACACCATCGGTCTGGTTGACATAACCATTTTGGCAGGTTACGTCTTTTACAATTACTTTATTCTTAAAGATGAAGGTAGCTCCAGACTCGTAAGGCCTTCCTGTGATGGTGGCAAAATCTTCACTGGTAATGCCATTGTTGAGCATCTGCTCTTGGGTAAAGTGTACCATCATAGGACGAGTGTTGTCCATTACCACATCAATTCCACCTTTCAAGTATGGAGTCCAGTATGAATTGTTGACAGGAAGCTCTGACATCCACATATGGTAGATGGTATCTGTGGCATTGGCTGATGTTTGGTGCTTCATGGCAATGCCTCTCGTCACAGAGCTGTTGGAACTTTCGATGTTGGAAAGCATCTCGGTCAAGATGGCATTGTCTAGGACAGAAGCATAGAACAGCTGTTTCTTCATAGACTCTGTCAATCCTTCGTAGGAGTTGACGTTCCATGAATTGTTCTTGAAAAACGCGTTGAAGGCAGAATCGTTAGCAACGAACACTGTCTTCGAACCTGTTTTAGACATGACATCCTTGTACCCAAGGTCGTCAATCAAACGAAGGTAGGTCTTGAAAGTACCTTGAAGGTTACTGCCGTTGCTAGGGCTTTCCAGCTCTTCATAGATACTCTTACCCAACTTGGTTGGAATGTTTCCCTTTTCATCGAGGTCGTAAGAGTCGGTACATGCATAGAAACCAGACAAAGTCATAGTGGCGCATAAACCGATAATCGCATGTCGCGATTGATTGATAAAGCGGTTGCTCATATTGTTTATGTTTTGTTGTTTAGATGTTTTGTTTAACATTCGTTCACCCTTCAGAGGGACTTCACACTCTTTGGCTTTTTTGTTGAAATCATTCGAATAATCAAAACAATGAACCAATATTGCTTGAGTAATGAATGTCCCTTTGTGGAGGGTTAGGCTTGTTTTTTTATGTTCTGATACTTAATTGGTTTTAAATTTATGGTGCAAAAGTAGTAATTATTCTTTTAAAAGCATTAAAAAATGAGCAAAAAAACAAGTATTTAACTAGATTTAACGGAGTCGGTTGCGCTTTTGCCAATTTTATTTGCTAACTTTATGCGGCTTTATGTGTTTGAATGACACTTTTTATATAATGTATCAGCTTCTTTTTCTTGTGTTATGAAGAGGTTGTGTGTTAAAGAATCTAAATTAATTGTATTTTTAACGTTCAAAAACTTGTTGGTTTCTTATTTCTTGTTATCTTTGCAACCAAAACGATAAAACAGATGAAGCTAAACTTCATGAAACCTATTATTTAAAACCAAAATAACAATATGGATAAACGTTTACTTTTTTCAGCGGTGTTGGTTGCTTCAATTGGCACCCAAGTAGCAAAAGCGCAGAGCCATGTTGAGGATCCTGAGATGCCTCAGCCTGTGCAATTGAAGTTGGATGGTACGGATACAGTTGCCATCATGAATGTCCTGGCAGACCAACAGGCTATCGAAAACAAGTGGCTTACCAAAGGTAATGCTTACGGTACGCAGACTAGTTTGGGTACTTCTCCTTTGGGTATTGCTATAGTACCTAACAAGGACGAGACGGGTGCAACCAATGGAACTTTCTCTTTGTTTAATAATTCAGTAGATGACAAGTTCAAAAAGAAGATTTTCTCCAATTCTTTTGATGCTAATGGTGGTAATTCCTATGTAGATTATGCATCTCAAGCTAAGGAATTGTGTAATTGGGAATTTTTCTCAAAGGCTGACAGCAAGTACTTCCAGTTCCAAGCTGATACCATTGCCAACAAGAGCAATACTACAGAGACCCGTGCAGGATGGGATCCTAATGATACAGGTACCGATGGAAGAGGTGCTACTCCTGTAGATGGCCTTTTCCGCCCAGCATTGCCAGTTAATGCGGACAACAACTATGGTGAGGAATATGGTGTAGATTGGATAGCTTATCCTTATGAGTATTTTTATCGTGTGAATAAATTGAAGGACGCTATCAATGATGCTATTGACGAAGGGTACGATATGACTCCAGTTGTTGCCATTTACAACAACGAGAATTCAAAGCTTTGGCAGTTGATGTGCGCTTATGAGATGATTTCAGAAATCAAGCGCAATAAGACGATGGAAGGCGCTACTGCAACAGCTCCTGTATCGCTAACTCAATATATAACGAATGCCAACTGTGACAATACTGTTGGTTGGGACATGGATTGTGTCTATGATTCTGATGGAAATGTGGGTTCTGGTGGTCATGGTACCAATTGGCAGGCGCATAGTGCTACTTATACTTCTGCTGATGGTAATTTTACCACCAGTAAATTTATTGAACGTTGGGTGGACAGTGGTTCCAACCCTGATACTAACAATGAGGCAGGTACAGGGCATTTGAGCGATGGATATATCTCTCAGACATTGAAGAACTTACCTGCTGGTGGTTATAAGTTATCTTGTTATGCCATGGCTTGTAACCAAGGTCATAAGGAGGACGGTTTTGAAGTGAAAGGAATCTCTCTCTTTGCGAATACAAAGTCAAATTCTAAGGATGCAGCGGTTAGTACAAAAGAAGGTGTACCTCAGAAATTTGAGTTCATGCTTGCCGTTAAGGAAGGTGAGGACTTGACCATTGGCTACAAGATTGACAACACCAATGCTAACTGGATTTTTGTAGATGAGTTCCAATTAGAATATTGTGGCTCGGATGCCAAGTTGATGAACTTGGTGGATATGCAGGCTGTTGCAACTGACCTTTCTGGAAAGTTGGGAGGTTACAGCGCTAATCCTGAATATATAGCAGAAGCAACCACTTTGACAGAACAAGCTGACGCTATGACAACAGACGCTTCTGAAGAGGATATAGCTAGCATGAAGGCTAAGCTTACAGAATTGCAGGCTACGATAGAGAAAAATGTCGAATTGTACCAGGAATTAAATAAACTTGATGCAGAAATCAATGATGAGTTCTTGTCAAGTGGTCCTGAAGGCGAAGAGGTAGATAACTTGCAAGCCTTGTTGGATGATTGTGGTACTGGTGAAAGTTCGTATGATTTACTTTCTTCGTACTCTCTTAAAAATGAAGATTTGACAGCGTATATAGCTAAGCTTAATGATCAGTATGAGGCGGCTCGTAAGTCGGTCATCAAGTCTGGCGACGATATTACCTGGAAGATTACCAACCCTTCATTCGAGAACGGATTGACAGGCTGGAATGGCAAAGCAACAGCAAATAGTACTTACCAGAATTGTGAGGCCTATCAGACCACCTTCGATATCTATCAAGATTTAACCGGACTTCCTGATGGTGTCTATGAATTAAAGGTACGTGCGTTCCAGCGTGTAGCTGAAAATGGTGTGGCATCAGTTGCTCATGATGGTGGAACCGAGGATATTACGGCATTTATCTATGCTAACGACTTGGAGACCCCATTCTCTTCTCCATATACATATGGTATCAGTGCTCCTTCTGGTGGTGACCCTAAAGACTATGAATATGAGTTGAATGGTCAGACTGTTTATATTCCTAACTCCATGCAAGGATTCAAGGCTGCTTGCGACGAAAATCCTGATGCTTATATCGTTACAGTGCCTATGCTCGTTGAAGGAGGTAAACTCCGTTTGGGTGTACGTGAGAAAAAACGTCCATCAAATGTCAATGGATCTTGGGGTGACTGGGCTATCTGGGATGATTTCAGCTTGAAGTATATTGGTGGTGCTGGCGAGGCTCTTAACTATGTAACCGAACCTCTTATCGCTAAGGGTGAGGGACTTGTTTCCAGCAACATGAATGCGGATGTGAAGGCAGAGTTGACAACTGCTATCAATGCCCTTAAGGCTGATGCTACCATTGCAGGTATTCATACATTGAGCGCTGCCATTGAGAAGGCTAATACCTCTATTGATGTTTACAAGACACTTAGCGATGCTATTGCCAAAGCACAGACTCGCTATGAGGAAAATGAAGCTGACGGTGACGTAAAAACTTCTGATGCAGCTAAGGCTAAGTACAATGATGCAAAGACTACAGCGGAGAATGTATTGTCATCTGGTTCTGCTACCGATGAGGAGATTCCTGCTGCTATTAAGGCTTTGAATGCTGGTGTTACCCAGTATGTTATTTATGACCTCGTGGCTGATGCTTCCGAGAGCAAGCCTGCTGACATTTCTCGTGTACTCATCAACAATAGCTTCTCAACCATGGACAAGACAGGTTGGGATGTGAAAGATGGTACTCCAAAATTCCAAGCTGACAATAACGTAGAGGCTGCTGAGTTCTATAATACAACATTCGACATACAGCAGTCTATCGTGGGTCTCCCTGCAGGTACTTACGTGTTGACCTCAGAGGCTTTCTATCGTAATGGTAACAGTGGCACAACTAAGGTTACTGGTTCTGATGAGTTGAAGTATAATGTCAACGAGAATGCTTACCTTTACTTCTCTAATGAACCAGAGTCAGAGGAAGGTGCATCTACTACAGCGAAGACACTTCCTGAGCAGAAGGTAGCTATCAAGACGATTACTGCTTCGTCAACAACAGAGGCTACCTTAGACCAGATAGGTTTGAGTAGCACAAGTGGCTTGGCTAAGTTTGGTGATGTTTATATCCCTGATAACATGATTACTTCTCAGGCATTCTTCAAAGCCAACGACGATTATGTATCTGAGCCTCTTAAGTTCTACTATGATGGTAAGAGCGACTTCCGTGTTGGTATGATGAAGATTGTGAGTGAACCTAATGACTGGACTATCATCAACGACTTCAAGTTGTCTTACCTTGGTTTGGATCCAACGGGTATCAGTGAGGTTGTGACAGATGCCGATGCTGTAGCTACAAAGATTTACAATGCTAGTGGTATGCAGATCAACAAGCTTCAGAAGGGTATCAATATCATTGAAACCGTCATGAAGGATGGTTCTAAGAAGGTTAAGAAAGTAGTTGTTAAGTAATATCTTTCCTAATTGGGTTATTAGGATTGTATAAATTTTAAGGGCAGACGGAATACAGAGAGTGAAGACCTTCTGTTTCCTGTCTGCCCTTTCTTTTATCATTCTTTTTTATTTTTACTTTTACTATTCGTATGATAAGCATTCGTAAACCTATACTTTTAAGTTCTATATTGAGTTTATCCATGGCAGCCAACGCTCAGGTGTCCATGACTTTGGATGCAACCCAGCGTTCATCTATGATCAGTCCTTATCAATATGGGCTTTTCTTCGAGGAAATCAATCATGCAGGAGATGGAGGACTCTATGCAGAACAAATACGTAACCGTTCGTTCGAGGACAACAATTCAAATGCGGATTATTGGGAGTCCATCAAACAAGGTACGCAGGCTGTTTCCTTGGCAGTCAATGCCACCCAACAACTTAATGATGCGCAGACCAACTGCCTTGGAATTACCTTGCAAGGTGCCAATTTGCAGCAAAAAGCAGGTGTATGTAACACAGGCTTTTGGGGGATGCACTTTGTTAGTGGTTCGACATATACTTTTCAGGTTTGGGTCAAGGCACCAGCAGCATTCAAAGGAAATATCTATGCCCAGTTGCAAAAGTATAATGGTGCTGCTGCCTCTGAAGAAATCAAACTATCAGGAGATTTCAAGGCGAATGAATGGGTGAAGCTACAGGCAACCATCAAGGCTCATACCACTTGTGAAGACGGTCGCCTGGCCCTTCTTTCCTCTGTCGATGGAACCCTATATATCGATGTGGCTTCGCTCATGCCTGAGACTTGGAACGGTCGAAAGAATGGGTTGCGTCCCGACTTGGCACAGCTTCTGTACGACACCAAGCCTTCCTTCCTACGGTTTCCAGGTGGATGCTATGTGGAGGGACAAGATAATTTTGACAACGCTTTTCAGTGGAAGAAGACCATAGGGCCGATAGAAAAACGTCCAGGACACTGGAACAGAAACTGGAACTACCGTTCTTCGGATGGTTTAGGCTTTGATGAGTATTTGCAACTTTGCGAAGACCTCCATGCTGCCCCGATGTTTGTGGTTAGTGTAGGGTTAGGACATGGTTTTACAGTACCATTTGAAGATGTTGATACATTGGTTCGGAATACGCTTGATGCCATAGAGTATGCCAATGGAGATGAGACTACCGAATGGGGACGGAAGCGTATCGCCAATGGTCATGCAGAGCCTTATAACCTCAAGTTTATTGAGGTGGGCAATGAAAATGGACAGCCAGAAGCTCGCTATGAATATAGTCGTCGCTATGCCAAATTCTATGAAGCCATCCATGTCAAATACCCTGACATCGTTATCATTGGTAATGTTGAGGCGTGGGGAACAGATAATCCTGCGTGGGTTCTCGAATCACCTGTGGATTTGGTGGATGAACACTACTATCGTTCCTATTCCTGGATGAGAAATAATTACAATAAGTACGATCGTTATGCCCGTACTATAGGAGTGTATAATGGAGAATACGCCGCCAATGCGAGTGGTACTTATGGTAAGTATGGCAACATGAACAGTGCGCTTGGTGAGGCTGTCTATATGCTCGGTATGGAGAAAAATTCTGATGTCTGCAAACTTGCCAGTTTTGCGCCTATCTTTACCCACGAGAAAGATCCCCTCTGGGCATACGACATGATTCACTTCAATGCAGCCAAAAACTTCTGCACTCCTTCTTACTATGTGCAGAAACTTCTGGGCAACAACCTAGGTAAGCAGAATCTTACTTGGAAAGAGACCGGAAATGAATTATCGGCATCTTCTGGAGCTGTTGGTGTTGGTTCTTGGGGTACTCAGGTTGTTTATGATGACATGAGCGTAACCAGTGGAGATAACAACAATTTGCTCAGCGAGGATTTCTCTTCTGTCAATGATAAATGGCAACAGGGTGCTGGAACTTGGAACATCGTCAATGGTACATTGCAACAGAGTAGCAGTTCTGAAAATTGTACTTATGTTAGCAAGGCTGTCATCTCAGCCAATAAGTATGTATATAAATTGCGGGCTAAGAAAACTGGTGGAAATGAGGGATTCCTCATCATATTCAATTATCAAGACAAGGATAATTATTGTTGGTGGAACCTGGGTGGTTGGAACAATACCAGTCATGGTGTGGAGCGTTGCGTGAACGGCAGTAAGACAACCTTGGCTTCTGCTTCTGGCAACATAGAGTCAGACCGTTGGTATGACATAGAGATAGATGTTGATGGGAATCATGTAACTTGTAAGTTGGATGGCAGTACTATCCATGAGTTCTCTATCCCGGCAGACCAGCTTGTCTATCAGTCGGCACAGATAGACGAGGCAAATGGACTCTTGTATCTAAAGGTGGTTAATCCAAATGCCAAGGAGGTTACTCTTGACCTCAATCTCAAAAACATGAACGCTGAGAGTGGAACGGTAATCCGTCTGGCTTCAGCCAATGGCACCGATGAGAACACGATGGAACAACCTTTCAATGTAGTTCCTAGTGAGGAGGAAAGTTTATCGAGTGTGAAGGAACTCATAGTACCAGCTAACTCTCTTAATGTGTTTAAGTTTAAGGTGAGTGATGTGGCATCCGAAATACCAGATGGAATAACTGACGAGGACGCAGACAAATATGGCTATCTATATGCGCACATGCATAATAAACAGGAAGTCACATGTTTTGCCTTGAGTCGCTATGGCTTGAGCTTCAGAGATTTATTTAATAGTGGAGAGGTATTTGATACCAAGAAGTTTACTCAGACAGGTGGTATGCGTGATGCCTATGTTACTCGTACGGAGAATGGCAAGTTTATGTTGGCTGGTACTGACATGACTTCACGTTTGGGGTGGACGAGCAATCACATAATGGTGCTTATGTTAAGCAATGACCTCGTGCATTGGGATAAGAGCATTAGTATAGATCTCGAGAGCGAGGAAAACATGAAGGCTCTTGGCTTGAGTGATCCTAAGGACATGACGGCAGCTTGGGCTCCACAGGTGATTTTTGACCCTGTGACCAGAAAATATGTTGTCTATTATTCTGTAGGTTTCCCAGACCGTCATCGTATTTATTATTCCTTGGTCAATGAGGACTTGACGGGGTTGACTGCGCCTAAACTCTATTTTGATCCTGGTTATGATATTATAGATGCCGACATCGTGTATAATAAATTGGATGGTGAGTATGTGATGATTTACAAGACTGAGAGTGGAGAACACCACCTGAAGCAAGCTAGGGCAAAAACCTTGGTTCCTACAGACAAAACGACCGGAACCTGTCAATGGAGTTTGGTGCCTGACTTTAATGTTTATGAGAGCGGCAAGAGCATAGAGGCACCTAGTCTTTATCGACCTATTGGGAGCAAGACGTGGAAACTTGCCTATATGAACTACAGTGGTGGAGGTTATCGTATGCTTGACCTTGACGAGCATTGTATGAATCCACAAGGTCTTACTAATATTCAAGGTGATGTGCAGCCACAGCATGGATCTTTCTTGAAGTTGACCGAACGTGAATATAAGCATTTGGAAACATGGGAAAAGGTGGTGGAAGCATTGAAAGAAGCCAGGGCACTTCAGGCTATCCAACCATTGGATGTATTGGGCAAAGCTATCGAAAAGGGAAATCATGCTTTGGAGGAATCTGGTACTTTTGACGAGGAGTCTGAAGCTATGCAGCAGGCATATACAGCTTTACAAGATGCTTTGAAAGGATACGATAGTTATCTTCGGCAGTTGGCGGCAGAGGGAAAGCTGTCTAATCTCACGTTCTTGTTGCAGAACCCCGATTTCTCAAACGGAGCTACTGGTTGGAGTGGTACTTCCTTTACTGCGGCTGCACAAGGGGTGGCAGAGCATTACAATAAGACTTTTGACTTCTATCAAGAGTTGAGCGGTCTGCCTAATGGACGTTATCGCGTGGAAGTGCAAAGTTTCTATCGTGCAGGTGGTAAGGAAAGTGCGTCTGCTGCGCATCAAGCTGGTACAGAGCAAATGAATGCTTACTTCTATGCCAACAATGTGGAGAGACCTGTTTGTTCGCTATATGATGCAGAGGACTATTATAGTTTCTCGCCATACAGCTATCCTGACAATGTGTCAGAAGCGAATGTCGCATTCAACACGAATGATTTGTATCATAATACCATTGAGTGTGAGGTGACGGATGGTACTCTGAAGTTAGGTATCAGAAGTTCCAATATGCTCAAGTATGACTGGTGTTGTTTTGATAATTTCAAACTCACATACCTGGATGCAACAACTGGTGTAAATAGAATCTCTAACACCGGAAAAAATATTAATGAAGACTTGTATGGATTGGATGGTATCAAGTTGACCAAGAAACCTTCCAGGATGATTTATATTCAAGGTGGAAAAAAACATATTGATAAATAATTGTGATTGGAATAAGAATGGGAAATCCTTTATTGAAAAGTTATAAGAAGTACATGATGGTATGTGCCATAGCCTTGATGGGTTATGGTACTCCATCTTTTGCCGCAGATGGCGAGGTAAGTGTTACGACCAATAAGGTTTGGCTGAGTGGTGCTACACACATATTCGCACGAATGGCTGTCAGCGGCATATCTTCCAATAGTATTTCAGAGCAGGGCATCTGTTATTCATCTTCAACGTCTTTGCCTACCATAGCCGACAAGACCTGTAAGGTGTATTTGTCAAACAATGGAAATATCTACAGCCTTTCGGGGTTGGAGCCTTCCACGGTTTATTACATTCGTGCTTATGTGAAAGAAAAAGGAGGTGATGTGATGTATGGTGAACCTGTCAAGGCGATTACACGTCCGAAAGGTGGTGTTACTTACGGTATCCGAGATGGTTTTCCTGACGAGGCTCTTACTCGCATCCAAAGTGCGGCAAAGCAGGCGATAGATTTGTGGAATGAATATACAGGCATACATGGTCTCTATGTCAATATTGGATATGGTGCAGATACTCCTACTGCAGACTGTAGCTATGGTGGTTGGATGCGTGTCGGTCCTAATGACTCTTACCAAAGAACTGGTACTTTGCTCCATGAGATGCTTCATGCGATTGGTGTAGGAACCATTGGAACTTGGCAAAATTCATTTATGCGTTCCAATATGACAAGTGGCTATTGGTTGGGTGTTCGTGCTACTCGTGCCTTACGCTTTTGGGATAATAATCCTACGGAACAACTTAATGGCGACGGAATGCACATGTGGCCATATGGTGTGAATGGCGCTCATGAAGATGCTGGTACCCAGGTGCTTTATATTGGTAACTCAGTCTTGGCTGAGGCTTTGGGAGAAGATGGACTGGCACCAACCACCGGGCAATTTGCAACTCCTGCCTATGTATTTGAGCAGGATGATAACCAAAAGTACTATCTCAAAAATGAAGAGTATGGTGTCGCTTCAAAATTTTTGCGTGTAGATAAGGAAGGTAATTTGCAATGGACGGATATGACAGCTGAGGAGGCTACCACCAACGACAGTGTCGCATGGAACATTACGTTCGACCCTGTGACTTGTTACTATGCTTTGAAAAATGTAGCAACAGGCAAGTATATGAGTTATAGTTCCGCTACTTCCAATGGTATTAGAACCAAGGATGTGTCAACTCTTACAGAGCGTGAGTATTTCCATTTCTTGCCTTCTTCTGTAGAAGTGGAAAAAATGGGAGAAGAAATGAAAACAGGGTATTGGATTGCCAATGTACAGAATAATACCGCTAACTGCTTGACTGCACAAGCTTCTTATGTGACAAAGGTTAACAATTTGGATTTCTCAAAGGATGCAGGTTCGCAAAGATGGCTGATTTTGACATCAAATGAAGTGAAAGAGCTTGTAGGTGCGCTGCGTGAGACGGCAGCTAAGAAGTTCAGACCGGTTGTGGAAAAAGCTGAGGCTTTGTTGAGCGTTCCTCATCGGGAAGTTATCGAAGGAACAGATGTTGCTTTTCGAGAAGTCTTGATGGAGATGAACGAAAAGTTGGCGACGGCTTCGGTTGATGAACTGGCTGCTTCGGAAACAACGTTGACAAAAGCAGTAAAGAGTTTCTTGGAGGGAGTGCAAGCTACGACGGCAGAACATCCTTTTGATATTACTTTTTTGGTTCAGCATGCCAACTTGGATGCTTTAGACGGATGGACGGGTACTCCTACCTTAAATTATTCGTGTGGAGAATTTTATCAAAAGACTTTTGATTTCAAGCAGAAACTGTCTATCATGCCTAAGGGTGTTTACGAATTGAAAGTACAGGGCTTTCAGCGTCCTGGTACTACTACCAATGTCTATACGGATTATCAGGCAGGAACAGACAAAGTGGATGCCTTTATTTATGTAGGTAATACGAACAATAAACAAAACATTTGTAATATCATGGCCGATGCTCAAAACAAGAAAATCGGTGTGGGCAGTGAGACCTTGGTTGGTTCTAAGTATATTCCTAATGATATGCAGTCGGCGAGCAAGTATTTTACTGCAGGGTTATATGAAAATACAGTCAAAGCTACAACCATTCGCAAGACCACATTGTTCGTAGGACTGAAAGGAACGGCTAGCGCTTCGGGTTACTGGACCATCTTTAGCAACTTCCGTCTTTATTACTATGGATTGGAAGATCCTGCTACTACAGCAATCCATGAGGTAAATATGAAAAACCCAATGAGATGCCAGGGAGTTTATACCCTTGGTGGTCAAAAGATGAGAGTAAGCACGAATAATTTGAAAAGTTTACCACAGGGCATTTATATTGTCGATGGCAAGAAAATAGTAATCAAGTAAATTTTAACTAACATTACGTAATATAAAATGAGAAAGAGAAAACTATTCCTAGCGTGTTTGTTGGCGACATCTTTGTCGATGTTGGCAGACAACACAAACCAAACGGTTAAGGAGGTTACGACTCCTATTACCTTGGGAGAAGAAGTGGATTATCATATTACTTCCACGACTCCTTTTGCTACAACAGGTAGTATCAATATCACCAATACAGAGACTGCAGCTGTCATTTTTGACAATTTGATTCCTAGCAAGGCAAGTGAATACTTGAATCATATTACAATCAATGGAGCAGCTGCTGTACAAGGTAAAAACTGTCAACTACGTATCTATAATGCAGGAGCTATGGTCTTGCCTTATTCTGGTGCCAAGCCTTTGACGGTCTTTACAGGTGATTCCTTTACGGGAGAATCTTCAGACGCTTTTGATGTCAATACCATTTATGGTTTATCGAGCAATAACACCTTGAACAACAAGATTAAAAGTTTCATCTTGAAGCGCGGTTTTATGGTTTGTTTCGCTACGAGCAATGATGGAACAGGATATAGTCGTGTCTTTGTTGCAGACAAAGCTGATAAGAAAATCAATCTGCCCACAGAGTCTAAACCTTTGAATGGTCGAATTTCTTTTATTCGCATCAGTAAATGGAATGATGTGCATAAGCGAGGATGGGCAGGATTCTGGAACAATGAGACGCAGGAACTGTTGAATACTTCTTGGGCATACAATTGGGATGCTAGTACGCATAATGATTGGGTGGATCGTGAATATGTGACCCAACACCACCATGAGGGATGGCCTGGTATTGCTGATGTCGGAAATAATTCAGGCAGTGCCAATATTTTGGGTAACAATGAGCCTGATAATAAGGCTGATGATAAGGAGCAAGACATCGATGTGAAAAATGTACTTGCCAACTGGCCAAAGATGATGGCAACGGGGCGTCGTTTGGGTTCGCCTGCCGTATCAGGAAATTACAATTGGCTTTATGAATTTATAGATTCTATAGATGCTCGTGGTTGGCGTTGTGACTTCATTGCCGTTCATGCTTATTGGTACAAGGACAAGGCTGGTTGGGAAAGTCAGTTGAAAAGCATAAGCCAGCGATGTGGTAATCGTCCTATTTGGATTACGGAGATGAACTATGGAGCCAATTGGACAGGTTGGCCAGGTAGCAATACTAGTGCCAGCGATGCTAACTATGCGATAGAACTTCAACACATGGGGCCTGTGCTTGACTATTTGAATGATGCGCCTTATATTGAGCGTTATGCTTTTTATAATAATGTACAAGATTGTCGTTATGCTATTGCTAATGGTAAATTGACACCAATTGGTGAAAAATATGCTAATTTGACACCGAAGATGGCATATAACTCTGCTTATGAGTATGTGCCCAAAAATCCCAAAACGTATAAGCCAAGTGATTTTACTTTGTCATTTGTGCCACGTTCATCTACTTGTGTGTTGTCTTGGAAAAACCATAATGGAGAGTTTGTTGATGAAATGAATGTACAGCGCAAGAAAACAGATGGTGAATGGGAGAATATAGCCAGTGTAGAGGCTTTGGAAGATACGTCAAAGGTATATTCTTATAATGACAATGTTGCAGAGGCAGGCGATTATACTTATCGTATTCAAGTCAAGACGTATTTGGGTAATTTACTTTGCTCGGCTGAACTGAAAAATACGATAAATGGTTCGGAGGGAACTACAGACTTTCAATGGGGAAGTATGTCTGCAGCAAGCGATGAGGAAATTTATAACTTCTATGAACATGGATTTGAAAGTTCGCCAGCTGTGGTCTTTGGAGGAAATGGAGGCGTAAATGCAACAACTCGTTCTGTAGAAACAGTCAATGCTGTCACGACCACTTATTTTCGTTCTAAGTTCTTCCCTTGGAATGCTCAGGATAATGATAAAAATGACTTTTCAAAGGGTGCAGAAACATCTTCTTTCATCGTGGCAAAGTCAGGCAATGGCATGATAGGTTCTCTTCACTATGAAGTGGGTTATATCACTGATGAAAACGGTTCTAATAAACGTGTTGGTGGTGATGCCATAGAATATAAGTTTAAGCAACCTTTCTCGGAGACACCGGTAGTTTTCGCCACTCCTTTCTCTAGCTTGAAATATCCTGTGGTGGCACGTGTCTTTGACATTACTAAAGATGGTTTCAAGATAGTTCTTAATCGTCAGTATGGCGCTAGCAAATTTGCGGCAGCAATCGTGGCTCAACGTGTCGCATTCTTCGCGATAGAAAAAGGAAAGACCACCGCTTTTGGTAAGAAATTCATGGTTAACAGCAATGACTTTTTATTCAAGTATTCTACTACGGCGAATAGTATTGAATTTGGAGAAAAACTGAAAAATATTAATTTTTTTGCTCAGTACCAGACGTTCAATAGGAAAGTGATGTCTTTGGTTCGTTTGGGGAATGACGGACTTTTGCCAACAGGCACTAAATTGAAGGTTGCCATAGATTCTTCAGATCCTGATGGAGTGTTGAACACAAAGAACCCTATTTCGGAAAATATCGCTTGGATGACTATTAGTGATGGCGATGAGGAAACAGGTATCAATGGTACTGTGACTTCAGAAAGTTCTGATTTGGATATTAATGTCGCAGGAGGACTTGTAAAGATTCGAGATGGAAAGGCTTCTTCTGTACGAGTTTATACAATTTCTGGCGCATTGGTGGCTTCGGCATCCTTGAAAGCTGGAGAGGCTATCCTAGATTTGAATGTTTTGCCAGAGGGTGTATTGGTCTTTAAGGCAAACTCTGGTAAATTTACGAAGTTGGTGATTCGTAGATAAGTGCTTTTGTATAAATAATTCAACACTTGTTTTTTTCTCTCAAAGAAGAGGGTGTGTATTAAGTCGGACTTGTTGCACTTTTAGGGCGCATTAGATGAGACTTATTACACACCCTCTTCTTTTTGATAATTTTTCCCATAGAAAGTCTAATCTTGTTTATGCTTTCGCCCAACCGATGCTTAGAACGCTGAACTTAAGGTCTTTCGTTGCTTTCATGATGGCTTGGCAGCAGGAGATGATGGTCGCTCCTGTGGTACATACATCGTCGATGACGAGGAAATGCTGGCCTGTCAAAGAGGTTGGCGAACTCATTCCTTGACGCTTTCTTCCTTTGCCATCATTTCTTTCATTACTTTCAGAATATAGCTCAAATACTTCGCTCACATTCGATAGTCTTTGCCAACGGTTCTTGTGGGTTTGGCTCTCTGTAAACGAATTTCTCCTCACAATGTCGGTGTGGATAGGCAGGTGAGTTAGCTCCGCGATGCCCTTGGCGATTTCTTCGCTTTGGTTGTAGCCTCTTTCTTTCAGACGATTGGGAGCTAGCGGAATGGGAATGATGCCGTCGATGTCATCGAAGAAATTCACTCGCAATCCTTCTTGTGCCAGTAATTGCCCCATGTTGTAGGCGATTTCGGGGTGTTGGTTGTATTTTAGTTGGTAAAGGATGTTGCTGGAAAAGGAATGTCCCTTGTATTCGAAGAGCGCACAAGCTTTCT
>ERZ808275.390-NODE-390-length-18646-cov-13.054005_pt1 | contig 18646 bp, 32 predicted proteins | sample MGYA00520894_ERZ808275 | MGnify/ENA primary metagenome ERZ808275 (study PRJEB31516, sample SAMN03275598) | gut metagenome | biome: mammalia-associated habitat; material: feces | host: Papio cynocephalus | place: Kenya | collected 2012-08-03 ...
TATATTATTATATATAAATAATATTATATAAATATATATATATATTTATTATGGAAATTTAACTAATAATATATAATATATTATTTATAATAATTATTATTGTATATGATACATATTAGATATAGATTTTTATATAAAGAAAAGGCCGAAACCTTTTACAGTTCCGACCTTGCTTATTGATTGATTGTTAAATTGTTACCAGAACAAAGTCGCCGTATCCATCGGATACAAGAGCAGAAGTTTTTCGCTCTTCTTCTGCTTTATTGATTTTAGCAGTAGCAACAACAAGCTTGTTGTAAATCTTCTGTTCCTTCTCAGTCATGTTGTAACGCATCATAATGTACCTCTTTCTGCTGATTCAATCAGCCTGTTAATGTTGTTTAGGCTTTCGCCTGATTGCAATTATAATATACACCTTTCTTGTGTATTTGTCAACTACTTTTTCAAAAATATTTTATAAAAATTTTCCCTGTTAAATTTATAATAACCCGCCGGGTTTATAGGTTTATATAATACCTTATACCAGATTTAACTATTAAAATAATTATTATATTTTAAAGAAAAATTCCCTACCAGTTATTACTAGCAAGGAAGTGATTTGTATTTTGTTTTTAGTCCAGAGGATAGCGCTTATCTACCCACCTCATAAACCGGATGAACGGGTTGTATCCAGTCAGCAGGCTGATTGTAAAGTTAATTGCGAACAGGATAACAAACGCCGTACAAACAAACGCTGCGGACTCAGGGAGCATCCCGTTCCAGCCGATGAATAGGAAAAATTTAACAAACAAATTATACATGATAGTTACCTCCAAAATTGTTTTTGTATTTTCTATTATGTATTTTACCATACCGGATTGTATTTTGTCAATACCAAATTTCAAAATTTAACAAGAAAATTTTTATACCAGAATTTTCCTTTTGTATTTGTTGTAATTATTTTAATAGTTAGTATCTTGTATTTATATAGGAATAATTCTTATTTGTATTTTGTTAAAAATAAGAGCTGGGAATATTCCATCCCAGCTCTTTTGTATTTAGTCCAAATAGTTTGCGGGGAACGCTTTACCGATATCTTCGTAGCTGTTTAAGATATGTTCATTCCCGAAAATATAATCATGCAGGCCAGCGTTTAACGCGCACTGGATAGCGTCAATATCGTACTTGCAACCCTTTGCTTTTAGCTGTTCAAGCTGTTCGCTGATTGCGTTGTGTTCGTGATATTCAAGTACCCATCTGGCTTTATCTGTATTCCCTAACCAGTTATATCGGCAGTCCTCAAAGATAAGGAACGCAACGTTATAGGCGATTTTCTGCTCAGCAGTGCAGATGGACTTTTCAACGTTCTTGATTTTGTGGTACTTCATGGTAAACCCTCCTGTTAAATTGTGTTGCTTTCTATGGTTCTATTTTACACCTATTTCAAGTATTTTGCAATACCAGAATATTGCACAAATATCATGTTGTTATTTTATTCATATTGCTACAACAATAGGTTGTGCTATATACGATACCAGAATGGATTTAACTATTAAAATAATTATTTTTTACTAAAAAGAAAAGTCGGGAGTGTTTCATCCCGACCGCTTATATTATCAGTACAGATATTTTCGTGTGATTTTTCTATCCTGATATTTTGCGCTAGTAGTGTACGCCGTGATAGCACTAATGCCGTTGCTATCCTTTAGCCATTTTCGCTGTTTAGCGTCAAAGTCCTTCCATTCCAGATACTTCTCACAGCTACCGTGACAGCCAGCACAGCGAACCTCACAGCCCTTGCAAGGGCAAATAATACGCTCCATAATAAGAACCTCCTGTATCAAATTTACAAGTATATAATACACCTAAATGCCTATAGTGTCAACACTTTCTTTTTCATGTTACACATGAACTACATTCAACACACTAATCATATAGGTTTATATCGTATAATATAATAACTATTAAAATAATTAAATTTAACCAACAAAAAAGAGGGCTTTCGCCCTCTAGGATTCTGATATTACATCAGCTTTTTCAGTTCATCCCAATACAGAATGACCGGCTTGCCATTTTCATAGTACATGATACTACAAGTACGGTTATACGGAAAATTGAAATTGAAAAACTCAATTTCCAGCTTATTCTTTCCACCGGCATAGAACACGATGGAATCATCATCGGTTTCATAAACCGATTCAAAAGTAAAGCTATTCAAGAAGTTCGGTAAACAGTCGTTAGAAGCGGAGCTGTTGCCGATAGCAATAAGCATTCGGCGGATATCATCCAGAACAAAAGCGTTTTTCATATTCAAGTCCTCCTAATTGTTTGTTGGTTAATTTCTATTATGATTATACCACTTCTACAGATAAAGTCAAGTCTTTTTCTAAAATAATCATGATGAAATTTCATCTGTAATATGAATCGAATTTAACACACAATATTATAACTATTAAAATAATCCAAACGCTTTGCGTTTAGAATCTAAAGCCGTAGGCTTTGGAATTAAAATCAATCATAAAAATAAGGCTGTACAGCTTTCGCCATACAGCCCATACAGATTATTTAGAAACGATACGGGGATTGTCAAGCTTTGCAAGATAGGCCATTGCTTCGCTTGCGCTAACCAAATCACGCATTCGCAGCTTGACGGCCTTTTCTGCTTTATCAATCTTTTCATAGTCCTTGCAAGCCTTTGCGTTCTTAATAATGTAGTTGGCGTACTCTTTAACAAAACGTTCCATGATAAATCTCCTTTACTCTTTACGGTGTATCCGCTTTTCATGATACAAGTATACACCCATATCCCAGAAAATGCAAGCGTTTTTAGAAAATAGGAATAAATATCATTTACTGTTCCAGATACTGCTATTAAAATAATTATAATATCAATAACTATTTTGATAGTTAAATCGGGAACAAAAAGCAAGGCGGGGCGCTTTCGCTTCCCCGCCCGCCGTGTTATCTTTTATCGGATACACTCCCCGATGATTGCATCTTTCCAGCGTTCCGCTTCCTCGACTTCCTCAACAGTCGGGATACCCTCATACGGGTCACGGTCATCATAAATGCGCTCATAATCCTCAATCAGTCCGCTGTAAATCTTTTCCATAGGTCAAATCTCCTTTATTGTTTTGTTTCAGGTCGTTCCTGATGATACTAATATACACCCATGCAAGGCATTTTTCAATATGCAAATCCACCAAATAACCAGCCAATATTTTGTACAGTTTTGTGCAATAATAAACCATGCTATAAGCGCTAAAATAAGGCCATTTACAGGGCTTTTATATTCAAACGTCAAGTTATATTACTGTGCTGTAAAACACGCTCTGCGGGCTTCTGCTAGGCTATTGCGTCGTGTATCTGTTGATAGCTATACAATCATACACAACAAGTAATCAATCATCCAGATACAAGATACACCACCAGAATTATATCAACCCTATAATATTGTGGGTTATAAGTGCTCCATAATTACTATTAAAATAATTATTATGACTATAAAAAATAAAAGCGGTCTTTCGACCGCTTGAGTTATTTGTTTGCGTATTCGTTGTATTTGATATCGTCAATATCCTCTTGAGTCATTTCATATTCAGGCTCTTTATTATCCGGCAATTTATAGCCTAAAATCTTTTCAAGTCGTGCAATCTCTTGAGCCTGTTCTTTTTTATCCCAATAGGTTTTATCAGCGTAACGCATTTTTAACCCTCCATCCGCTTTTCATAGTCGTTAATCTGTTCCATGGTTAACCATTCAGGCTTGACTTTCAGGCCGTTGTAAAGCTCTTTCATGGTTTTAATCTGTTCAGCTACGGAACCAGCCCACAGGAATTTTTCATGCCTGTTTCCGTTACCAAGGAAGTATTCACAATCCTGCATCAGTCGGGAAAGAAGTCGGTACTTGTTTTCGTTAATCATTGTTTTGTCCTCCTGTTGTGTTTGTTTCTATAAGTATATTACCACAATAGCGATGTGAATGCAAGTCTTTTTCTAAATTTAACATGAACATATCTCACTTACCAGATGAACAGAATTAAATACAAATCCAGAGCTAATTATTTTAATAGTTAAATTCAACACCAAAACAAAAACCAGAGTGCAAAAGCACTCTGGTCATATGAACCGATATCAGATGCAGGCGCTATAGGAAACGTCATACTTTTCTGCCATTTCCTTTACATCATCGCTGTTCAGCAGCTTGTAGATATTCCCGTTCTTGTCCTCGATGGTATAGAACAGGTAGAACGTGGGCTCTGCGTTTAGATTCTATTGGCTACGCCAATGGATTTAACAAGAAAAAGAACAGCCCAGCATTCACCAGACTGTCCCTAGGTTTTATTTTGCCCAGTTAGGAAGTTGTTTGCCGTATTTCTTCTCAAGCTCTGCAATAGCTTCCAGCTCGTATTGCATATCAGGACTATGTAGGACGCTCCAAGCTTCTTCCGGTGTGATATTATCATCTCTAAGGGCCTGTAGAGCCTTTGTGAGCGTTAAACCATGCTCATCAGGATAGAATGCTTTCATAGGTGTTTTATGCGTTCTACGCCATTTCTCAAGCTGTACGCAGTAGGCAATATGTTGAATACGAAAAGCCCAGATTTCAAGCTGTCGCTCCATATTTGCTTTGTTCTCTTCAAAGTATTTATTCATGTTAAATTCTCCTTTACTTGAGCAGATTCTTTCTATCTACCACAGCATACAAACCCTTTGCAAAGTATTCCACAAACTTCTGATACACGCTCAGAGCGTCGTTCAGGCTTGCAAAAGTCTTGCTAGTATAGTCATGCGTACCATTTGCAAGAGGAACGATATAGCACACTGTATACTTATTCCCCATTGCATCAAGGGAAACCTTCTGTCCAGAATAAACGCATTCAGTAGTGCAAATAGTATAGTTCATTTTTATTTCTCCTTTGTTTAATTTCTATATTGATTATATCAAAAGATTTTGTAATTGTCTATTAGCATATTGCACAAATAATATAATATCTTTTTGTTAAATTTTATACTTCGGCTTCTTGCTTAATTATTTTAATAGTAAATATCTTATATAAAAACAGGGGGCTGGTCGAAAGACTAGCTCCCTTTATAATTAGTTTTCTTTCCAGAACTTTTTAACCATCTGAATAAGATTCATTGCTTCAATCATGGTTTCTTCGGGACTATCTTCGTCCGCATATCTGTTTAAGTATGCGATAACAACGTCGTCCTTTTCTTCCAGAAACTTTGCAATACCTAAGATATTGCTTTCACGCTGTTCGGGGTCAATTTGGTCATTGTATTCATAAGTATCGTTCATATAACCAAAGTTGTCAATTCGAGTAGCCAATTCATAAGCAGTCATTTTAGTTACCTCATTTCATTTATTTATTGGTTGCTTTCTATATACTATTATAGCAGATAATATAGAAAAGTCAATACTTTATTTGAAATTTTCCAGAATTATTTTTCTACAAATTTAACAGACAACTATTTTAATAATTATAGTCTATATAATAAAACAAGGCCAGATAAACCAGCCTTGCATTGTTTGTTAAATTTAACCAGAAATTTTATGCCAGAAACTAGTATCAATTACAATTTCTTTTCCAATGCTTTTATAATCTCTTGTACGGTTGATTTTAATAACCGCTCTGTTATTTTTTAGCTTTGTAATTATTCCTGCCATAGTAGGACAAATATTGCTCTGAACAGTATCACCAATTGAAAACATGGTCAAATCTCCTTTTCAGTAATAAGAGCTGTCCAAGGATTATAAACAAAAGACTTGTTTCCATCTCTCCAAGACATCTGCCAGCTACCAGCACCCCAAATAACCATACAGATTTCTTCATCGGGTACAGTATCAGGAATGATACCACGTTCTCGCATATCATTTACAAGCATTGCATTAGGCTCAATCTCGATATACTTTTTGTCGTCCAGATAAACACTCTTCATTGTTGAATTACCTCTTTCTATTTGTTGTTGGTTTCTATATATTATTATACACACTATTTTCTATTTGTCAAGTATCAATTTTATATTTTCTTGTTAAATTTAGCAGAGAATCATAGTTATTACTATTAAAATAATTATCTTTATATAATAATAAAGGTGGGCTTTCGCCCACCACATTTCTTAATTTAGCAAGGAATTTTTAGATGTTATATTTTTCACGCTCATTGTATACTTCATCCTTCCAGCTTTCAATATCTTCTTGAGTATAGCCAAGGATTTTAGCAACTTTACAAAGCTCGTGTGCCTGACCAGCCTTGCGTTTGTACCGACACCAAACATCGAAACAGGTATCGTCATCCTTGTTGTCCAAAGCGTCTACAGCATCGCTTGCATCCAGAAGCATATAGTAAACATTCTTGAACTCTTCCTTAAATTTTCGCAGCATTTCTTCCATGATAGTTACCTCTTTCTTTATTTTGTATTTGGTTGGTTTCTGATTATATTATAGCACTAATCCAAGAAAAGTCAAGTATTATTTTCAAATTTTTTCTTTTAAATTTAACAGGAATAATTATTATAAATTATTATATATTATTTATAAATATATTTATATTATAATTATTATTAAATATAATATTATTATTTATATATTTATTATTAAATTTTAGTATTATATATTATATAAATATTTATATAGTTATTATATTATAATTTAACAAGAAATTTTATATTATATTATTTATTATTTTAATATATATTCTAGTATTTGTTAAGCGGATAGCTTTACCCTCGACCCCATCCAGAGGGTCACTTGGGTAAAGCGTTTGAGTAGCTTAACTAATACGATACTAGAACAGAAACTAATTTCTTGTTAAATTTTTCTTAATCATTCTTTGTTAAATTACGCAAAATAATCCAAATAACTCTTTTAATAATTATCCCGTTTTGTGCTCACTACTACACGCTTTTGCCCAGACTGCCTTGTGATGGGCAGAGGGGCAAAGCTATAGTGTTCACAAAACTAAGTTTACTATCAAAATAACTGATAATACTAATCTAAATTTTTAATAGATTATTTTGCTTTTACTACTTGACAGATGAGTTTATATATGATATAATTATTATGGTTAGAAGTATTATCCCGACTAATACTCTAGCAAGATTTTATAATACTGTCTTTAAGCCCCCTATGAAAAAAACCTAGGATTCATGCGGGTTTTCGGACACAAAAAACGTATTTTAGCACGATTGAAGGTTTGATTTGTGCTAGGAAGGAGAGTTATGGAGTTTAAAAACATTTGGGTATGTTCTCAAATTTGTGGTTCTGGTAAAACAAGTAGTATTATTAACGAAATTAAAAACAGTACAACGGATAACAAATTCATCATTATAACGCCATACAAAGAAGAAGTATCACGTTATATGTATGAATTAAAGTCAAAGAACTTTAAGACACCAAAGTATGAAGGCGGTCATACAAAGCTAGATAGTATTAAAAAATTGATTTGCAAAGGTGAAAATATTATTAGTACACACGCTTTGTTAAATCGTTTCGACCAAGAAACAATTGATTTAATTCAAGATAGTTCTTATAATATTTGTCTTGATGAAACCCATGAAGTAATAGAGCCATATCCATTAGGGCAAAAAGATTTTCAAACCCTAATGAGCTATTGCAATATTAACCCTGTAACCAAACAGCTTGAATGGAAAGAGTCAGAAAAAGATTACCACGATGCAAAATTTGCAGAAGAAAAACGTTTAGTTGACTTAGGTTCGCTTTGTATGTATGGTGATAATCTACTGTGCTGGCTGTTCCCTTGTAAATGTTTGTCAGCATTTAAGAATACAATTATTCTGACTTATTTGTGGCAAGACTCTTTACAAAGAGCATACTATTCATATTATGGTATGGATTTTAAAATGATAAGTGTTGAAGGGGATAACAAAGACAACTATCACTTTGTTAAATTTAATCCAAATAAATCTTATATAGAATATGATTATTCAAAACTTATTCATATTTGTGATAATGAAAAGTTGAACGAAATTGGTTCTACAAGTGAATTTGCATTAAGTAAAACATGGTATGAACGCAATGTAGACACGGCAAATATGAAAACTCTAAAAGATAATTTATATAATTATTTTAGAAATATCGTCAATGCAAAATCCTCTGATATTATTTGGGGTACTTTCTCTGATTATGAAAGTAAACTAAAAGGTAAAGGCTTTAGTTCTAAATCTGTATATACCAGAGATGCTATGAGAACAAAATCTACAAAGAAAAAGGATAATAACGGAAACGATATTCCTTATGATGCAAAGTGCGGGTTTATGCCTATAAATATTAGAGCGTCAAATAAGTATAAACAAGCTACAACAGTTGCTTTTCTGTGCAATAGATACATCAACCCTTGCGTCAAGAATTTCTTTACTCTAAATAATATTGAAATAGATGAAGATAAATGGGCGTTGTCTGAAATGCTACAGTTTGTTTTCCGTTCTGCTTTGAGAGACGGACATGAAATTAATATTTATGTTCCATCTTCCAGAATGAGAAAGTTGCTAGAGCAATGGATTAAAGATAATCCAAAGGAGAATTAAATGATTTATGTTATAAATGGAAAATCAGCAGTAAAGACAAACAGAGATATTATACAATACATTAATTCTCATAAAGACAAGAAATATATTATTTTGGTTGAAAGCACAGCTCAAGCAAGAGCATACGAAAAGAAACTCGAAATAGATTTTGCTCGTATAGACAAGGAATATCATACAGACGGTTCTTTAGACACACGCAAATTTTCAAATGATATTCAAAATAACAAAAATATTTTGATGTCATACAACTATCTTCCTTATATCTATAATAAATTAAGATGTCGGCTAAAGTATTATACTTTGTTTGTTCTAAATGCAGAAGAACCATATATGTATTATAAAGATATTTTTAACATTAGTAAGTATCAAAAATTTAACAGAACACAGCCATTAGATAAAAGCCGTTTTGAAACAGAAAAGATTGATGGAAATAAGTTCTGTAAAGAAACAGGTGGATTTTTGGAAATTGCATTGTGTCAATCTAAAAGTCTAGTAGAAATCGGAAAGACAATTAAGATTCTAAATTATTCTAAGTTTGTTATGGAATCATTTGAAAATGCGTTTTTGTTTACGCAAAGTTTTGATTTTTATTTGAAGTCATACTTTGAAAAATTTAACATTCAATATCAATACAAGGATTTTGAATAAACTATTAAAATAATTATATACGGTTGCAAGGTATATAATAAAGCCGGGTTGCTTTCGCTTCCCGGCTATTTCTTTTCTTGTTAAATTGTTACTAAAATTCTACTTTCATATCAACGTTCTTAGGGTCAGTAACACAAAAACACTCATCAAAATAATCAAGACATTTCTGTTCAAAGCAATATGCGTTCCAAGTCTTACCCTGTTCACGAACTTCTGGAATCTTTACCCAAGTAAGATACTCGCCATTAAAACTTACGGTAATAAAGATGTCAGAAACATCCTTAAAGGGCTTCGTAGTGGGCTTAGAATCAATATTAGGAATCATAATACAACCCCCCTTCTGTTAAATTCCTCTTGCTTCCAGAATGGTCTTTCTAAGAAGCTCAGAACCGGGAACATTTCGATTGCATACCATGATATAAACATTCTCCATCTCGTTAATGGTCTGTTCAATGGTGTTCTCATCGTTCATAGCCTTTGCCATTCGGTAGTCATTCAGAGCATCCTCGATGATAGATTTCAGTTCAGTAGTGGTCATTTTCTAAATCCTCCGTTCTCTTGTTTGTGGTTTCTGTGCTTTCTTTTTCTTCTGTAGCCTTGCCATCATTCTGCACCTTCTGAATAGCCTCATAGCAAGCCTGAATATAAACGTTGATTGTATTCGGTTCTCGCTTCATCTGTTCCAGACAGTCAATTAGCATCCGAAACATCTGTACAAGCATCTTTCTTTCTGCTTCTGTTAGAGCAATATTCTTGCCATTATCCAGTACATAATTTAGGATATTCTTTTCCATGTTAAATTACCTCGCTTTTACTTCTGCAATTCTAAAAAGGCTCTTTCGGTTTTCAGGTGTATCTTCTTTAACTACCATCAGGTAGGGTGAATAAAGGACTACGTCCCCGTACTCCGCCACGATAGATACGCCATTCTTTTCAAACAAAACCTTTTTCATAATATCGTTACCTCACTTTCTAATATTATTATAGCGCAAAGTGAAGCATTTGTCAAGAGCTAATTTTCTGTTAAATTTAGAGCACTACTATTAAAATAATTATTGCTACCATAATAAAAACAGGGGCTAGACTTTTCATCTAGTCCACTTATTGTTATTCTACTTCAATCCAGAATCTTCCAAAGCTCATAGAGTTATAAAACGTAACTTTGGATTCTTTCAGATATCCGGGAACGCTAGACCAGAAACCTTTCCAGAGGATTGTTTCGTCCGGCTCATCATCATGCGCCATAGGATGAAATTCAAAATAGCTGTTGTCATCCATATCACCACAGATATTGAACAGTTCTTGCATGGTCATTGTTAAATCCTCCTTATGCCTTTACGAGAATATTGCAGTTGGTAAAATATTCAACGTGCTTCGTACTGGTGTTCATTGCAGTGTTAACACCAAGCTTAACATAGATGTGACAACCAAGGGTAAAGGTATCACCAACGGTCAGTTCAGAAAACAGTTTCATAATCTCTGTACCTCATTTCTAGTTCTCTCTTGAACTGATATAAGTATAGCAGATAAAAATAAAAAATACAATAGTGAAATTGCACAAAAATATTGTTTCATTATTTATTATAAGGTCGATTATTTATACTCCCATCTATAACCTTTACATAATTTAAATTTACCGGAGGCACATTGCCAAATCGCCTGTCTTAGAACGCCCATTTCTTTTGCGGCGTCTGTGATGGAACAATACTCCCTAATAAATTCGCCATCTTTAGAGAGTTGAACTACTTTTTTATTTTTGCGACTGTCCTTCTTTTTAAATAGTTTATTGTTTATCAAACCCGTAAGTTCATCAAATGACAAATTATTATACTTATCTAGTCTAATCCAAAAATATTTCTTATAAATATAAGTTTCTTTATTTATAGACTGTATAATACAGTTTCTTTTATAAGTAGAATTGTCTATCTCTTTTGTGCTATAATACACATTTATAATATTTCCACTAAAATCAAGCTGAACTATTGGAACAAACCCATTCCTTTGTGACCGCGCACGTCTTTCTATGGCTGTACCATGGTTACAATTTCCTTTATGGGTAGCCCATTCTAAATTGTATAGCATATTATTTGTTTTGTCCTCATCTATATGATTGATATCTGTATAAATTTCAGGGTTTGGATTAGGGCGATGAGTGTTCATAACTAATTCATGAACTGATATGGTATAGGGCGTCCCTTTGTAACTCAATACAACTTGTATGTACCCTGTGCGTTTATTTTTGTATTCAGAAAGTGCGCATCCCTTATACTTCCGAGTTCTACCATCTTTGTACTTCACATTTCTATCAACGCTTCTTACGTTTCCAAATGTGCTTACTTCATAATATCCAGTAAAGTCAACGTTTTTAAATACTCCAACTGATTTCCATACTTCTTTTTCCAGCATATCAACACCCTTTCCAACAAGGTACCCCTTGTTTATCATTATAGCAGATAATTTTGCTCTTGTATAGTGGCAAAATGCACAAAGATTTGGTTATATTTTGTATGAAATTTTAGCAAGGATATATTTTGTAATTATTTTAATAGTTGAATTGTATATAATAAAAAGGAACCAGCCGAAACTAATTCCTAAATTTAGTAGAAAATTATTCTTCTGTTTTCTTTGTGGGGTAGATATGCCAATTCAGAATTTGATTACACAACTTCCCCTCACGATTTTTCCAAAGTCCTGTTTCATATTCAAAGTGCGCAATATATTCGGCGTTCGCCTCATTTAATACATAAACCCAGATAGAGAAACGACTGTCCAGAGGATTTTTCTGCGGCGTATTCTTTTCATCCCAGATTTTTAGGTCTCCAGCCTTTTTCTGTGGTGGTTCAAACAGGTGCTCGTAGCCCTCACGCTTGCAAAATTCTGGTGCATTCTGGTCTACCCATCCTAGAGCTTTGCAAGCAGCAATAATAAAGGCGTCTTTCTTGCAAAGGTTCACAATTTCATCTTTCGTTGCCGCTGTCTTTACTGCTGTCTTGCGCAAAATTACAGCGTTTCTACGCCATGCGTTAAGTGCCCAAGCCTTCGCTTCTGCTTCTGTAACAGTATAATCTCCGAAAAATAGAGCCGGTGGTTTTTTTACAGGGCGCTTCTTTTTTTTAGGATGCTTAATCTTATCTGCCATGATATAACCTCTTTTCTAAATTTAATAATGATTATAGCCTTTGCGCTCTCTATCAGATTTAGAATTACGCAAGAATGGTTTATTATGAGTAGTTGAAAATCTATACTTATTTTCTTTTGACCACTGCTTTTTGTCGTCATATTCCTTTCGCCATTCCAGATACTTTTCACAAGTAGTAGAACAAGCACAATGACGTTCTTCACAACCTTTGCAAGGATTAATCATTTTATTTACCTCTTTCTAGTTCTCTTTGAACTGATATAATTGTATCATATATTTCTGGATTTGTCAAGACCCATTTGGTAAAAAATTTAGCAGTGAATTTACTGACAATTATTTCGATAGTTATAATTCTGGATAAAACATGGTTTTTATTGATATAATATTAACGTACCTACGTTATTTTTTTTAATTCAATTAAGTCAAAATATCTTATAATTTAATTTAATTAAGATAATATAGTTATAACTTAATTTAATAAACCAATGTGTGAATAAAAATTTGATTATGGTTAATTTAATAAAGTTTTACTATTAAAATATTTGTCTTATCCAAAAATAAAACCGCCCACGCAAAGCAAACCAAAAAAACGTGAGCGGTAGAAGATAGCTTATTGATTTTTAACCGTTGTTATCCATCCATTCATCGAAACAGGCCCAAATCTCACCATTGAAACCAATCTCTTCTTCCCAAATATCCCTTGCTTCATCGAAACTGATTCCCGGATTTTCGTTCATGATTTCAGAAATACCATTAAACATTTCTGCAATGGTGTGGTTATGGTCAACCATCCATTCAAGCTTGTACTGTTCATATTTCTTTTCCATCATTTTAATTACCTCATTTCTTTATAAAAGCATTTAACGGTAATGATGTATAAGATATCAAAACCCATTGCAAGGATGAAACTGTATTGATTGATAAACAGTGTTGTGATTACTACGCCAATAAAGAGGATGGCGTGCAAGACAAAGATTAGAATATGCTCCATGACGTTCCCTTCCAGACCTGAACATTTTCAGTCTTACCAGTTGCTTTAACGTCATTCCCGTAACGCTTTACAGGATAGCGCTTGACGTATTCCTTACCCATATCAGAGCCGATATAGTAACGATAGCTAGGTGTGTCATATTCACCAAACTTGTTCAGATGGTCAATCATTCGCTTAGAGAGTTTCATATTGTTACCTCCTTAAAAACTTGCAACAACAGTGCCAAAATCGTTCATAACATCAAATGCCGTGTATTCGGGGTAAGTATCCAGAATTTCAGCAACGGAACCGGTAAAGCTCTCAAGGTCATTGCTTTCCTCTAGAACAGTACTAGTGTAATCAACGTAACCAATCAGACGATACATATTTGTTACCTCTCTTTCGTTCCTTGGTTTCTGATATGATTATAGCATATAAACACGCACTTGTCAAGGATTTTTTGAAAATTTCTTCAAATTATTTTTTACCAGACTGTTCCAGACTTAACACTAACTATTAAAATAATTATAATCCAAGTAATAACAAAACCCGCCTAGTTGGAGGAAATTACTAGACGGGTCGGAAATAGCTTTACAGGTTAACGATATGTTCAACGTTGATATTCATAACATCGGGACGCTCGCCAGAACGAAATTCACTAGCTAAACAAAGTTTTTTTGCTTCTTCTTCTGTTGAGACTTTACTATCAATCAGATAAGTGGTTTTTGCCTTGTTAGGACTAGAGGTAACACGCAAATAAGTATTACCTTTGTGAGTGATAAGATAACCCTCTTCACCCTTCACATATTCGCCCCATTTCAAACCCTGATTGACCGCAGGAAGTTCACCAGATTCACGCTTTGCCTGTACAGCTTTGAGATGGTCGTATTGCACGCCCAACCTTACAGTACGACGAGAGATTTTCATAACACTATGAGCGCTCTGGCTCTTTAATGTTTTTAGCGGCTTGCAAGTCTCCATAGTTCGGAAACTTCCTTTGTTGTAAGAATGGATTTTGGATTTCAGTTCATCAATCTTCATGTTAAATTTACCTCATTTCTTATTGGTTGGTTTCTGATTATATAGTACACTAATTTAGCAAGAAAGTCAATAGCCATATTTCACAAAGAATCTGATAGAATTATAGCACTATTGGCATCCAATAGCCATAACTAACTATTAAAATACTTATAATTTAGCAGAAAAAAACAGGGCGGTAATAATCGCCCTGCCACCAATGGGTTTATATCGTTAAATTTTTGCGCTTTACTTCCTTCATAAAAAGGAATCCAGAGCATTCATTGTTTCGGTTCTTATGAAACGGAAGTGTGATTTTTCGTCCCTCTGAGTTAGAAAAATATGATGGTCTCCCGTTTGATACTGGTGGATATATCCATTTTTCTTTAGAATCTTTACGGCATCTCTATATTTGATATCATTCATCACGGTTTCTTCCCTTCTTTCTGGTATAATGTGTTTTCTTTTCAAAGCGTACAGGACGGCCCAAGGGTCTACGTTTCTTTTTTCGTTCCTGCTTTTCTTTGTTCTTATCAAGCATGATTGTTATAGCTCCCTTACTTTATAAGTAATTTGTTCAGTAAACTTTTCGTGTGCGATGTCTGCAACAATCAGAGTGTATTTGTTGCCCTCATCGTCATACTTTTCTTCTGTCCAGTAATGAGTATTACCATCTTCATAGTCACCAAAGATTTTCAAGTTAGTAAGGATTTTAAAGAAATCTGCTGCATTCATTTTTGTTACCTCGCTTTCTGTATCTATAATATATCATATCACAAAGGATTTGTCAACACCTATTTGAAAGATTTTTCAGGTTATTTTTCTGGAAGATACTACATAACTATTAAAATAATCTGACCATTAGGGCAGATTCTAAAGCTGTTAGGCTTTGGGATTATTATCTAGCAATCATTACTATAATAGAAACCATTTATTCATAACTATTTTGATAGTCAATTTAACAAGAAAAGAAAAAGAGATGATATTTCTACCACCTCTTTTCTGATTATTCTACTTAATGTTTATTAAATACCACATTGTCCTTAGTTTTCCAGCACTTGAATTTGCATTTCGGACATTCACCGGGGCAAGTGAAAGAACTATCCCAGTCAATCAAAGTTTCGTGTTCCCAGTCGTTATAATAGGCAATCTGAAATTTGCTAGAAAGTTCTGCATCTGCGCCGAACTCATTCCAAAACGAAAGATAGATTTTGAAGTTGCTAGGAATCGTATGGTCTTTCAGATATTCTTTCAGAATGTCGAACTGTTTCGTATAGGTCATAAATTTGACGGAACGATTTTTCTTTGCGACCTTGCAAAGTGCGTCCAGATATTCCACGCTAAAAATATCCCCCGATGAATGAAGGCGAACAAAACGGCAATTGTGAATTTCGATTGCCTCACAGAAAGCGTTGATGAACGTCTTGTATTCATGCTTGTTCATCAACAAGTCGGTGTTTTCGCCCCACGCCTGTTTGCAACTGTTGTATCGTTGCATATCACGGACTGCATAGCACTGTCGGCCAATGCAAGGGGCGTTCTTGTTGCAAGTGATGATGGGCATCAGATTGAAATTCAGGGTCATGCCAATTTTTTTGTTGCCCTCAGAGAAGTGAAAACCATTGATAATGCTCATTGTTGTTACCTCATTTCGTTTTGTGTTGTTTGCTTTCGATGGCATTAGTATAGCACAACGTGAACAAAATTGCAAGCATTTTTTGAAAATTCTTTTGAATATTTTTTGTTGTGAGTGTACAACTATAGGTTGGTATGGTATCTGGTGGAAGTGATATAATAACTATTAAAATAATTATTGTAATACTATAAACCCTGTATCCTAGTAGGTAAGAGTATAAAGCCGAGTCTGGTATGTCATATAAAACCCAGCAATCCTGTAGGTAGGTATTTTAAGCCCAGCTTTACACGTGCACACAGGAAGTGGGGAGCTGGCTATATACTATTAAAATCCCATGCCCTACGGGCATAGAATCACTCCCGGATGGTCGTGATAATTACGCGGGCACACAAAATAACCCCAGCCTAGTAGGTATGTGGGTGGATACGAAAAGCCCAGCATGAGCGTATAGGTAACGTGTGACCCAACACCTGACGGCGTTAGAGTCATTCCCATTGGTCATGAAAGTGGGGTTGGCAGTGTGTTACTATTAAAATATTTATTCGGGTGTGCAGGATAAACCCTGTGGTCTGGTGGGTTGTAACAAAAAGTAGGGTCTGAAATTCCTGTTTTGCGACAAAATGGAGCAGTTTCAGAAATATAATTTTTTGTTAAATTTGAAACTGAGTATTGACATCTGGTGAAGAGTGTGATATATTGATAAAGAACTTTGAGAACAGAATACTAGTCCTATTCAATAAGAGTTATAATAGTATGTATATATACATAGATATATGTATAATTATTAGTATACTTTTGTGCTTATATTATGAATCAGATGAGCACAAAAGTTTGTTCCTCTACCGGCAAGGTCTGCACTAACGTGGTAATAACCTTGCCTGAATTTGCCGATAGAGGAATTTCTGGTGCGATGATACGCCGACTCTGCGCAATGCTCGTAATACGTCGGCTGATTTGGAATAACTCTCCAACTTCGCCGCTCTGTAATGCTGGCTCAGTTGTCGAGGATTGCTCGGTAAGTGTTTGATGCTGTCATACATTTTCTGTTAAATTAGGGATTTTGTATGGCTGTAGGAGTACAATAGGATTATACCGTGTTGTGGCGTATGTCTGCACACAACACTGGTGGGAGAGGTCTACAGAAGCCTACTGTTGTTGACGGCTCTGTAGACAAGTATAGAATTTGAGATGAGTAATTGGTGAGGTGAAAGATTAGAAATGGCTAGAAACTGTACGTCAGTGATGGACAAGTGTATATAGAACATAGAAGATATATTTTTGTAGAGTACAGAAAACAAGAAAAGCCAACTGCACACAAAATGTGTTATTGCAGTTGGCTTTAAAAATTAGTATTTGATATTTGATACAAAATTTTGATTGAAATTTTTGGTAATTAGATTAGCAATCAAAATTTTGGAAGTATAGTTTGTATTTTGTAATTAGTGTAAAAGGGTTCACGACTAACAGGAGTGAATCATGCGCCTGAAAGGCACAGGGTTTGTAAAAGTAATGGAGTGTAATGGTAAATATTATAAGCCCATATTAGGGATAAAATTAGGTTAGAGATAATCAGGAATATATTATCTTGAGGATTAGTTTGTAAAAGAGTAATGGACTCTGTTAGGTCATGAATAAAGAAAAATAAGGAAATGGATAACCAGAGAAGATAGAATAGAAACATAGTTTGTAAAATAGGTTTGTAAATGATTGGATAGATTAGATGATTGAGGATTTGGATTGTTTCAAGAATAATCCAGAAGACAGACATAATAATCCAAAAGAGATTGGATTTAGAAGTGGATTTTGAATAAAGATAGATGTAAAAGAATAGAAAAAATAACCAGAGAAGAAGGAGAAGAATGTTGATAAGCATGGGTGGTATATTCCTATATAGTTTAATTTAATTTAAAAATTTGATGTTAAAATTTTACAGAAAGATTTAGAAGGAATGGTTTGTAAAAGAAGATTGTAAATTACTCTGTCCAAAAATTAGGCTTATAATAAAACAGTTTTTCATCTAGCTTATTAATCTGCTCTTTAATTTCCTTAGTCTTACAACGGGCGTATGCTAGACGAATACCCTTTAGTAAGTCAAAAATATCTTCTTCACAACAAGAAGCCTTACCGACAAGAATTTCACGGTCTTTCTTGATACCGGGGAGATAATGCTTGCGAACCTTCACGACCTTACCATTAGAGCAGTATTCATAAGGATAATGATTGATGCCAGAACCGTCTAGCTTATCAAAGGAACTATCAAAAATCTTCCATTCGGAGAACACAGGTTTATTAGATTTTTCTTCCTGCATCTTAGGAACTTCAACGGTGGTAAAGAACTTTGTATATTCATCGAAGCTCATTGCCATATTCATCATTGGATAATGAACAAGAATGTTATCATCCTCAATCTGGATAACCTTACCAAGCATTGACATATCAACAGGGAAAGATTCATAAGGTTTCTTTACGAGTTTAATGTAAGAACCAACTAGTAACATATTATGCGGCCTCCTTGTTATTTAATTTAGCGAGAAATTCATTGTATTTGTCCAATGCTTTCTGTTCGGATTCATTTACAGATTCATTAAAACGCTGACGTGCTTGTACTACTTTACCACCACGAATTTCAACGGTAACAAGGCTATTTTCAATATCATTCTTTTTACGCATTAAGATGATATCGCATTGACCATTGATAACACGGT
>ERZ808275.392-NODE-392-length-18514-cov-5.827401_pt1 | contig 18514 bp, 16 predicted proteins | sample MGYA00520894_ERZ808275 | MGnify/ENA primary metagenome ERZ808275 (study PRJEB31516, sample SAMN03275598) | gut metagenome | biome: mammalia-associated habitat; material: feces | host: Papio cynocephalus | place: Kenya | collected 2012-08-03 ...
TTCAAACTTACAACAGTTATCCTTCTTTCTAGGTCCTCTATGCAAATAAGGATTTAAATTTTATCTGATTTGGAGTTTATAATTGAACACACCAAAGGAAAAACAAAAGACGAAATAGAAAATAATATTCTACTAGTAGACTCAATTATGTTCCGTATTATTCAAATTGCAGAAAATAACAGTCGCCTTTCTAACGAATTTAAAATGAAATATTGTGAAATTCCTTGGATGGCAATTAAAGGAATGCGAAATAGAATAGTCCATGATTATGGTGTCGTAAATATGGAAATTGTTTATGATACGGTAACGAGATGGATTCCGCAAATGTATGAGAAGTTGGCAAATATTTTAATACCACAGAATAGCTAATTTTAATTAGTTCTATTTGAATTTCAAAAGTAATTGAAATATGAATTATATGATGATTGTAGATGTATTCTGGTCAGAAAATACAATATATTAATTATGAAATGTTGATTAAGAGATTAGTGAAAGGGGATTTAATGTTAAAAATCAATTTATAATTAAAAAATGATTTTTTTAGCACAAAGATTTTAAAAGAATGGGAGAATGTTAACTTATGATTTTTATGATTGAATGTATAGTCGCTTGTGCATTGTTTACGCTAATGCTAGAAATAATGTGTGCAAAAAAAAGAGAAATTTTTACCAACGATTATCCACCCGTGGTTATAGAGCCTTTACGTAGTTTAGGTATTGTACAAGAAACGCCACCTACAAAAAAGAGTGATATGATTCGTAAGTTAATTGCAATGATAATTTATGCCATTTTATTTGCTCTCGTTCTATATTTTATTAATGGCATTACAAAATTCTTAAACGCTATGATTACGACATATCTTTTATGGTTAGTGGTCGATTGGTACGATTTCTTAGTCATTGACATTTTGCTAGCGCCTTTTGATAAATTTTATAAAATGGCTAAAGTAAGTCCTTTTGAAAAATCAGCGGTTTGGTTTCATTTTAAAGGCAGTGTAAAAGGTATGATAATTGGAATTGTCTTTGCACCTGTCGTTGGTCTTATTGTCATGTTGATGAGCAAATTAATTGGCTAATTGACGTTTTATTTTACATTTTTAACGACAATAAAAATAAATGATTAAGATATAAAAAGATAAAAGAATAAGCCTCTGTAAGACTTTGATAAGAAAAATTAATAGAAGAAAAAAGAGTTTGGTACAATTTATCAAACTTTTTTCTTACTAAAATGAAGTTAATAGTTGACATCCATAAATGTTTAGGTGTATCAATATGTAGGAGATAATGATTTTTTTTTAAAGTATAGAAAATATACTGAAATTTGTTAGTTAAAACGATAGAAAATTTTTGTGAAAAAAGCGTGAACTCTCAGCACTTTCTCGTTAATAACGAGAAAAATATGTTTATAGAATGCTCAAACTTATCGATTGAAAGTATGCAATAAGTGAGTTTTCGGAGGTTTATCAATATGGAAGATCAAAATCTTAATACGGAAAACACCCATGGTAATATTCAAATAACGGAAGGTTCTTTATGGAAAAATATTTTTCTTTTTAGTTTTCCGCTGATGCTATCTCAACTATTACAAGTGCTTTTTAATATGGCAGATGTGGCCGTTGTTGGTAAATTTTCAAGTGCAGAAGCTTTAGGAGCGGTTGGCTCAACTACAACGCTTGTCACACTTTTTACGGGTTTTCTAATTGGAATGGGAAGTGCGGTCAATGTTCGGGTAGCCCATCACTTAGGAGCAAAGAACAAAGAAAGTACTGCTTCCTCTATTCGTACTTCTTTTGTTATATGTTTAATCATTAGCTGTATTATTGCGTTACTGTGCCTTTTATCGGCAAAGTTTATTCTTGAACTGCTTGAAACAAAAGATGATTTAATTGATGGTGCAGTGCTTTATTTCCGTATTTATGCTTTAGGTATGCCAGCACTAGGAATTTTTAATTTTGGTAATGGTGTATTAAGCGCAAACGGAGATACAAAACGACCATTAATCTATCTTTTAATTGCTGGTATTTTGAATGTGATTTTAAATTTATTTTTCGTTATTGTCTGTAAAATGGCAGAGGATGGTGTCGCGCTTTCTAGTATCCTTTCTCAGTATGTTTCTGTAGCACTTATCCTTATCTATATGGGACGAAAAGATAGTGAATGTTCTTTCCGCTTTCGTGATTTAAAAAAAGGATTAGATAAAGAAGAAGGAAAACGTATTCTGGGACTGGGTATTCCTGCGGGACTTCAAAACGCTATCTTTGCTATAGCAAATTTATTCATACAGAATGCCGTCAATTCATTTGATTCTGTTATGGTTGAAGGGAATTCCGCTGCCGCAAATGCAGACACGATCATTTATAATGTCATGTCAGCGTTCTATACGGCTTGTTCAACATTTATGGGACAAAATCGTGGTGCCGGAAAACAAAAACGCGTGTTAAAAAGCTATTATATCGGTCTTGCTTATTCTTTTATTATTGGGGCCATACTTGGTAGTGCGTTGTTCCTTTTTGGTAGAGAGTTTTTATCGATGTTTGCTAATGAAGAAGAAGTTATTGAAGCAGGACTACAAAGAACACAAATTATGAGTTTTTCCTATGCTTTTAGCGCCTTTATGGATTGTACGATTGCGGCATCACGTGGTATTGGAAAAAGTTTTGCACCAACAGTCATTGTGATTATGGGATCTTGTGTATTCCGGGTAGCGTGGATTTATACCGTATTTGCACATTTTCATACGATTCCATCTTTGTATTTACTCTATATTTTTTCATGGGTAATCACAGCGATTGCAGAAATTATATGTTTTATTATTAGTTATAAAAAGCTCGATTCTGCTAAGTAAAAAAATATTAATTCCTATTCTATAAAATAAATGGTAAAATATATTTAAGTAGAAGACGAATAAAAATTCATGCATAAATAACCATTTATTTTAAAAGGGGGACGACTAAATGAAGAGATTCATCATTTCGTTATTTGCATTTCTATTTACGTTTATATTTTTTATCACATCTTCGCCTACAGTAGCGCATGCGGATGCTGGACCGAAGCCACAAATGACTATAGAAATTTATAATCTTGAAAAATCGGATTATATTGTTGCATTTGGAGCAAAAAAGAATAATGGCCCTCATAATTTCTTTATTCCTGGCGATGAAGATTATGGAAAAACATATTTTGGTAATGCAGATGATTTAACGCTTATATATAGCAAAGTAACTTTACCAGAAGAGTGGAAATTAACGGATATTTCTTCTTTTTATGAAGATACAACTCGTTTAGTTATTAAAAGTGGCTATATGTGGCCCTCGGAATTTATTTTGATTATTTATAACAAGGTTTCGGATAATTATTATCTTTCAGAAGCAACACAAACCTATGCTTTTCATTCTTATTTTAAATATAATATGAAAAACTATCAGGATGATCCGATATCTCTAGAGAAAAAGATTGTATTAGAAAAATCGTATCAGTATGGAAAGGAAATCTTTGGATTCTTGCTTCGACTTGTCGTTACCTTAGCAATAGAAATGTTATTAGCGGTAGCGGTTAAGTTTAATAAGAAATCACTATGGATTATTGGAATTACTAACTTTATTACTCAAGTAGGATTAAATCTTGCTTTGAATCTTACCGCATATTATGGTGGTAAATTCCCTGGGTATGTAATGATTTATGCTTTAGTTGAGTTAATGATTGTAGTAGTGGAAGCAACGATATTTAAAATATTTTGTAGGCGTGGAAAAGATGAAACAAGAGAGCTCATTATTATATATACAATAGTCGCTAACGCATTATCGTTTATTCTTGGCATGATTCTTTGGCTTTTTATTTATTAAGTCATTTCAATCCATTTTTCTAAAACTAAAATAGGCTATTGAAAAACTTTAAAAATAGGTTGGACGATAGCTTTTTTACTTAGAAAATAAAGTCTAAAAATTGTTAAGTCATCGTCATCATAAGAAAATCAACTAACTTAGATTTTTCTAACTTTGTGACATATTTGAAAAATGATTAAATTTTTCTTCCAAAAAAAATTGTTTGTTATATAATGGATGGGAGTCAAAGTGGTAAAGGAAATTTTGAATATCACATAGACTTTATTTTAATCCATTAGGGGGTTATAAAATGAGAATAAAGCAACAAAAGCAAATTAGAGATTTTTTAATTCAAGAATTTGGAAAAGAAAATGGAATACAAATATTTGAGAAGCAAGAAAATCTATTAGAAGAATTGATTTACAATACAAAAGATAAATCAAAGAATCAAATGAAGACCATGACACAAACGCTCTTGCCACGTATAGCTTTATATAAGGTTTTTTTGAATGAAAATACACTACAAGAAAAAGCATATGAATATATGCGAAAGTATATGATTGAAATTGTAGCGGCTAAAAAACATGCATCCATGAAGAAAATGGAGAAAGTACCAGGATTTTATTCTATTTATAGTAAAATCTTTCTTAACTATATGCGTAAAACCAATCTTCAAGAAAGCGTCCAAACCCAAGGAAAAGATTATTATGATGTCACCATCTATCGTTGCCTTTGGTACACAGCATGTGTAGAAAATGAATGCCCGGAACTTTGTCGATTATTCTGTGATGTCGATGATATTAGTTATGGTGGATTAAAAAAGATTGCTTTTTCAAGAACAAAGACTTTAGGCTATGGTGGAGACTGTTGCGATTTCCATTTCAAAAAGCTTAATAAAAAAGAAAAGCATGAAGATAATTCTTGTGATACTTTTAGTGATAGTTTAGTGGAAGAATTATGTGATTAAAGTAAAATGGGGGCTGTTGAAAAACCTAGATAAAAACTAGGTAGGACAATAGTCCTTTTTCAATGTCTAAAAATAAGTTAAATCAACAAGCGTAGCTTGTTGAAAAACCTACTCCCTTTTCCCATATATTCTTTCGTTTGTTCTTTTTCCTCTTTTTGTTAATTTCTTCGCACTTGGCTTTTTGAATTCCTGTGGCATAAGCGATTCTGGTGCTACCCAGTATTTATTCAGTTGATTTGTTTCATAGTATCTAAATAACTTGGCTATATTAAGACCTAAAAAATATAACATTGTTTCTGTGGATACTTTTTCTATACCTCTTCTTTTAAATTTCGTTCTTCCATAGTCTTGTTTTATTATGGCAAATATTCCTTCTACCTGGATGCTTCGATTAACCCTAATTTCTATTCCTTTTACAGATAATAGGTTTCTTGTTACTTCTTGTTTATGTAACTGTAATTCTTTTATTACCTCAAATACTTTAAAATCTTCATCTGTTTTCTTCATATACTTTTTGCAGAATAAAGAAAATCCACAATTGCTACAGCCATCGACTCTAAAGAAAACAGCTTTTGCTTTTTTAGGATGTCGATTTGGTATTGTGACTTCATATCCTATTTGTTGATTTAAGCAAGTAATTGTATTGTCTTCATTTAAATAATAGCAATCAGGATTTCTCCCTGTAATATTTCCTTCCCACGAAATATATTTGACATAATTTTCTATATGATTTCTTTTTAAATAATCATAATTGATGAGATTCCCATATCCCGAATCTGCACATACTCGTGTAGGATAACACCCATAATTAGCAAAAAATGCATCTAAAACAGGTATAAAATCATTACTATCATTCCTAGATTGGGAAACATAATAAGAAAATATAAAACCTCTGATAACCAAAGATTGTACATTATAAGCTGCATGCATATTAGTTCCTAGCCCAGAATAATAATCTGATTTTAAACACATCGCTGTAGCATCATGGTCTGTTTTATAGTATGAATTTCTTTTATCTCCACAGATTTCTTCTTTTACTTCATATTCCAATACTTTTTCAAGCATTGTACTTAATGTTTTGAAAACCATACAATATTCTTTTGAATTCAAACTTTCTTTTTGGCTTTCAAGATTAGACAATGCTTTAGCTATAATAGAACTCCTTATATACTTTTCCGTCTTATGAGAAGCTAATAGATTGTATTTAAATATAATTTCATAAGCTTTAATGGATATCCTTTCGTGAAAAGTTAAAGGCATCCATACGAATTTATATTTATTTGCATTCGCTTCAAATTTTGTTCCATCTATAAAAGCATCTTCAAATTCTAGTTGTAATTCTTTTTTTATTTGAGTACAAATTAATGCAAAAATTTCCTTTTCATTAGGCACGATAACTTTATTAATAAATTTACATATTGTAGAAAAGTTAACATGTGTTTGCTCCATAATTGTGATATAACGTAAATCAAATTTACATGCTGACTCTATCTCTCTCAATGTATACTTATCAAATGCAAATCCAAACAAGATCGTAGCAAACAAACGATAGTAATTACAATTGGGTCTTCCACCTTTATGAGAGTCATTTTTTACGTATCGTGAAATCACTTCTCCTACTTTTGAATTCTCTAAAAAAAGCATAAAACGATCGATTTTTTCCATTTCCTTCACCTCTAAGTCGAAGGAAGGTATCAAAAAAATCTTACCTGTGGTAAAATAAGTCATATAAAATATCTCCTGAACAAAGATATTTTATCAAAAGAGAAGATTTCTTGTGAATTTTCTCTTTTTTTCAATTTAAAAGGACTATTGTCCTACCTAGTTTTTATCTAGGTTTTTCAACAGCCCCTTTTTCTTTATCATGCAAAAAAGTCATATTGTATTGTATAATTAAATAGGTGATAAAAATGACGGAAAACCAACTTGCCTTTTTACTTTCAAGTGTGATGCTTTTCATTTTTTTTCAATTGAGCATTATATTGATTGGGAATCGCTCCTATTCAATGTATTATAAATCTCATGCATTAATAAAGAAAAAAGGATGGCTAAAGTTGATTTATTTTAAACCTCAGCATTTCCATCGATATTCTATTTGGGAAGTATTATTCTTTTTTCTTTCTTATATTCAACTTTTGGTGTGCATGATTTGTTTTGGTTTAAGCTTTGCTTATGATATTGATTATTTTTTAATTGTACTTTTGCTTGTTTTTTCTCTTACCATAATTTTACTAGTTGTTATTCGTTTAATATTAATTGATATTACCTATAAAAAAGAAGAAAACTATATGAAAAAGCATAGTCAAAATAATGCTTTATCATCCTTAGAACATATGGATATTCCAAACAAAAAAGTTATTCAATATTCCATGTTTTATCAATCTACAATTAGAAGAAAATTGGAAGAATTGTATGAGAAAAGATTGAAAAGAATTTCTATGGATAATCAAGGAGAATTAGAAAAGTTGGATGATGAATTCATTGAATATTTTCGCCATTATCAAGATATTAATATTCAAAATGAAAAGGTTATTTTTCTAAAAAACCTTGTTAATTATTATCAGATTGAATTTTCTTTTGATAGCAAAAAAAGAGAGACTTTTCCTCATTTAAATGATGGAACTTACTGGCCTCATTTAATGATAGACCAAACTAAAACTTACTTAGGCGTTGCTTTTGAATCGGCTTCTATTCATGAATTTGATCAAGTAGGTGAAGGAATTATTCGTACGATTTATCATTTAGATATGTATGAAGGACTATTACCAAATACACATTTTACGATAAGAGAAGGAAATAAAATTGTTGGAGAAGGAAAAATTATTTCGCAAATAAAAAATTCTAAAAACAATTAAATATATTTAATTAGAACATTTTAAAATTTTCTTAAAAGGTGTCTTATTGACATTTTTCATAAATTTCAATATACTTTCATTTATATTAAGGGGGGAAAAATAGTCTATAATATAGGCCCTCTTTTTATCATTAAAAAGAAAGGATGATAATATGAAAAAAACTTTGTCTATTGCATTAATGGGTGCAACGGTTTTGTGTTTATTTTCTTGTAAAGGAAATAATCCTCCTTCCACCTCAACTTCAGGAACCGATCCAAAGAAAGATTTTACTGAAGAACAACTAGGGTTGATGAATGGTCATTTTATTGGTGAAAAATATGAGTTGGACCTTTCTGTTGATGCGTCTTCTTTGTATGATTCTAAAAATGAATCTCGTCAAAATCTAGAAATTACGGATATAAAAAAGGAAAAATACGTAAGTGAGACGATTACTGATGTTTCTTCCTTTGATATTGATTATCTTTATTTAGAAGATAAAGAGCAATCGTCCGTTCAATATCGTGTTTCAGTTCCTAAAGAAGATTATGCTTCTTTAAAATTAGAGAAATACGATAAAGAAGAATGGAAAACGGAAGATAATCTCTATTTATGGGATAATGATTATGTAGGTACATGGGCTACTACAGAAGAAACAGCAGGCTTTGTTCAAACAGTAATCTTTACAGACGATTTTATTACTCCAATTTCTGGTTCAGATTTAAAACTTCCTACCGGTAAATTCTCTTCTATGAATAGTGTGTGGTATCCGCAATTTGCTACATATAAAAATGAAAAAACCAATGAATATGAAACTTCTTTACAAGTTTTAGTTTATGATCAAGATGATTTAACTGAATTTATGTTTGATTTTGCTTTGATTCCTTCTACTGATGAAAATTATCCAATTGCTTTATATTATGTCTCTTATGGTTGGGAATACCTATATCCAAGTGCGGAATATTATAAAGGCAATTGGTATACAAAAGATGGTCAAATTACCATTTCTGAAGGTGAAGGCGCAAACAAACTCAAATATAATGATACCATCTATCAAAGTGAAGTAGTAAAAGATGATGATTATGGCTGGGTCACTCATCTTAAGGCCGAGGGTGATGACCTTGTACTTCGTCCATTTGTTGGTGGCTTTACCATTGAATCAAAGAATGAAATCGTTGAAGCGGTTAGTTTAAACACTGATGACTTAAAAGGTACTTGGTTATATGCAAATAAAGAGATCAGCGTTTCCACAGAATATGACGAAGACTTTAATGAAGTTCTTAAAGTCACTGTGGATGGTAGTGAAGTTACACCTACCTATTTAGCTAGAAATAGAAAATTCACTCTTCAATTTACCTTAGATGGTCAACAAGCTTACTTATCTGTTGTTCATAAAAACGCTGTTGCAACTTTAAATGTAAATAATCAAGATGTCTATGTTTGTACACGTGAAGTTTATGATGATAATTTCGTGATGGCAGGAAAGTTAATTACTAGTGAATCGGCAGGTTTGTTATTAAATAGACTTGAAACCTTAGTGGTAAACGATGACTTTACAGTTACATATAATAATGTTTCTTACCCAGCAACTTATGAATATGATGACGAAATGCGCGCAGTTCGCGTTAGTTTTAATTACAAAGATGAAACTTATGCACTTTATGTTTTCTCATTAGAGGGCGTTTATCTTCTTGAAAAAGATATGTCCGCTAACAAATATTCTATTTTTGCTTCAGAAAGCTATTTAGAAGGTTTCGTTGCTGATTGGACTTGCCGTGGCGCAACCGCTACATTAAAAGTAGATGAAAAATACAATGTTACTTTTAAAGATTTAAGTTATGCAGTTACTTTTGATTACGATTTAAACTTAGGATTTTATATGTTCTTTACGAATCAAAGCTCTACAGTTGCTCACATGTTGTATTTAAGCTCAGGTACTTTGATATATTCTAAGATTGGTTATCAAAGTGATGAATTAACCACCCTTGAAGAAGATTTGTATATTAAAGTTGAAGACTATAAGAAGATTGAAGGCACTTATATTTATGTAGGTGACCAAGGAAAAGAATATGTCATTATTGGTGATGATGAAACCGTTCAAATTACAACACTTGTTGATGGTAAGAATGTTTTAAAAGAATATTCTGGTCAAAACGTCCATTATAGTTATTCAAATGGAGAAGTTTGCTTAATATTTAGAGTTGAATCATCCAATATGAATGTTTATGTTCGTTTGAATGGAATTAGAGTTAATTTCTTCGATTCTCTATATTATGTTCAAGAAGTATTAGTGAACAATCAAGGTTACTTTACCGATGGTACGAATATTCTTTCTATTGGTGGACAAGAAGTGTACTTTAACGGAAATAAAGTAACATTAGAAAGTGCACAAGGCAATCAATTGGTCTTTACTGATAGTGGTACAAAATACACAGTCACCATTGAAAATGATGTTGCAACCATTACGGGTGGAGAAAACACTTTAACCTTAAATAAAGGCGACTTTAATTTAAAAGATTATGCAGGAAGTTGGACGATTGATAATGTAGAATATTCACTTACAGTGAAAGAAAATGCAGATGGATCATTAAAATATGCTTTTACATATAGCGGTAATACGTATACAGATTATCAAGTTACTGTAGTCAATGAAAAAGCGGTAGTTACCTTTAATATTTTGATGAGTAAATATGTGATTACGATTGATGAAAATGGTGTGGCGACATTATCCATTGAATCTTCTATACCTCTTCCTCCACCTTTACCACCATTAGCGTTTGAAAATTAAAACTATTTTTTAAGAGGGCATTCTTAGCGGGTGCTCTCTTTTTATTTTGGCTTTTTTTAACTTTTTGTTGCTTTATATGTGAAAAGGCTTTATAATAATTAACTGTAAGGCGGTAAATTTTTTTAAGTGTATTGCTAGCAATAGCGTACGTGCTCACTGCCTTCTTTTTTTTGCAATAAAATATATTATTTAGAAATGGGGGAAGAAAAGTATGAAAAAATGGATGTTGGTTAGTTGCTTAGGCGTTTTAACGAGTGTTTTATCTTCTTGTACGATTGAAGATTTAGACGTGAAACATGATGCAGAAGCTAGTTATAGTGGTATTGTAGAACAGGTCAAAGTGTCGGATAAAATTCGCTTAAGAGATGTGACTGTAAAAGATACTCATTACTATTCATATAGTATTACACCTACTGGATTTGATTATGATGAATTGAATAGAAGAAATTATCGTCATATGATGATTACCGTTCATTATTATGTTAGTTACAAACGAACATTTACAGGATGGGATATCTTTTATAAAGGTGCACCAAAGTATGATATTTCTATAAAAAATGATGATGATACTGGAAATATAATGACAGGATTAGAAATTAAAAATTATAACGAAAAAACAATCAGCTATCAAGGAAATCTTGCTGAATTACGTACAGAAAAAATTAAGTTTACAGTTGGTTCAACCAATATACAAAATGAGATTTATTTTACGAATATGACAGTAGAGTATTTGGTCGATTAGTAAAATGTTTTTTCAATCCCAAATATAATGTTTTGTAAAAGTAAGGTAATTGGATTTTAGTGATGTTGCTCTTAAGAAGCGTGTATACGTCGCCACTTGCCTTACTTTTTTTATTTATTCTCCATATAAAAAAGTGTACAATAAAAATGTAAATAGGTTAAGGTGAGTAAAATGAAAATCAAGTTTGTAGCGTATAATGATGGACGCGCTATATTTATTTATAACAGAATCAAATTATTTCCATTCTTTTTAATGTCCTTAATTCTCTCATTTCTTGCTTTGATTCCTACTATAATTTTTTCTATTTATGAATTGTTATTTATTTTTATTTTACCTTTATTATTCTTAATATTTTTGGGCATCGATTATTTATGTATTTCCTATAACAATAAAACATTTCTTAAAGGGAAGAAGCAAACACACACTTTTATTCTTGAAAATGGAATCCTTTATAAAGACGAAAAGATGATAAAATCAATGGAAGATATTCAACTTTATCGATACAAAAAGTACTTATTTTTAATATTAAGACAATCTTATTACTACATTAAAAATGATGATTTTATTGAAGGAAGCCGTGAAGGATTCTTAAAACTAGCCAAATATAAATGGCGCCATTATGTATATTTTGATTTACCTGATTTGAGCAAAGAAGAAATTGCAAACTTGTATTTTAAAGATCTTGATTTAGATGGACTATGCCGTTTCTTTTATTCTCCTTCTAAAGAAAAAATTGTGTATATCTATAAAAATGAAATGAATAGTTATTCAATTCAATTTGAACAATTAGAATATGCGGATGAGCACGAACGTCTTTATTTACATGTCTATGCTTGGTGGGTTCCTTCTAATGAGATGTCATTTTGTTCTTGTTATGATAGTGAAGAAAGTGCCTATCATGATATAGAAAACCTAGTTAAAGATTACTTAGAATTAAAAAAGGAGAATTAACATGAAAATATTTGATTTACTAAATTATAAAGAAAAAAAAGAATTGCTTACTTATTTAAAAAATAATGGAGTAATGTTTACCACGATGAAAAAACGTGGGGAATATGAGTATATTATTTTTCCCATAAACAAAGGCGATTTACAATTTCAAGCCGAAGCGTGGATTGATAAAAAAGATATTGTTTGCTATCGATTGATATTAGAACATGAAGACTACACTAATCAAGAACTTGCCCATCTTACTTTAAATTTAAAAGAGCAGATATCCGATGAATTAGGGAATCCTAAAGAAGATAATACCAATCATTTATTAGAAAATCGTATTGCAATCACTTATGAAAAAGAAAATTGGAAAATTCTTTTATCATGCCGCGATTATTATAATACAGAAGGTAGATGCTTTGTTGTTTTGATGTTCGCTAATACGCTTAAAATGAATGAAGAGCCAAAACTTAAAAAGCCGAATTCTTGGCCCTTTTATATGTTAGGTGGATTTTTGTTTGGCTTGCTCACGTTTTTAACAAGCGAAAAATATAGTTGGCTTAACTTTGGAATTTGGATTTTAGGTGGTGCCCTTTGGGGTGTTTTATTTGGTTTATTAATGAACTTGTTTATGGGTAAAGATAATGATGCGCTCAATATGAAAGGACAAAGAAAGGTTTTGAATAAAGGTTTAAATCAAATTGAACATGGAAACCTTTTTGAAGGCACAATCTATTATGAAACGTCTAATAAATGGACGGGAAAATTTATTCAAGCCGCGGCTATGGAAGTGAAAGACAAAGAAGCTATTTTATACTTTATGAAAAAGAAAAATGTTGTGGATGTTCACGCTTCTTTAGAATCCATCTGTAAAGATTTATATTTTTATCAAAAAACACCGACAGGATATGTATTTTATTTTAAAGCAGAAGAAAGAAATTATGCGTTCTTTATGAGTGAAAAAGAGAAAATCGATGAACTCATTTGCGTTATAGATCACCAACTTTTTGCAAATCAAGAATATATGCCACTCTTTTTAGAACTAAAAAAGGTTACAAAAGAATATAATCCATATCGACTATATGAATTAAGCGATGAGACTTGTTTAGATCAAGCATTAGAAACCATAGCGAAATTATTAACGGTAGGAAAGATGGTAACCCAAGAATATCTAAAGAAAATCATGTTACAAGTATTTGATGAAGATGATTATTATGTTTTACAGTTATCTTCTCTTTATTGGGAAGTTTATTCTAGAATAAAAGAAGAAAACGAAAATGAAGCAAACTAAAAATATAATAAGGAAAGGAAAAAGTGTGGAAATAAATAGAAAAAAACCACGACAAAAATAACACACAAAAAGAGTTAGTAAAAAAATAGAGAAATTGAATTAAATTCATTCGATATTTGAAGATAACTCTGGTTAATAACGTAGATTTATTAGCTACTCATATCTTCGTGTTTTCTAAGATATCACTATCGTTATCAGTATAACAAAAGGTTGCAAACATTTCCCTAAAATGTTTGAGGGGCTCGGCAAGGCCGTGACCCATGGAGGTAAATATGAAATATGTTGAATTAGGAAATACGGGGATTATTGTTTCTAAAATTTGTGTAGGCGGAATGTCTTTTGGTGAAGCTTCAAGTGATTTTCATGAATGGACACTTACCCAAGAAGAAACAACGAATATGATAAAGGTCGCGTATGAAAATGGAATTAATTTTATTGATACCGCAAATTGCTATTCGCATGGAACGAGCGAAATCTTTATTGGAAATGCTTTGAAAGAATTAGGCATCCCTAGAGATAAAGTCGTGATTGCTTCTAAAGTGTATTTTAACGAAGGTAAGTTATCGAAAGAAGCCATCTTTAGAGAAATTGAAGGCACGTTATCTCGACTTCAAACGGATTATCTTGATTTATATCAAATTCATCGTTTTGATTATGATACTCCGATAGCGGAAGTCATGGAGGCTTTAAATGAACTCATCCGTTTAGGAAAAGTGAGAGCGATTGGTGCTTCAGCTATGTATGGATATCAATTTCATAACATGCAAGTAGAAGCGGAAAAAAGAGGCTTGAAACTCTTTTCAACCATGCAGAATCACTATAATTTGCTATATCGAGAGGATGAAAGAGAAATGATTCCTGTTTGTAAACAATATGGTGTATCTTTAATTCCTTATTCTCCTTTAGCAGGAGGCCACCTTTCTCATTTAGGATGGACCAATGATTCTTTAAGAAGTAAGACCGATAAAACATTAAGAAAAAAATATGATTCCTGTATGGAAAATGATTTAGTGATTATTGAAAGAGTGAATGAAATTGCTTTAAAATATCATGTTTCTATGGCCCAAGTTGCTTTAGCGTGGTTATTTAAAAAAGGTGTTGCTTCTTGTATTGTAGGTGCTACAAAAGTACATCATTTCTTAGACGGTATTAAAGCAGTAGATCTAGAATTAACAGATGAAGACGTTCTTTATTTAGAAGAAGAATATGAGCATCATAAAATTGTCGGTGCTTTGCCTGAAGGAAAATAATGATAAAAAGTAAAAATGCCCAAGTTCTGGGCATTTTATTTTTGAAAATCAAATAAAGATAATTGAGAAGGCTCTAAAGATAGGAAAGGATTTTGTTGTCCTTCTATTAATTCATCATCTGGTTCTAAATGACCTAAAAGTAGAGGAGAAGTTGGGTCATGAAGAGGATAGTTTTCATAAGCTTTTTTAGGACTTTTATTTGCGTAACAATATTTGCAACCATTTAAGCAAGTGTCATAAGCACCAATGTCACGGCTTTCAATACAATGACAACCTTCACGTAAACCTTTGTGTTTTAAGGATTTAAACTGACAGTGATTCGCTTTTCCTAATATTTCTAAAGTTGCACAACCTGAAGCATGAATACCATATTTTGAATAATCCCCATTTGTACCACAGGTTTGAATGTGAATATGGTATTTTTTAGCAATTTTTCCAAGAGCTTCGGCAATTTGATTTTTATCTTTTTCCGTCATTAAAATGATTTCTGGCATGTTTTCTTCTAACTTTTTATACATTTCAACAAAAGAGAAAATACAACGGTCGATATATGGTGCTACTTGTTTTATGATATATTCAAAAGTTTTTATATGAGTTTCTATTGTATGATCTTTGGTTAATAAAATTGGATCATATCGCCAACTTACCTTTTCTTTTCCTACTTGTTTAGAAAGTTGAATCAAGGTTTGAATGCTTTCATCTATAGAAGGAACACCAGGTTCTATATCTTTTCCATAAGCGGTGATGGTGTAATAAAAATAAGTGCGATAATGGTCTGTAATTTCATGTAAAGATGGAAGGATTGGTGCATAATTTTTAGAGCAGAAGAGCACTAAATCTACTTTTTCTGGTGATAATTCATAGCGAATGACTTTATGAGGAAAAAGAGGATTCCTCGTATAGACAAATCCTTCTTTAAAACGATTGAGTAACCAAGAGGAAAAATATTGAACGGTATCGGTTCTAGCGCCTGTATTAATAATCATTATTTTTTCTTTTTATAACCGCAGTCACAATAATGACCACCGCTAGCTAAAGTATATTCTCTAACGAAATCGCTAGCGCCACCGGCTTCGCTCATTGAATAATCAAGATGACACATCGCCGGAACTAAATCATATAGTCCTAATTCTTTCATTAACGTGCAAATTCCGCATTTAAAGAACCTGGCTTCATAGCCACTTCCGTCTTCATAGGGAAAATATTCCATATTCCAAGAATAAGGATTTCTATCGGCGGCTTTAAGTTTAGCGGTTTCCTGCATGGATTTAATAGCTTTAGCCGTGAATTTTTTCTTTCCACTTTTCTTACAAAACTTTTTCATTAAAGGCGTCATCATGGAATTTTCATAATAGATAGTTAAGGATTCAACATCTGGTCTTTCTGGCATAGAAAGAACAAAAGCGCCCAACATAGCGGCATTTACAACATTCATTAAAAAGCGATCTTTTTTTTCGAAAGTTGGAATCTTTCGAATAATTTCTTTATATTTCTTTTTTGCATTTTTTGTAATTTTTTTTGTTTCTTTTTTCTCAATATGATATACAGAAGTGAGTTGCTTTTGAAAAGACTTTTTAAAGAGGACCCACATTCCTAAAGGTAAGCCAAAATACTTCATAAATACTCTCCTTTTCATAGTCAAATTATATTCCTTTTTTATAAGGGTTATCAAGCAAAGCGATTTTAAAATGAAAGGAAAGAAAAAAATAAATTCTACGATAAATCTAAAAAAATATTTCCTTCTTCTTTTTTGTTTTTATTATATGTATAATAAAAGTATTCAAAGTTCATGGAGGGTGACTATGAAAAGAATTATCATGCTATCAACAATTTCTTTGGTGTTAAACTTAGCGACAACCCGTCGTTTTTCTATGGAAAAAACAAATCAAAATATGCAAGAGATAGGAAATCAAGAAGCTTACGTTTCTCCACAAGCCGATGAAACAATTACCATGAAAGAAATGGCCGATTTCCTCAGTCAAAAGAAAGAGCATTATCCACTCTCTGATGAATTTATAGAAAAGTATCAACAAGATGGTGGAGGTTATATCGACTATGCTCGTCAAAAAGGATTGGTCGTCGATAAAACTTTACATGAACCGAATCAAAAATGGCATTTCTTTACTTCGTGGTTAGAAGTTCTTCTTGAAGAAGGAGGCATCACTTGGGAAGAAGATGCTAAAAAAAGAGTTTATACCTACTTATATTGTCCAGAATTAGTGCTATGGATTTATGAGGCAACAGAAGTTGACCCAGCGAAAGTGAAAAAAGCCAAAGAAGTAGCAGAAGAAGGAAAAGCACAAAATTTAAAAGCTGTTTCCATTGCTTCTAAAATGCGTGCTATCGTTTCTTGGGAAGATGTTTCTAAAGCCGTGTTAGCTAGTCGATCAACAAATAACTAAAGGAGAATCAACATGAAAGCAGTAAAGAAGTTATCCCTTTTTCTTCCAATATTGGCGTTTGTTTTAGGTGGATGTAATCATGAAACCAACATCCAACCCACTGAAATGAGTGTAGCAACGAGCCCTGTAAAAATGATTATACATAGTGTAAGGGATTTAAATGACATTGTTACGCTTAGATTTACACCGAAAAATACAACAAACCGCAATGTAACATGGTCCTGTGAGAAAAATGATGTGATTTCATTAGTGGATTCTACGATTACCGCGAATCAAGTAGGGACGGCAACCGTTACCGCAACAAGTGTAGAAAACCATGATTTATCTTGTGATGTTGAAATAGAAGTTTATGATCCAAATGTTCAATCTTATGTTGTCTCATTTGAAAATAGTTCAGATTATACATTAACAGGATTAAAAGAAAACTATTTAGAGAATGAAACTGTGACTTTTATTGTTGAATTAACCAATGAAACTAAAGAAATAGAACAAGTAAAAGCAAATGAACAAGTGTTAACCACAACAGGAAACAATGAATATTCATTTACCATGCCTGCTCAAGATGTTAGCATTACTGTTCAATTAAAAGATAAAGAATTAAATCCTTTAAAACCAGCGGAAAAAGTTAAGCTTTCTACTGATACTTTAAATTTGGTTGTAGGAAAAGCGGATGGCCGTCTTGTGGCACAAGTTACACCAACGGACACCACCGATATTCCATCTTGGAAAATTTTAACAGGAAATGATGTGATTTCTATTACTTCAACGAGTAATGAAGTAATCGTCCATGCTTTAAAAAAGGGAACAGCAAGTATTCAAGTTTCTTATAACGAAAATATTTCTGCAAAATGTTCAATTAATGTAATAGAAGAAGAAACATCTTCATCGGAACAAGTGTTAGCAAAATATAATATCTCCTATGATTTAGCAGGAAGAAAAACAGCAAAAGCAATTAGTTCTACCGACGAATTAAAAACTACGCTTCAATTAGAAGGAGAAGAAGATATCATTACTTCTATCGATGCTATGGAAGCTATTTATGGTGGCGGTAATGGCGGAAGAAGTGATACAGCTTGGTACGCTAATGATTTATTAAAAGTTGGAACAACTAGTGTGAATGGTAGTGTGTCATTATCTTTAAGCGCAGAAGTAAATCGCATTAGAATTACAGGATATGTAAGTGATAATGCTTGTAAACTTCGTGTGGGTAATAGTGAATCCACGGATTGGACTGAAGAAGCGGATGATAATCAAACAACTTTAGTGACATGCTCCAATATGAATGAAAGTACGAAAGATATAGTTGAAAGCGGATTAACCTCTACCATTACGATTGATTTTACAAGGACAAAGAATTTAAAATTATCAGTCACAAATAAAAAGACATTGTATATTACTTCAATTGAATTTATTGTGTCTTTAGGTGAACAAAAATAAGCATTCCGGTAATATGTCAAGATAGAAAAAAGAAAAAAATTTGATAAAAATTA
>ERZ808275.393-NODE-393-length-18433-cov-3.474480_pt1 | contig 18433 bp, 26 predicted proteins | sample MGYA00520894_ERZ808275 | MGnify/ENA primary metagenome ERZ808275 (study PRJEB31516, sample SAMN03275598) | gut metagenome | biome: mammalia-associated habitat; material: feces | host: Papio cynocephalus | place: Kenya | collected 2012-08-03 ...
TTATATTATTTATATAATAATGTATTATATTATATATACATATTATCACTGTATAAAAAAGAAATATATAAAATACAATTACATAGAGATATAGGGTTATTAGAGTTATAAAGAATAATAGGGGTTATAGGGGGAAAAAGGAGAAGAAGAGAAAGAAGGGAATGCTAAAAAAGAAATTGTTACCGAAATGTGAACAGGATGGGATAGATGTTCTACTGAGTTCCCACGTAAAAACACAATCGTTGTAGGCTGGAAAAATTTTCCATTTCCTGCGTGCCAGTAACATAACCGCTTGTCGGTAGCAATAAAGCCTTGGCCATGCTGGAGTACCCCTGCAAGCTGTAGTAATATACTAACCTGCGTGCGGGTGCGTGGTTTTCAGAAAGGATGGGATGCACGCTTCCATTTTCTGGAAGATTGCACAGGGTTTCTCCTGGACTTGGCTGCAATTTCTGGGTGTATGGCGGTTTCTGGCTTTGCTGAGTTATGTGAATGTCATTTCCGGGCAATTTAAGGCATCTACAAGGCGCATAGCAGTGTTAGGGCATATAATTGGGTGCCCAGGGCGGAAAATCGATTGTAGGCCGTTTTAGAGAGGTTTACGGGCATGGCACTCTGAACGTGGCCTCTGGGATTGCAAACTCCTCAAATTTTTCTGTGAAAGTAGTTGACAACCAGATGGGATTGTGCTACAATGAACGCATCACAAAAAGGAGGCATGCGATGCTGTTAAAGTTTACACAAGGTGGGAACGGTTGGCCGGAGCGTCAGCTCTGTGTTCGTGCAGAGGACATTGTAGCCGTTGAGGAGACTTCTCTCCCTAACGGAAAACTGCTTCTGCATCTTTCCAGAGGGCAGTCTCTTTATGTGCTTGGCAAACTGGAAGACGTGGCTAAGTACATGGGGACAGAAATCAAAGTGATTGAACCCGTGAAGGTTGAAGAGGAGGAAAAAGAGTAATGGCAGAAATTAGCAAGGTAAACAATGGCCAGTCTGAAGTAATTGGGAATATCCCAGTAGGTGGTTGTTTCAGTACTGAGACAAATGATGGTGAGAAGGTTTTCATGAAAGTTCATGTGCAGGCAGATGGGCGTTCTCTGTATGCTTGTGTTGACCTGGAAACCGGGGAAGTCCATGTGTTTCGTCAGGATAGCCCCATTAAGAACGTTCTTGGTTTGTGCTTGGGTACTCCGAAAGCTGCAAAGGGCACAAAGAAGAAAGTTTCTGAAAACTGATTCCGATTTTGCCACAGGTAGTTGACTTCCTTGCAGGACTGTGCTATAATGGTCACAGAAAGGCAAGGAAGTCCTGCTGATGGATGGCCTGAAATCAGGTCAATCTAAGCTTTGTAATTTTTCTATGATGATTTATATGATTTCTGGACGAAAGGCTCCTGGAAAGGCAAATATGTATCCCCCATGTAGATATGTCCCAGAATCGATTATTAAATAAAGCGTAGCGGGCCCAGTTTGCATTTTCTCTGATACCCAATAAGGAGTGAGCAAGTCTATGCCTTTTAAGACACATCTTACAGAATCACAGAGGCTGCAAATAAGAGCAGAAATTGCGTCCCTGGATCAGAAGAGGGCTATCGCAAGTAAACGGTTGCATCGCTCAGAAATGTATGCAAAAGAAGACCCTGATTGGGAAAGGTGGGTAGCTGAGGATAGAGAACTGGTTCAGTACTGCCAGAGCCATATTGACCGTCTGCGGGGGATTCTTGAAAACACATAGGTCCGCAATCCCAATCCCTTTAGGGGTTGGGTAGTTCACAAAGATTCGATTCAATAACAGGAGGATAAGAAAATGTTGATTGTTGTTCTTTGTTTGTTGGCTATTGCAGCCATTTCCACAGTTGCACTGCTTGTGCTGAAAATTCATGATATTATGAATGCAGATTTTCAGCCCAATTCCAGTAAGAATTATATCAGCCGGAAGATGTACCGTGCCAGGTCTAAGTATGCTTCTATGTGCAGCACGGATGCAACCGAGCAGCTTAAGGCAGAGCAGTATCTTCGTAAGGCTGCTGAAAAAGAAGTCTGCAAGTATCATCCCGCCTATAAGGCAGAGCTGGATTACTTCTTGACCTATGTTGAAGTGGATGCCTACCTGTTCGAGGAATTCCCCGCATGGCTGAATCGCCAAGAGAGGGCAGAGAACACCAATGGAATTAAATTTGCATTGGACCCTGGGGCATATCCTCCTGTACGGGCACATAAGGATGATGCTGGGATTGACCTTCGGTGCAAAGAAGGTCAGGTTGTTCCTGCAAAGGAAAGTGCAGCATTCGATACAGGTACCCATATTGAGATTCCCAAGGGGTATGTTGGATTTATTAAGTCCAAGTCAGGGCTTAACTGTAAGTACGGCCTTACAGCTGATGGCGTTATTGATGCAGGGTACACCGGAAGCATTGTGGTGAAGCTCTATAATCACAGCGGTTATGATTACACTTTCAATGCAGGGGATAAACTTGCTCAGCTGGTTATCCTCCCGATTGATGCTTCCGAGCTTGTTCAGGTAGATTCCCTTGAATCAACCGAACGGGGCAGCAACGGGTTTGGGTCTACCGGAAAGTGATGCAAGAAGACCACATGATTTGCATCGATAAATTGCACACAAAAGAAGCAATGGCCGTAGAAGCCAAAATAAGGGCCTCTGGTGGCTTTTGTGAAGTAGGGGGCAGTAAATGTATGTGCCTTGCCTTTATTGGGCAGGAAGGTGCCTTAAAATGCCCGGCAGGGCTATATGCAAAGACAGAGAGAAAGTGAGGTAGCAGGAAATGCTTAAGAAAGAGTTTATTCTTGGCGGTGCCGGAAGCGGTAAGACAGAACGTCTTATGTCTGAAGCAATGAGCCGTATTGACACACGGATTGCATACCTTGGAAGCATTGATAGGTACAAGGGTTTCTGCAGCGAGTGGTTCCGCAGGTATGGTAAGCGGTGCCCTATTGAATTTGCAGAAGGCGGCCGCACTTATGAAGTACTCATTACGGATGATTTGCAGGAAGATATTGAGAACATCCCTATGCAGGTTCTTCGGTGCGCAGTAGCTGAGGATTTTGAAGTTGTGTGGTTTGCAAGCATTAACACGGATTCCTGCAAAATGTCGGTATGAAAGCAATTGTTAAGAAACAGCATTTGAGCAAGTATGGGAAGGCAGTTGAGAGCATCCTTGCCCATACAACGTCCGTTAGTGCAGTAGACAAAAATTATCTTAGGTCTGCAATGAGTGCTCTTGTGGATGCGTATGGCGCAGAGATGTTTAACCTGGCCATGGCAATTTCTACAGATGTCCTCAATGAAAAATTCGGCTGGGGAACAGGAGACAAGGCAACAAGATTGTCAAATTTCTATGCTTATTGCCAGGCAGACCTGGATGATGCTGCTACAAGGTTTGATGAGGATGCTCTTTCACACTTCTTGTCTAAGTGTGAGTCAAAAGGTATCAAATTTGCAACAGTCAAAGGAGGTCTTACGGAACATGAGTGATAAGACATATCTTGACATTTTGAGGGAGAAATATGGCCTGTGCCCAACAGTTGAGTGCATACACAGAGAGGGCAATGTTTGCAATGTTACTGGCAATGCAATCATTGGCACAGCCGACTGCGAGAAGTATGAGGTGAATAAGAATGCAGGAAATGACTGACTGGCTTGCAGAAGCACGACAGCTTGGTAGTCAGTATCAGGGCATGGATGCATATGAGATAACTAAAGCACTTGCTGAGAAAGCAGGTTACCACAGGGAAACCATTGAGTATCAAGATGGTACAAAGCATGTCGTGACTGAATACACCCGCCCCTTTGATGCTCAGCTGTCCGCTGCATGGTTCTCATGCTTCGGAGGACTCTTTATGAAGAGGGCTAATGTGCATTCTGGATTTCTTGGGGAGCAGTGTGTCGATGTTTCCGTTGACTGCTTCCTGCGGTTTATGAAGTACCTTGACCTGGACAGGGTTGAGTGCAAGAAGCAGGTTTTAGTTTATGCTATGCGGTGCCTGGACGGATGCTATAAACAGGCATACAGAAACATCCCTTCTGAGTATAAATTCGATGCCTACAAGAAGACAGGAAAGCGTACCTTTGAGTTCAAGAAGGTACTGGCACAACAGTATTGCAGTTTGGATGCAATGGAAGATGACGATTTTTATGATGCTTCCATGAGAACAAGCATGGCAAACAGCAGTATTGTTGATGACCTTCGTGTGAAGCTCAGAGGTAACAGATTTGGCTATCGTCTGCTAAAAGCAATGTTGGATTCCCCTGGAAGAATTGATTTCTCTAAAATTGACAAGTTTGTGTTCATCCGTGAAACAGAGCGAAAAGACCCTATGACAAAGGTACTCCTCGCAGATGCATATAACGTGATTAAAGAAACACTTTTTCGTGATTATCTGGAGAAGACAGGTCACATTAAGCAGAGGGCTCCGCATGGAGTGTTTTACACGAATGAGGGGAGAAGATATGAGGAAAACTGATGTCGCTTAAAGTCTGTTCATATTCTGTCGATGTTGCACAATCTCTTGGGGTCCATTCAGCAGTCATGTTGGCATATTTGTCCTCTTTGGGAGCAGAGTCAGTTCCAGTGCAGGTGAGTCGTTCTGTTATTGAGTCAGCCACAGGCGTTTCTGTTAGTGAGCAGCAGAGAGTTGATGCAAGTCTTGGTGGATGTGGTATTTTACGAATTCGACCTATGAAGGGTTCTGACAAGCAGGAGTATGAGATTGATTCAAAGCGTGTCGCAATGTATGTCAAGAGCAGCGACCTTCTGGCCATTAAAGCCGAGTACGCTCAGCAGGGTGGAAAGACACAGCGGCCAACACGAGATTGGGCTGCACAAGCAAAAGGAGGGGTTAGTACAGATAACCCCGTATTGATGCAGAAGTACTGTGACTGGTTGGATAGCTTGCGCAATGCGAAGAAAGCTCCTGTTTCCCGGGAAAGCGTTAGAGCACAGCGGGCTATGCTGGAAGCACTCGGGAAGGGTGAGGACTGGGAAATGTCCGTCCTTGATGAGGCAATTAGAAAATGTTACTCTCAACTTGAATGGACAGACACATATAAGGCAGCAACCGGAAAGCAAAGCAGCGGAGCAGGTTACAGGGACGTTGCTTATAGCAGCATTTCTGGTGCTGATGAAGAATTTACCGGGGAGGTTATTTGATGCTGAAGCTTGAGGCACAAGGTTATGTGTCCACTCCGGACGAGGATTGGGTTGAATCCTGCTGGTATAAGGACCATTGCCAGAAGAAGTTTTGTGGCCCAGGGCACGAGAAGGATTTCTGCAAACGAAACTATGTGATGAATCAGCTTGCAGATTTTGCTCTTCTGCAAGGGAAGCAACGATATCCTGCAAAACTGCAGGTTCCAAGAGACGATGCAGAAGCATATCGGAGACTTGTAAACATCCAAAGCAACATTGGTGAATTTGTACAAACTTCCCAGAATCTGCTAATTTACAGTAAGAACACAGGGAATGGGAAGACAGAGTGGGCTAAAAAATTGTTGTTGTCCTATTTAGATAGCATCTGGCCTGTAACTGCTATTGAATGCAGAGCATTATTCGTTTCCATGCCAAGTTTTCTTCCGTCTGCAAAGGACAGTGTTAATGGCAGAAAAGAAGTGTTTAGTCTGTATGACTATGTAAAGTCTGTGTGCGATACAGCAGATTTGATTGTATGGGACGAAATCTCCTACAAACAGTGGACTGACTTTGAGATTGCAGAGATGCAGAGAATCATTGACAGGAGAATCCAGCTTGGGCTGTCTAATATTTACACGTCTAATTATACTGCAGAGGAGTTATCTGGTCTTTTGGATACTCGACTTGCCAGCCGTATTGTTGGAGCATCCAATAAGGTTGAGTTTGTAAGCGGAGATAAGCGGGGCAAGAGCCTTGCCAATACACCGGAAAACGGAGGTAGAAAATGGTAAGTGCCGATAAGAACCAGCGAATGTCCGGGACACTCGCAGAATTAAAAATGTTGAATTACGCCTTCCAGACTAATCGATTTGAGGTTTTGTCTGAGAATGGACTTACAGAGGATCATTTTGACAGGTACAAAGACCAGTACAAATTCCTGAAGGAATTCCATGAAAAATACCATTGTTTGCCCTCCAGAGATGTTTTTACGGCCCGGTTTGATAAGAAATGGGAATGGACTCAGGTAACGGAGCCTGCGGAGTATCTTCTGGAAACCTTGCAGGCGGAGAGACTGTGGAGAAAGACACTTAGCGATTATGGGCCTGCGATGAATGAGGCAATTCGGGAAAAAGATCTGGAAACCTTTTACACGATTTGCGGTACTGCTGCAAGAGACTATTCTGGGACTCAGCCTTCAAAAGCAGAAAATGTGCTTGCTTGCAGTAAGAAGTATTATGATTCGTATCTCGAAAGAGTAAATAGCCCACAGTCCTCCTTCGTAACCACAGGGCTTAAGGAGCTTGATACCATCACTGGTGGGTGGGACTTGAAAAACGAATCGGCTGTTATTTGTGCAAGAAGTGGTGTTGGTAAGTCCTGGTTCATGACTTTCTTTGCCTGCGAGGCTGTTAAGAAGGGGCTTAGAGTTGGCTATTATTCGGGCGAGATGGGGAAGGAAGAAGTATGGGGAAGAGCCATGACCTGCTTGTTCAATATTCCTAATGGGGCTATTTCTCATGGAAACGAAAGAGTGCAGCAGTCACTTGAGAGAAAGATTCAATCTCTGCCAAGCCTTGGGTTCGGAGACTTGCTGGTACTTACGGGAGTCAGTAAAGAGGGTTCCATAACTGTTTCGGAGCTCAGGTCCTTCATTGAGAAGGAGCATCTTGACATGCTATGTGTTGACCAGGTATCGCTTATGGAGGACGAGAGAAAAGCAAAGACAATTCGTGAAAACTTTGCAAACATCTCAAAAGACTTACGTGCATTGCAAAGAGAAAAACGGATCCCCATTCTGATTGCTGCACAGTTAAACAGAGAGCAGTATGATGAGGGCCTCGGTCTTCGTAACATTGCAGAAAGCGACAGACTTGGGCAGGATGCCACAACGGTGCTTGTGCTTGAGCGAAAGGGTGAGAATGTAAATGTCCTGCTTTGCAAGTCACGTGGGTCTAAGAGCGGGGATACTTTGACGTATCACTGGAAGCCAGACAATTGGGAATTAAGCTATCTTCCGAACGAAAAAGATGCTCTCGGTGGGGTTTCGGCTGAGGATGTCCTGCAAGACTATGAAGTTGCTGATGACGTAAAGTCTAACAATGTGTTTTGATAAAGGAGCGCTGACATGCCCGTAATTATTGGCGATAAACAGCTTACAACACCTATTGCAGACATATTGAAGTCTTTACAGGGCCAGTGCCAGGCTCTTGGGAATGGGAAACTTCGATCTGTGATTGTAAAGCCAGGGGGCATCAATGCTGTCATAACCTGCCCGCACCACAAAGGCGGGCAGGAACACACCCCTGCTTGCAATGTGCTGCTTGAAGACAGGGCAGGCGTTCATGCAGGAACTGCCTACTGTTTTGCCTGTGGGTACAAGGCTGGCCTAATTAAATTAGTGGCCGATTGCCTCGACTGTTCTTATCAGGATGCCGAGGGATGGCTTCTGACGGTTTCAGACTATGACGTTGTGGAAGAAGATTCCATTTTTGGTGATTTTATACAACTGCCAAAGCAGATCGAAGCGTCTGCAGATGACGATTATCCAATGCCAACAGAAGAAGAACTTAAGTCTTATGAAAACATTCATCAGTACATGTTCAAACGAAAGCTAACTCCCGAGGTTATCATGAAGTTTGAAGTTGGATATGATCCTAAAACAGATGCACTTACGTTTCCTGTTAGAGTTGGCGGAAAGTGCCTGTTCGTTGCCAAGCGGTGCGTTCATACAAAACGATTCTTGATGCCTAAGATGGCCAATAAGCCAATATACGGGTTGGATTACATTGATGATGGCACAATTATTGTGTGTGAATCAGTAATTAACTGTTTGACTTGTTGGGCATGCGGTAAGCAGGCAGTTGCTCTGTTCGGTACAGGGTCGCAAACACAGATCGAAACTCTTAATAACCTTCCAAATGTTGGTATAATACTCGCACTGGATGGAGATTCCGCAGGACGCAAGGGCACCCAGAGAATCGCAGCTGGGTTGCACAACAAAGTAGTGTCTGTGCTTGAAGTTCCAGCCGGAAAAGACATCAATGATTTGTCAAGGGAAGAGTTCTTCAATTTGAGGGAAGTTTTTTTGTAAAAGTAGTTGACTTTCCAGTAGCGGTGTGCTATAATCGTCTCGTAAGATGAAAGTAAGGTGTAACTGGTATGAAACTAAGTGCTGCGCAGCAGAAAGTGTTGGACGAAGCGAAGAAGCAGATTAACATTGCACGATCTTGTAGGACATACAAGGATTATGTGTATGCCACATGTTTCAATCTGAGCAATGCTTACAAGGATAAACTGGTTTCTGATGAGACTTTTGCAAGATACTGGGAAGACCGAGTAAACGGGGTTGTTAGAACGCACTGCAACAGCAGGGTTTTGCAGAGCTTGCAGGCCCAGGGGCTGATTGAGGTTCTTCGGGATTCCACCGGAGAGGCCGCTGGAATTGATGTCATTAAATTAGTGAATTATTAAATGGAGGGAACTCATATGGAAAACGTAGCAATTAACTTTTTTAAGCTGCCGAAGAAGGATGACGCAATGGTTGTTCGCCTTTTGGCAAAGAATGTTGAGGGCATCGAAAGATACCCGATGCATGAACTTGTGGTCGAGGGGAATCGAAAGCGTATGATTCGTTGCCCCGGAGAGGGCTGCCCAATTTGCGCACAGGGATATGCCACAACCGAGCGTGTGTATCTGCACATGCTGTCTTGCGAGAACGGGGAGGAATATGCATGGGAACGTCCCGCAAAGGTTCTTGATGCTCTGAAAACTATTGAAAATGACTGGGGAGACCTGGAGAACGTTTGCCTGCGCATTGTCCGTACTACGGATGAGTTTCCGCAGTATAGCATTACTCCCCTGCCCCCCACGAAGTATCCGGCACTTACTGATGAACAGAAGGCACGTATTGGTCAGAAGGTGTCTTTCCGTTATGGCAACTACCGTAGCAAGAACGAGCTTGCTGAATACCTTAAGACCGGCGCCCTCCCTCCGCACCAGAAATCTCAGTTCCTGTCCAAGGAAGAATGGCTGGCAAAACGTAAAGAAAACGCCCCTAAGATTACTGTGAATCCTTTGGCAGGAAAGGCTGCTCCGGCAGCTGCCCCTACCGCACCTGCATATGCCACCAAGAAGGCAGCAGGATTTGAAGACATGGAAGATGACCCGTTCATGAGTGACGGTCCCTTCTCTGCCCCGACCAGAGTATAATGGGGGAAACATACAAACGGGCATCCTTTGTTGATTTAGTCATGGGGGATGCCCCCTCTTATGATGAAGTTTCTGCAGTCCTGAAAAAGGCATCAAAGACAACCGGGACAAAGAAAACAGACCCTATGCTTAAACTTCCTGTATCGGAGAGACTTAAGCGTATCCGTGAAGGGGTTAATTCAGTTCTTGGCCGTTATAGGGGTTTTGTTAAGGTCATTTGGGCTGACGAATTTGATGAGTATATCGAACGTGCCGTAAAAGCAGGATTTGTATCTATCGACACAGAAACGAATAAATCCCTGGATCCAATGACTGGAAAGATCGTAGGTCTATGCCTTTACTATGATAATTCACGACCTGCCTATGTCCCACTTCTGCACACTGTCCCAGAAACGGAAACACTTCTTCCGAACCAGGTTACTGTGGAACAAGCAAGCAGGGGTATGAAGAGATTTTTGCATACAAAGAACATCTGGCACAATGCAAAATTTGACGTTCGGTTTATCTACCAGTTTCTGGGTGTCCGGCTCCCTGTATGGTGGGACACCATGGTAGGCTCTCAGCTGTTAGATGAGAACGCAGTTGCAAAGCTGAAGGTGCAATACCCGTTGCACATTGATCCCACAATGCCACAATACGATATTGAGCACCTGTTTTCTTCCGTCCCATATGAATGGGTTGACCCGGAAACGTTTGCTCTGTATGCAGCTATTGATGCTTATGACACAGCTATGCTGCAGAAGTATCAGCAGGAGCAGTTTGAGCAGCCTGGGATGGAAAGGCTGTACAGCTTATTCCGTGACCTTGAGGTCCCTATCGTCTCCGTAACTGCTAAGATGGAGGATGCAGGGGTAGTGCTGGACCTGCCATTTGTGCAGAAGCTAAACGACAAGTACCTGAATAAGATGCAGGAGATACAGGAAAAGATTAACAGTATCTTAGCGCCGCACAGGAAAGAGATTGAGCACTATCAGCTTGTTGGCAAGTTGGACAATCCCTACAACATTAACAGCGATGTGCAGTTGAAGATCCTCCTCTATGACATCCTTAAGACACCTGTTCCGGAAGGGTATAATCGTTCAACTGATAAGGCTGTCCTTAAAGCAATTAAGTCCGACTTCACAAAAGCCCTTTTGGATTACAGGCATTATTCAAAGCTGGTTAGTTCTTTCACCGCTCCTCTTCCTGGGTGGGTATCTCCAGCGGACAACAGGCTGCATGCAGGGTTTAACCAGCTTGGACAAGAAGAGAACAACGTTCGGACTGGCCGATTCTCATCAACAAGACCAAATTTGCAGCAGGCACCCTCGCATGACAAGACTTTCCGGTTGATGTTCAAGGCATCTACCTATGAAAATGAGGTAGAGTTTAATGAGAGCCTTTCTTTGAAGGACTACCAAGAAGTGGAGTGTAAGGACGGCTGGAAGTTTGCTAAGGATTTAGACGAAGGGGACAACGTAGTGACAGATGAGGGGATTCGTGTGGTGTCTCACGTGTTCGTTGATGGCCACAATTGTACTGTCTGTTTTGAGTGAGGTTGTATCATGCCAAAGGTAAAGACAAGGGAAAGATATTGCATTATTGGGTCAGACTTTTCTGCACAGGAGCCGAGAATCATGACACACCTCTCGGGTGATGAGACTTTCCGTAAGATTTTTGCAGAGGGGCGGGACCCATATGCCTCCATCTCCCAACTTGTTTTGCACAAGGATTATTGGGATTGTATGGAGCACCATGAGGATGGGACTCCTAACCCAGATGGGAAAGCAAGACGCAGCGTTGCAAAAGGGCTCATGTTAGGAATTCTGTATGGAATGGGTGCTAAGCTTATGTCTCAGATTATAGGGGTTACGGTTGAGGAATGCAAGGGAATCCTTGATGAGTTCTTCAAGGAGTTTCCAAAAGTGAAGGAATTTTGTGCGAACAATGAACGCAAGGCAAAGGAACAGGGGTATGTAGAAGATTACCTTGGCCGTAGAAGACACCTTCCGGACGCTCAGTTGCAGGAAATAGTCGTAAAGGCAACACAGAAAGTTCCTACTGAAGCAGACCTGTTCTTTGAGTGCTCTCAGGAGGACACTTTCCTGGAAATACCTGATGAGACGCTCTCTGCTGAGTGGCAAAGACGCTACGATAGCTACTTGAAGGAGCAACGCTTTGGTGCAAAACAACGCTTCAAGGAAGATGCCAAGAACGCAGGGATTGCAGTTCAGGACAATGGTGCATTTATTTCAAAAACGATGACACAATGCACTAATTCGACCATACAAGGATCGGCAGCCTCTCTGACCAAGCGTGCCATGCTGGCCATTGACCGTGACCCGATCATGCAAGACTGCAAGTTCCAGCTGCTTATACCCGTACATGATGAGCTGTTGGGTGAATGCCCTATTGCATACGCAGATGTTGTTGAGCAGCGTTTGACACAACTTATGATCGGAGCCGCCAAGCCTGAGTGCTCAGTTGCGATGAAGTGCGATGCCTATGTTGTAAAACACTGGTATGAGGATGAAGCCTTTAACCAGATACACAAGGAATATGCAGAGATGACCAGCGGGAAGGATGCAATGGACGCAGAAGAGGCAATCCATAAGCTGATGAAGGATTATCCGGAGTTGTCAGAGAAGACAATACGGGACATGGGCTCCGGTCAGTTTGATGTTCTTGAGGAGGATATTTAATGGTAAATGTTGGCATTTCAAGACTAAAAGCTGTTGCAGCCAAATTAAATGCTGTGATCGAAAAGTCCAAAATCAATCCAAAAGCTGGATGGGTAGAGCTTGAAACAAGTGAGAAAGAACTGTTGTTCAAGGCATCCAACTATGATTACTATTTCTGTGCAAACATGCCCGTGGAGGCGTTAGAAGGTGCTTCATTGCATTGTACCGTTTCGGCAGATACGTTTATACCTCTTGTGGCTAAACTCGAAGAGAAGGAAGCTAATTTGTCCGTAGGGCCGAATGTTCTTCTTGTTACTACTGGAAACAGTGAGTACTCCTTCCCTCTTCTTAAAGAAGCCGGGCAGGTAAAAAGGATTGAGGAGATACCGTTTATTGACAGGGGAGCAAAGTCATTTACAGTCCCATCAAAAGTCCTGAGATCTGTTGCAGAGCTTAATACTCGTGGTGTTATTAGCGCAGAGGTATGCAGAGATATTCAGCGCTACATCTATGTGGACGGAAAAGGGGCAATAACATTTACAGATTCTGTGTACCTGAATGACTTTTCAGGGGATTATGGTCAGTTCCGTTTTCTTCTGACTGTTTCACAGGCGAAGCTGCTAAACATTCTGGCTGGCGATGGCGATGCAACAATTTTGCTGCGTGAGGGTGTGTCCGAGGCTTCACCGCTTGGGGTTAAGGTTATTGGGGAGGGTTTCTTCCTTGTGTTCTGCACTCAGCCTCCTGAAAAGGTGATGCAGTTCCCAGCCATTCGTCTTAGAGGGCTTGCAGATATGGGAAGTGAGTCCCATGTCATCTTGGACAAGAAATCTCTTGAGAAGGCACTCACAAGACTTATGGTGTTTGACAAAAAGTGGGACGCAAGTGTGTTAAATTATTCACAGCTTGAATTCAGTGAGAATGAACTAAAACTTGTATCTGTTAGGAGCAAGAATTATGAAATACTGGCATACAAGAGCAGTGTTTCCCCAGAAAATAGAGTCGTGATTCTCAGATTTGCAGACTTACTGCAGCAAATTAAACTGCTGACATCAAAGGAAGTGGACATTAGCTACGGAACATCCCCAGCAATTGTGATCAATGCACCTGAGATGAAGCAGCTCATCCCAGAAATACGGAGGGAATAATGGCTGACTATGGAAAAGCCTTTGAGGCAAAGTTCAAAGAAGACTTCCTGAAGATTCCGGGTGCAACCATTGATCGGTTGTATGACCCTGTAGGAGGACTGCATGGGGTACGAAATATCTGTGACTTTATTGGGTACAAATATCCACACATTGTTTATGCGGAATGCAAGACCGTAAAGGGGAATACTTTCCCGCTTACCAACTTAACTCAGTATGAAAAACTGATGGCCAAGGTTGATGTACCTGGTGCAATTGTTGGTGTTTTTCTGTGGTTCTATGAACATGAAGACGCTGTGTTGTTTGTTCCAATAACAACGTTCCGAAAGTTAAAAGAAGATGGGAAGAAATCTTACAGCATAAAAATGGTTGGTGGGAACGAATATCCAAGCATCAAAATACCGTCTGTTAAGAAACGTACTTTTTACGATAGTGACTACAGTGTAATCTTTTCAGGAAAGGTAGTTGACAGTTGAACCCTTCTGTGGTATACTTAGTGTAGACTGATAGAAGGAGGTTTGGCAGCATGAAAACTGGAGACGAACAGTTAAGAAGCCGGGTGAGTGCTTGGGGAGAGTGCTACGAGCCAGGAACACGGTTTATTTCAAATTTCCATAGGCTGTATCATGATGGGGTGTCCTGCTCTGGTTTTGTAGCAACGTGCCTGTCAATGCAGGAAGACCTGGATTATTGCCGTTCTTTGCAGATAGCACGATCAGATAAAGGTTTAGGCAACACTGAGCTGGTTGATAATTTTTTCACAGCAGGCGGGCTGCTTGACGAGGACAACGACTTCTACAGTAAAAGAGAAAAGTATGCCTATGTACTGTTCTGTGAGAAACTGCTGCGCTATCATTTGCCCGTTTGCACTGCAGCAGAACAGGTTTTGTCAAAGAAGATAGTAAAGAAACCGAAGTCCACATATTACTGGTATAAGAAAGGAGAATAATGTGTCTTGATGTACGGTGCAAAATTGCAGGAAATGGCAAGAGATCGCTCTGATGCACAAAAGCTGCTGATGCAGAATGGGAAGCCTTTCATTGAACATTTTCACAAAATCTATTCCGAGGGTGTGTATGGAATTGATTTCTCGCATCACTGTGCAGAGATGCAAGCGTGGTTTATGCGTTGCGTGAAAACGAAACTGCGACATTCAAATAAACCTATTGAATGTGGCGATTTCATTAAATGGTTTTTCAAAGCAGGTGGTGATTTGGATGCTTCTCAGGGGTTTACAGATAGTGTAGAGAAGAGAACCTATGTCTTATTCTGTGAGGAGTTAATGTCTTGTAAAGACAGGGATTTGCAAGACATTGCAGAATATTCTCTAACAGTAGGAGTAGCACCTAACGAGCCAACAAAATATGACTGGAAATAATTTAGGGAAGGAGCATATAAATGGAAAGTGTTGACAAAATCAAGCTGGAAGAGCTTATGAAGCATGCAGACACAAGGACAGGAACCGTTATGTCTATTGTAAATGAGATGCTGCCAAAGTACACAAAATCTCTTGATGATTTGATGAGTAGAATTTATGAAGGGCTTCATGCAGATAACCCAATTACAGATGATGAGTTAGAGTCTTCGTATCTGGAACTGACAAATTTGTTGTACTTTATGGGGGCAAGACTGGAGCGCCTTAGCGTTGCAGCAGAGCTTGCGAAGTCCCGTAATAAAGAGGTGTATAATGAGGCATACCTGTCCGGACAGACTGTGAGTGACGATCCAAAGAAGAAGGTAACGGTGGCGGAGCTTACCGCAAGAGCAGAGGGTGCAGCACAGTATGACAGCACTGTGTCTTCCGTATACTCTACTGTTTATTCTGGTGTAAAGTACAGGGTTGAAGCAGCTGAGGAAATGGTGCATGCTCTTTCAAAAGTTTTGTCAAAGCGAATGGCAGAGAAGCAACTTGGCAACACACCTGCACCTAAGACGGTTGATGGTAAGACGGTCTTGCTGGAAAGCACATCATACGCTTTTTGAATATGATTTCAATAAAGGAGATACATGAATGGCAGCAGAAAAAATGTCACTGGATGACGCACTGAAGCAAATTAAGAAACGTTTTGGTGAAAGTGTTGTTAAGGTTGGTGTGGATGACCTGAGCGTAGATGGGATTCTGTCCTTTGGGTCGCCCTCTCTGGATTTCTGTCTTTACGGGGGGATTCCAGAAGGTCGGATTGTTGAGTTCTGCGGGCAGGAGTCCGGAGGTAAAACAAGTGCCGCCTTTATGGTAGCAGGAAGTTACCAGAGAGAAGAAATTAAGAGAAATCCTGATAATCCTCGTGCAATTGTCCTTCTGGACAATGAAGGGACAGCAGACCCTGTTTGGGCCGAGAAGTTGGGGTATGATATGTCAGAAGATGCTCCAGTCAGAACGGTTATCCTCCGTCCTGAGAATCAGAGTGCTGAAGAGATTTTTGACATGGCTCTTGATATGCTTAAAACAGGGGAAGTGGGACTTCTTATTTTTGACTCCATCTCTACTCTTGTTCCTCAGCAGATTGTTGATGAGTCACAGGAGAAGAAACAGATGGGTGGAATTGCAGCGGCGCTTACAAGATTTGCGAATACTGCAATGGGGCTGCTGCGTAAGTACAAAGCAACATTGATTGCAATCAATCAGGTGCGTGAAAACATCTCTGGGTATGGAGATCATTTGATTACTCCAGGTGGGAGGGCCTGGAAGCATGCTTGCAGTTCAAGAATCATGTTTAAGCGGGGAGCGTTTTTTGACGAGGACGGGAATGAGCTTACTAAGAATGCACAGTCACCTGCGGGACATATTATTGAGGCATGTGTGTTGAAGACAAAAACATGTCGATGGGACAGAAAACTGGGTTACATGCATTTGAACTATACAAAAGGTGTTGATATTGTTTCCGACACAATCGATGTAGCACTCCATTTTGGATACATTGATAACTCTGTGCAGGGAACGTTTGCATTTATTGACACAGCGACAGGGGAGGCAACGTGTGATGACGATGGGAAGCCGATCAAAGTACGTGGTAAGAAGAATGTTGCTCAGTATTTGAAAGACAATCCTGCTGTATGGAAAGAATTGTACGACAAATGCGAAGACAAGTTAAGGCAGAAGGAAGACCCCTTTATCAAGTCCTTTGAGGAAATGATGAATGTGAATGTCTATGAAAAGATTGGTGTTGCAGGAGATACTAATCTGGAGGAGATGTGATGCAAAGAAATCTGGTAAAACCCCCGAAGAATAAGGAAAGTACGAGGGCTTACTCTGATGCACAGGAGAAGTCTGTCTGCAAGGCACTGGGTGCAATGCAGCAGCCTTCCTCCGGCTCAGGCCATTTCCGTAAGGGGGATGTTTGCACACGTTCTTTTCTCATTGAATGCAAGTGTGCCATGTCCAGCAAGGATTCCTTTCCTATTCGGAAAGACTGGATTGAAAAGAATGGGGAAGAAGCATTTTCCATACGTAAGCCTAATACAGCTATTGCATTTAATTTTGGGCCAGATTCTCCAAATTACTATGTGATCAATGAGAGGCTGATGCGGTTTCTTGTGGAGACACTGGAAAGCGATAAAGACTAAACAACAAAGTCAACTATTTCAGTAAAGTAGTTGACTTTTCTATTAGCATGTGGTATAATGCTAACGAACAAGTAAGAAGGTGAGGTAATATCGTGGAAGCAGAAGAGACAAAGAGAGTCTTTTACGATTTGGTGGCAAGACACATTGGGCGGGACGGAATAAGTAACCTGATGAAGTATCTGGAAACAACACAGTTCTTCATAGCACCTGCCTCCTCAAGATATCACTATCCGCATGAGGGCGGTCTGGCAGAGCATGCTGTAAATACTTACCTGCGATTGGTTAATTTGCTCAAGGCAGAGTATGGCGATGATTGTCCCTACTCGGAAGAAACTGTTGCAATTGTTGCCTTGTTCCATGGGATTGGCAAGGAGGATCTGTATCAGAAAACTACCCGTAATGTGAAGGATGCCGCAGGCAATTGGAGTTCCGTTCAATGTTATACTACCGCAGAGGACAGGTATCTTATCGGTAGTTGTGAGGAAAGAACTCTGTACACATTGACGTGGTACATGCGGATTTCTCCGAATGAGGCAAGAGCAATCCTGTATAGCAAGGGAAGCGATGCATCAAACGCAGACCCCTATCATGATAGTACAATGCTAACTGTGTATCGGAAATGCCCGTTGGCACTGTTTCTGATGCAGGCTGCACAGCAAAGCAGCCTGATTGGGGCACCAAAAGAACCTGTGAAAAAGGAGGATGCTTCTGTTGACAAGCCAGATGAAAGCAGTTCTGGAGAGGATGACGATATTCCCTTTTGAGGCAGATGGGGAAACTTTAACTGAGATCCCGGAAACAACCAAAACTGTTGTGTTTCGGAAAAGGGGAAATGCTCCAGAGGAAAAAGAGATTAAAGTAACCTTCAAGCCATATTTTGTAACGGGGTTTGATGGGTTTGATTTCCACGAAAAGTTTAATAAGGGTGTCTACCCTCCTACAACAGTTATGTATGGGCACATCATAAAAGAGACAGAGAAAATGTACTATGTTGCCTTACATGCAGAAATGAATGATAAGGCATGGGACGGGTGGGTTCCTAAGAAATCCTGCATGGTGCAATAAGGAGGTATTACATGGCATTGACAGATAAATCACGGCCTAAGACATTTATGGATGTTGTAGGTCAGTCATTCACAGTAAGTGTTTTAAGCAATCAGGTAGCAAACAAAACCTTCAAGCACTGTTACTTGTTTTGTGGGGCTTATGGCACCGGAAAGACTTCCATGGCAAGGATACTCGCAAGCAGTGTGAATGACGGAGAAGGAACTCCGATTGAAATGGACGCTGCCAGCAATAGCGGTGTTGATAGCATCCGTTCTATTGTGCAAGATGCACAACAGATGCCACTTGATTGCAGGTACAAGGTGTACATTATTGACGAAGCACAGAATCTGTCAAAGGCAGCCTGGGACGCAGCGTTGAAGCTGATCGAGGAACCACCGGAACACTGCATCTTTATCTTTTGTACAACTGAGCCGCAGAAGATTCCGAGTACAATTATGTCCCGTGTGCAGCGGTTTGATTTTCATCCCGTAAAAATGTCTGTGATTGCAGATAGACTTGACTTCCTTTGTAACGAAGTCCTCCACTGTGACTTCGAGAGATCTGCCACAGAGCGGATCGCCTCTTGGGCAAACGGCCACGTAAGGGACGCTGTAAACGCCTTGGAGCGGGTTTATGATGCAGAGGGGGGCATTCATATTGAC
>ERZ808275.395-NODE-395-length-18412-cov-3.361933_pt1 | contig 18412 bp, 16 predicted proteins | sample MGYA00520894_ERZ808275 | MGnify/ENA primary metagenome ERZ808275 (study PRJEB31516, sample SAMN03275598) | gut metagenome | biome: mammalia-associated habitat; material: feces | host: Papio cynocephalus | place: Kenya | collected 2012-08-03 ...
TAGGACATTCCAACCGTACAGGTCGAAATTTTTTCAATGTCGATGAACAAATATTCAACGACACTGAAAAATTTATTTAATGGAAAGTTAAAAACAAGAAAATTACATCTGTCCCTCACGCCATGCTGTAGGCGTGCAACCAAGCTTTGTTTTGAAGATACGGTAAAGCTGTGTGCGGGCAGAGAAGCCACACTCGGCAGAGATAACATCATTGCTATAGTCCGGGAAATTCTTCATCATCTCCTTGGCGGCATTAAAACGGATGTCGCTGAGCCATACACGAAAGGTGGAACCTAAGCACTGGTCGAAATAGCGGGTCAGTTCATTTTTCGACACATGCAGGGTATAGGAGAGAGAGAGCATATTTACGGCACTGTCTTTATAACCTTGCTCGCTGCACCATTCGTCGAGCAATCTGCCTATCTCTTCGCAACGCTCGGCAGAAAGAGAAGTTGGCCGACTGTAGGCTGACACGTCACGATTGGCAGAAGACTGCTCTGAGTCTGCCAGTTCCTCGGATGTATATGCAAGATCCATTTCATCTGCCATGCTTTCTGTATCATTCTCCAGAAGTTCTTCTGTCGGGACATAGCTGCTGCCGAGCGAGATAAACGTTACATTGAAGAACAATAAGGCAAGGAGCACCACCGGACCTACTATATATAATAAGGTGGTGGAGAGGATTGCTGCCGGCATGAAGAGCACTGTAGAGCAAAGGATAAAGAGACTTGCACGGGAATAGCGCACATAGGGCAGCATGTCGGAAGCCGTAAGCGTTTCGAGCATCTTGCGGCGCTTCGTCATCTCCCGGATGTTTGTTATTACAAAGTATATCATGCTGACGCTATAGAAGAAAAGCATGACATACAGCCATATACCGATGTGCAAGTTGCCGGCGCACCAATATCCAAAGGCAAACGCCATAAGGATTGCTGCATACAACAGGCTGCTGACTGTATTTATACCGCGGCGGCGGTTGTGTGTTGCCTCTACATTATATATTGCCTTGGATATAAGAGTGAAGCAAGGGGTGTACACAAGCATGTTTACCACTGCTCCCGTATCGTCGCCCGAAGCCCGCAGACCTAAACGCATCTGTAGCAGATACTGCACGGCAAGACCGATGAGGGCAAAGAACATCATCCAGCGCGAACGCTCGTAGCGCTTGTTTTTCCATCTCGAATGGAGACTGCTCAATCCGATATAGGCAGCATTGACGAGCATGAATATGAAACTTGCAAACTGAAGTAGAAACAACGAATCCATGGCAAATTTTTTAGCTTTAGTTTTTGTATTTTTATTTCTTATTCTTTTATGTTCTTCCCCTTCTCGTATGCCTTGTTGGCAATGCGGTTTATGATGGCCTCGGCAGTGTCTTGCGGCATATTCCCGATGGAGTTGCAGCGCGTATACTGAGAAGCCTGTTCGGGTGTGGCAGAGAAGATGCCGCATAGCAGAAGCTCCATGTTGCGCTTGTATTCGCTCACCATGGTGGAATAGAATTCGTCGGTTCTGCAGGCAAAGCGCATCAAATCCATTGCCGATGGAGATCCGTTGACTGATACAAATCTTTGCAGTTCTTCTTCCACCTCTTCTTCAAGATAATTCATGCGGGATAAGGCATAAAAGACCTCTTCGTTGAAAGTCTGAGAGTATTTCTCGAAATGCTTAACGACAAACTGCTTTACGCTCTTCGGCTCATAAACGCCCATATCCGTGGCGTCTTCTGCAGAGCCTTCGATGATGCCGAGGGTGAAATATTTGAAGAATGTGCGCACTACGGCAGAGAGTACTTTGTCTTTTTCTATCTTTTCCATATCATAAACACTAATAGAAATTGTTTTTGAGCTATATCGTTATCACTCAAATGTCTTGAATTCATAGCCTTGTTCCTTTAGCCATTTCAATGCCTCCGGCAAGGCATAATGCAACTTATCGATGCTCTTCAGAGAGTCGTGGAAGGTGATGATTGACCCATTGCGTGCATATCGTTTCACGTTGTTTACCACATCATCTGCCGTCATCCACTTACTGTAGTCGCGGGTTACCAAATCCCACATCACAATCCGATATTTCCGTCCTATCCAGAAATACTGCTCCCATCGCATCCAGCCGTGGGGCGGACGGAAGAGATGAGCCTTTATCAAATCGTTTGCCTTCTGCACATTCGCACTATACGACCGGGTGGTATGCTTAAAGCCTCCCCAATGATTGAAAGTATGGTTTCCTACTTGATGACCGGCATCTACTATCTGCCGGTACAGCTCCGGATACTTTCGCACGTTGTCACCAACCATAAAGAATGTGGCACGGATATTAAAATCGGCAAGTGTCTTCAGAATGAATGGCGTTGCCTCGGGAATCGGACCGTCATCGAAAGTGAGATATACAGCTTTCTCATGCTTGTCCATTCTCCAGGTTGCACGCGGATAAAGCCATCGCAGCCACATTGCCGGTTGCTCGATTATCATAGACTTTTGAAGTGTTGTTGGGTGAATATTAAGATGAAGTCTGATGCTAAAGCCAACATAGCTCAAACATCAGACTTCATCTGATTAATTATTTGTTATTGAATTGACTGTCCTGTCTTTGCCTTATACATGTTTGCGTATGAGTTAAGACTTGCAACAATCTTGTTTGCCAATGCAGGATCCATCACGGATGCAGACTCGGCAGCCTTGTTCAATACATAAAGCTGCAACATGAAGTCCTGCTGCGACATCATCAAACGGTCGCTGCTGAGCGAAAGATACCATTCGGCATACTGCTTGCAGTTCTTTACAACGGTATTGAACATCTGTGATGACTTCTTCTTGTTGCCAACGAGATAATATGCCTCGGCATAGTCAAGACCGCCGCTCATGAAGTTCACAGGAACGTTATATTCCGGCATAACCTTTTCTGCATATGCCAAGACCTTTTTGGCCTTTGCAAACTTACCTTCGCCTATCAGGTGAAGGGCGAGTGTTGCCATCAGCTTGCGGTGAGTGTAACACATCTTCATCACTGTCTCGTCGAGATACAGTCCCGGTTTGTCGAGTCCGCCGAACTTGAAGCGGTTCATCACGTTGTTGTAAACCTTCTCCGTGTCGAAGTTCTTTGCACCCGGCTTGTTGGTGGTAAACGGAGAGATACGGTTGGCAAGTCCCTCCTGGATGAAGTTGTCGCCAAGGTTCATGTAGTTCTCCTGTCCAACGGTCGTTGCAACGTATATCGGACGGGTCCAGTTGCTCTGTGCAATCAGCTCAAGCATCATCAAGTCGCTCTTGTAAAGGGCATTCTTTCCTTTCAGCGAGATAACCATGCGGTCTGGTATCGTGTCGCTTGCCATCATCATTCCACTTTTCTTCACGGCATTCTTGTCGATTGTTACGTAAAGGGTATCTGTTGGGATGAGGTGGGTATCGTTGTCGCGGCTGCGCACCCAATACTTCAGAACATTCTTCAGTTCGAACGGATTGTCGCCCCACTGTGCCTTTGCCTGTTCCGGATGCTCGGCATAGAGTTTCATAACCTCTGACTTTAGTTCCGGATGTACCTCTACATACTCGTTTGTGCCAGAGCAGTAGTCGAGTCGAGGCCATGTGATAGGCAGCGACGGAGAGTTGTAAGCCGGACGTATCATCTGGTCGATATACCAGTCGGTCTGCAAGTATGACAGGTTGCAGACACGGGCGTCGGTTCTTATGCCTTCTGTCTCCTGGTCATACCAGAGTGGGAAGGTGTCGTTGTCGCCGTTGGTGAAGATAATCGGATTGCCCTTGTCTTGCAGCGACATCAGATAATTCTGTCCGAAATCACGGCAGGTGTAGCGTCCGCTACGGTCGTGGTCGTCCCAAGTCTGACTTGCCATCTGTATCGGCACGAGCAGACAGGCTACGGAAACGAGTGCCGTTACTGCCGTGTTCTCTATCTTCAGCTTCTCCTTCAGCAGTTCGATGATTGCCGCAACACCCATACCGCACCAAATGGCAAAGGCATAGAACGAACCGGCATAAGCATAGTCGCGCTCACGAGGCTGCATAGGAGTCTGGTTGAGGTAGATTACGATGGCGAGACCTGTCATGAAGAATAGGAAGAAGACTACCCAGAACTGGCGAATTCCCTTTTCTCCCCTACCGAGAGCTTGCCAGAACAGTCCGATGAGTCCAAGCAGCAGAGGCAGACAGTAGAACACGTTGTACCCCTTGTTCGCCTTCAAGTCATCCGGCAGTTTGCTCTGGTCGCCCAAGCGCCAATTGTCGAAGAACGGAATACCGGTTATCCAGTTGCCGTGCTCCAGTTCACCATTGCCTTGTAGGTCGTTCTGACGTCCGGCAAAGTTCCACATAAAGTAGCGCCAATACATGAAGTTACACTGGTAAGAGAGGAAGAAACGGATATTCTCCAACTGTGTAGGCATCTTCACTTGCACAGGCTCTCCACAACGGTCATAATCAACGTTATATCCGTCTACTCCGCCCATCCAACTCTCGTATGCATCGGCATGCGACGAGTCGTACATACGTGGGAAGAGCATGTTCTGTGCATACTTGTATTTGTCCTTCGTACTTACTATAAAGTATGAATCTTTCTCGTCCTTGCTTGCCTTCTCCTTGCGCTGATAAACCGGCGCACCTATTGTCTTTGCCGGGATGCAATAGTCGCCGTCGCGGTCGAATGCAACCTGCGAGGTGTATGCCTGACCATAGAACAACGGGCGGTCGCCATACTGGTCGCGGCTCAGATAACTGCCAAGGGTAAAGATATCCTCAGGAGAGTTCTGGTCCATCGGAGGATTTGCTGTAGAACGGATCACGATTACGGCATAAGTGGAATAGCCAATCATCAGCATCAGCATGGAGAGCAGCATAGTGTTCTTGATGCGGGCGGTAACGATTGCCTTGCCGTTTTTCTTCAGTTTTAGCAGATAGAACAGAGCTGCCAATACAACTACACCTATTATAAATGCCGACCATCCGAAGCCGTAGAACGGAATACCGAGCATGCCGACAGAAAGGACGAACGACAGGTTGCCGCGAAGCGGATTCTTGTCGGTGTAGCTCTCGTATATCGCCCATATCACGGTGGCTATCAACAATATTATATAGATAATCACTCCAGTGTTGAAATGGAAACCGAGAGTGTTCACGAAGAACAACTCAAACCATCCGCCCACCTTGATGATTCCAGGCACTACGCCATATAGAATTGCTGCTACAAGAGCAAACGACACACAGAGTGCTATCAGCGAACCTTTCAGGTTGGCGTTCGGGAACTTCTTGTAGTAGAACACCAATACGATAGCCGGAACACAGAGCAAGTTCAGCAAGTGAACACCGATGCTCAATCCGGTCATATAGGTTATAAGCACGAGCCAGCGGTCGCTGTGAGGCTCGTCGGCATGGTCTTCCCATTTAAGTATCAACCAGAATACGATTGCCGTGAAGGCAGATGAGTAGGCATAAACCTCGCCTTCTACTGCACTGAACCAGAATGTGTCGCTGAATGTGTAAATCAAGGCGCCCACCATTCCACTTGCTTCAATGGCGATAGTCTTCGACATCGTCAGTTCGCTCCAGTCTTTCAACAAGAGCTTGCGGGTCAGATGGGTGATGGTCCAAAACAGGAACATGATACACGTGGCACTCAGCAGGGCACTCATCGTATTTACCATTCTTGCCACCTGCGAAGGGTCGCTGGCAAAATGAGAGAAGAGGTTTGCCGTGAGCATAAAGAACGGTGCGCCAGGCGGGTGGCCTACTTCTAATTTATACCCCGTAGTGATAAACTCCGGACAGTCCCAGAAACTGGCTGTCGGCTCGATAGTGCTGCAATATACAAAGGCAGCGATAAGGAACGCCAGCCATCCCAGTATATTGTCAACTAATCTAAACTGTTTCATTAAGTTGTATTGTTGTTAATGTTTATAATTCCTTATAATAATATATTATCTTGCAAAATTAATAAATTCCCATTTATCTTACTTACATTTTTTATATTTTAACCATAAAATCAAGTGTTTCGCTTGACATATATCAAAAATTATATAAAGTCTAAAAAAAACGCTTTAATAATTTTGCCGTTTAAACAAATCTTCATACCTTTGCACTCGCAATTCGGAAATGAGTTGCTTTCAATGGTTAAACATCGCGGAGTGGAGCAGTTGGTAGCTCGCCAGGCTCATAACCTGGAGGTCGCACGTTCGAGTCCTGCCTCCGCAACTAATAAAACGTAATGCAATATGCATTACGTTTTTTTCGTTTACACCACTTTACAAGATTCAATGTTCCGCATTCCGTAAAATCAAGGAAGTTCATCTTTCCTGTCATTTATTATAGAGTTCATCAGACTCCTCAATACGTTCTTTCATCGTTTGTCGCAACGACTTCGGTTCCAATACTTCTATCATCGTTCCACAACTCTGCAACTCCATTATGAAATCGTAGGTGGGACGAAGCGTAAGTTCGAAGTCGGCATAGTCGTTGCAAGAATAAAGTTCTTTCTGTGAGAAATGCAATGGAAGAGAACGCATGTAGTGCTGGTGTGCACCAAAGGCACGAACAACAATTCGTTGCAAGGGTATCTCCTCGTCTATTACTACGCCGAAGAAGCTGGAGAAATAGTCTTTGGCATTGAAGTCGCAAGGGAACTTGAAATGTTCTTTTGTTATTTCTATATTCTCAAACCTGTCAAGTCCATAGATGCGCAACCTGTCTTCGTTGATGCTGAGCGCCAGCACGTACCAACGCTTCTGGAACATTTTCAGACAGTATGGCGCAATGGGGAATGTATAGGAGTTCTTGTAGTGGAAATTCCGATAAGTAGCCATTATGACGTTGTTGCCCTTCATGGCATCAACTATATCCGTAAGGAAATGGCGGCTCGACGGAATCTCCTCTACAAGGATGCGGTCTTTGAGCGACGTGCTTTGCGACAACGTGTTAGCTGTAGAATAGGTATCGAGCAGCCAACGCAACAGCTCGCCATTGGCAAGACTCTCGGGATTGGAGATGTAGTAACGATAGCCACCCTTTAGTCGGCAGTCGATATTCACCCCAAGCGACATGAAAATATTGTCTTTCCAACGGTTGAAGGTCTGACGCGGAAGAGGTTCGCCATAGCTTATGCTTTCGTCACGCTCCCACTTGTCGCTGAGTTCCTTCAGCGACAGTCCGCGGTTGCCAGCACGATACAGAGCGTTGACCAACCAAATGTACTTTTCCAATGTTGTCATACGTCACCAATGTTTATTTTCCCAAGAAGCTGACTACTTCGGGTATTTCCTTGTTTAAGAAGTCATGCCAAAGTTGAGGGCTATAATATTGTGCCGTGTGATGAATCATATAAAACGGCAGTTTGTATCCGTCAGCAAATTGCAGTTCACCTCTCTTTGGATATGAATTGTTTATTTTGCTATCCAGTGTCTGGATAGAATATCTCACGTCCTTTTCGTCAAGGGCATCCATGCCATTGTCGTTTCTCAGACCAACGAAGATGCAGACATCAGGTTTTATAATCTGCACGACTTCAGCAAAGCACTTCCATGCGGTTTCGTAATCTGATAGAGACGGGACTACATGAATACCCTTCATTGGCTCCTGAATGAAATTGTATGAAGCCACTTTATTCCAAAAAGCCTCAACATCCATATTGCTTTCGTCCAAGAATGTCTTCTGAAGGTTAGTGTGGAAATTCCAACCTCCTTTTTCTATCGCACAGTTGATGATTTCCCTTGTGTACTCTTTGTCAGAAGCGCATCTGTCATATTCCTCCTGACAGAATTCTCCATCTTTGTTCACGGTATAATGCGAGTCGCCCATGATGAGCACACGCTTCGGTGCTGAAGCATAGTCACAGCCTATCCACGGATAGTGTTTGAGATTCGGCACTTTATCAAACTGCGAATCAAACTGTTTGTCTGATGTTGTCATAGTTACTATTGTTTAATTGTTAATATTAGACTTCCTTTTTACAAATTTATGAAAAAAAATACGTATCGCGTTACCCTCCCCGTTAAAAAATCAAAATTATTCCTTATATGTGGCATAATCATATTCCACGGAGATTTCCACATTAAAATCGCGAACCCATAAAAGGTCAAAGATTGAGAAGCATGTATGTTCATAGAGGTTGTGGAATGGATATATGAGATGCATGTCGGAAGTCAGCTCTGGGTTCAAACCTTCATTCCAGTTGTCGGTATTCTCGCTCAAGTAGAGCATATTATTTTCCGATTCCAGTTTGCCTCCACTATAAGTCCAACCTCCATTTATCACCCCATCTTGGTATAACGGCACAAAATCATCATATACGCCACACAAGATGTTCCAAATCTCTTTTTCGTATTCTGACTGTTTGGGATGTAAAGGAGAAAACTGATATGCCATGAAGCACTTGCCTATGGCAGTAACGTCATGGTCAGCTGCCGTCTTCTTCACTGCATTATAGGCAGAGATGACGGCAAAGCGCATTTGCAATAACTGCTTCGTCATGGCTTTGTTAAAGTCATTTAGCAACTGCTTATAATGGTCATCCATGACAAACTCCTTGTCGAGCAATCGCTTACGCACGGCAAGCAGTTGCTTAATTGCCTCTTTCTCAGCCTTGTTGTAATAGCAATGCTGCTCATACTGCCAATATAGATCACATATTTCAGCTTCGATAAAATCGATAGCTGGCAATCCGAATATTTCCTGTGCTGTCATACTTAATCTTTATTTAAATATCGCTTAACCTTATCCTTAAATTACATACTGTAAAAAGCGAAATCTATCCGCAAGTCCTCCTCAAGAGCATTATCTGCTTTCAAGCAAAACAGTGGCTCACTGACACTTATGGACAGCACTTGGCGCAATGTCGCCATCTCCTTTGGCTGAAGAGAATGCTTGGGCGAAGTGCTTATACATATTATACTGTTTTGTTGTTGGTTGAGGGCTTTTGCTAAATCGTATTTATCTATCAGTTCCTTCAGGTACGCACAACTTTCGCCTGCATCAAATGCACATGTTTGCCAGCAGTCTATCCAGCACTCATTGGCGCAGAACAGCCCACTGAGTTGTTCTACTGTTGGAGGTTCAGTAAGATTTTTGCCCCGTTCATACAAATCATCTATAAACTCAGCGTTCATGATTATTCGCCACTTATATTCCTTGTTAATCGTCAACCGTTTCCATCTCCTCCAAAACATGTTATTGGATAAATATTTGTACTGATTGAAATTATGACGAATACGGTGTTGCTCCATTTCGCTCCTTATGGCATTACGAAAGGAACGGATATTCATCATCTCCTTTTTCGATGGAATAAGTTTGCTGTATGTTTCCTTACAATGCTTGAAGACTTTGCCTGTACCATATTCCGTATCGTAACAATACAATGGCAAGTGCCGCCACATATCATTCCAGTTGGGAAGGAAGGCTAACAAGGATGACGTATATATACAGCATGCGGCAATTTCAGCCAAAGGGATGTCCGCATTATCTTCCACAACCACTTCCCTGCCCAAAGACTCTTCCCAAGGGTTTTCCTCCAAAAATGCGGCAATAGTAATTCTTGGACTGTCAGCGGCAGATGGAATAAGATACACTATGATTTTATCATTATGTTCGTTTTGTTGAGGAACAAGATGGTGCAAATAGTCGTAGTGCATCTTGAACGGAGCCAAAGGTTTGCCTTCAGTATAACTTTTCGATAAGAATGGCGCAATCTCGTCAAACGACACTTTGAGAAGTAATTCGTAATATGTCATATCAGATATTTTTTACATTGTCAGTTCTGCTGCAAAATATCCTCCAGTCGGCTGAAACATTCCACCTCCGTCTCATACGGAACAATCGTGAAGTGCGCATTGCCGTTCAGCATAGCCGAAAGATTAGCCTTGCTCTTGTTGTAGAAAACAAACACTGGGGTGCCGTGTGCTTCGGCATAACCAAGTTCATAGCCAACGCCAAGCGATGGACATGTACATTCGGCTATCACCATGTCGCACTCTCGAAGCCATCCGGTATCCCGCTCGTATATATGAGTGTCGATAGCCTTTGTCTGGGCTTTAAGACTCATGTTCGACTTGCCAATGTGCTCGGTCAATACGGTGTCTGTTCTTTTCATGTGGTCTATCAATCTCTTATACAAGGCAGCATCAACCCTTCCTCCACGTATAGACCCTGCAAAATATATTTTCTTGTTCATCGTTATTTTTTTATCGTTACATTAAATTACATACTGTAAAATGCGAAATCTATCCGCAAGTCATCTTCAAGTGCATCATCTGCCTTCATGCAAAATTGCGGTTTGTTGACGCTTATGGACAACAAATGATGCAAGGTTTCAAGTTCTCGTGACTGGAGAGGATGCTTGGGCGAGGTACTTATACTTATTATACTATTGTTTTGGTTGAGACCCTTCGCTAAATCATATTTTTCTATTAGTTCCTTTAAATAATCACATCTTCTGCTTGCGTCAAATGCACAAGTATGCCAACAGCCAATCCAGCACGCTTGGGAGTGGAACAGCACGCTAAGTTGTTCTGTCGTTGGAGGCTCACTAAGGTTTATTCCTCTTTCGTGCAAATCGTCAATAAATTCAGCAGTATTGACAATCCGCTTTTTGTATTCCTCGTTAATCTCCCAACGCTTCCACATACGGCGTTTACGCTTTTCACATCCCAAAAACTTGCTATCGAACTTGGAATAACGACGACTGTGATAGAACTTCATTTCACGCCTTATCTTATTGTGAAATGAGCGGATATTCATCATTTCTTTTCTCGAAGGAATGAATTTGCCGTACTTCTCTATACAATGTCTGAATACTTTAGCCTCATCATAACAAGACAGATGCAGGCGCATACCTAAGCTTTCCCAATCATGAGGAAGAAATGCATAAAATGATGTCTCCCATATACAGCATGCGGCAATCTCTGCTAAGGAGATATCTGCGCTATTGGGCACTACCACTTTTTTTCCTATAATTGCTTCTGTTTTTGCTATACGTGAATTATCAAAGTCTTCAATGATAATTTCTCTACCAAGAGAATCTTCCCAAGGGTTGCCATCCAACCATGCTGAAACTGTAATTCTTGATTCATCTGTGTCAGAACCAGTCTGAGGGACTATATCTACTGTTATTTTATAATCCTTTTCGCTTTTTGGTAACGGAACAAGATGGCACAGGTAGTCATAGTGCATCTTGAACCAAGCCAAAGACCTTCCTTCTGCATAGCCTTTCGACAAGAATGGCGCAATCTCGTCAAACGATACCTTGTTTAACAATTCGTACAATGTCATATCTCATGTTTTTATCGTTATTTGCCGGCAAAGATATTGACATGCTGACCCAATTATCAATACAGGTTAAATGTTTTTTATAAAACTCACAAAAACAAAAGTTTTTTCAACCTGTGCTAATAATTGGCACACCTTCATAATACTTTTGCCACAGACGTTAAAGATACAGTTATGGAAAAATCTACAAAATATGAAAGCGCTGTAAAAGATGCGAAGACATTGGAATCCGTCATTCCGAAACAGCTTGCTGAATACACGACAAGGGCATTAAGTAAACTAAACGAAGCGCTTGGGGGCGATGTCGGAGGATATGTATCAAACAGACTGCACATGAGCCATGAGGAACTGAGAGAAGCATTGGCCGCCGAGCAAATCGATGGCGTTGCATTGGCCATTTACAATATAGAGAAACGCGGACAGTCGGTAGTCATAGGCGACCAAACGGGTATAGGCAAAGGCCGACAGGCTGCTGCCATGATTCGCTATGGACTGTTGTCTGGTTATCTGCCGATATTCTTCACCGACCGATACACCCTGTTCAGCGATATGTACCGCGACTGTAAAGCGCTTGGCATTAAGGAGGCACAACCGCTGGTGGTGAATGCAGGTGTATCGGTTGTCGACTTTGACCATGTAGTTGAGCAGAAAGCGACATGTACGCCCGACGAGATATGGACTCCCGCAGACGAAGAAGATAACGAAAAGTATGAGGCAGAGCGCATGGCGCTCTAACAGAAACAGTATGAGGTGGTGTACAAAGCTCCCAAGAAATCTGTCCTTCAAGAAATATTCATAAAAGGTGAACTGCCGCAGGATGCCTTCGACTATCTCATGATTACTTACTCCCAACTGAAAGATGCCAAACGAGACATGACACGTCTCAACTTCCTCATGGCGTTGTGCGAGCAACATCGTGTGCTGTTCATCTTCGACGAAGCCCACAAAAGCAGCGGAGTGAACGCTGGCAAAGCATCGGTTATCACACAAGGCATAAACATGATTCTTGAGGAAATGCCTCAGACGCAATGTGTATTCCTTTCTGCCACCTTTGCCAAGCGCCCTGAATGTCTGCTCACCTTCATGAGACGCACGACCCTGAGTGCCTTGGCTACCGAAAATACGCTCAAGGATGCCTTGCATTGTGGTGGAGTGCCCATGCAAGAATACGTTTCGTCTTGTTTGGCTGCCGAAGGGCAAATGATCAGGCGCGAGCACACTGGCGAGAGTTTGCCTACTCCAGTCTATACATATCTTGATGAAGACCTCGACATACATGGCGAGCAGTTTGACAAGGTGATGTTCTTCTTCCGTGAAATAGTAAAACTCTCTACAATGGTTCGCACAATGGTTAATCATGCCCTTATGTACAAAGTGCTTCTACCCTTCAACTGCTATCCTACAAGAGCACAACTTTTCTATATCAACAAAGTGTTGTTACTTTCCTTGAAAGCGAAAAAGGTAGCACAAGCCGCCATTGAGAATGTAAGGCAAGGAAGAAGTGTGGTGATTGGTATGAGCGACACGCTTGAGAGTATCGTACAGGACGTGACAGTGAACGAAGACGGATCAGTTCGTGGCGACATCTCTGCGTTGTTGTTGCGTTTGTTGGAAAAGACGGTTTGTGGAAGCGGCTCTACCAACAGTGCCAATCGACCTGTTTTTGAAATGGTAGAAGAATGGGAAGAAAAGTCATTGAAGGCAGAAGCCAAAGAGATAAGCGCCTACTACACAAGTATTAAGCAAGACATAACCGAAGAGGTGTTTCATCTCCCCGTGTCGCCTATCGACGTAATACGGCAGCTGATAACTGCCGAGAAGTTTGTTGCGCCCAATGGTGAATACCTAAACATCCGTTTTGAGGAATGTACGGGGCGAGCACACCAACTGGATTATCTCTCGCCTGAGGGCGATGACGACTTCATCAACGCTGTCATCGTGTCAAGAAAGAAGCGTCACTCTAATCTCATCTTCAATGATTTCCAAAACAACAAGTTAGACGTTATTCTCATCAATGCCTGTGGAGCTATAGGTGCAAGTGCGCACGCCATTTCCACCGCTGAGGTGCCTGAAGACCAAGTGCGCCAACGCAAGATGCTCATCGTGCAAAACGACCTTGATGTGAACATCGACTTGCAGAAGCGTGGCCGCATCAACCGAACCGGACAACGTGTCGACTTGCCACCATTGTATGAGTACATCATCACGGCCATACCATCGGAGAAGCGCCTCAATATGATGCTCCGGGCGAAATTGCGGTCGCTGAGTGCCAACACTGCCGCATGGCAAGACCAAGACCGTGAACAAGCCGACTTTGTGGACATTGACAACAAGTATGGCAATGAGGTGGCAAAAAAGTATTTGTCTGAACACCCAGAACAAGCAGTGGTCCTCAACCTTACACGCAATATAACTGCAAGCCGGCTGCTCGCACGGAGTGCCATGCTAAGCGTTGCGGCACAACAGAGCATCGTAGATGACTTGATATCGGGCTACACGACACTTGAGGCTGAACTTCGCCGAATAAACCAATGGGACTTGGAACGCGAATTCCGTGACTTCGAGGCCGACTTTGTCAGGGAAGAACTTTTTACTACGGCCAAGGCGAAGACAAGGCTCGGCGGGTGCTCCTATCTGACGACATATAAATGCAAGCAAAAGACATTTCCGTATAGCTATGAAACATTGACTGAACTTTGTAGGAAAGCCAAGGCTGTTTACGGAAATCCATATAAGGAGAACCCTGCTTTACAGAAACAGGTGAAAGATTATTATGCATACCGCAAAAAGGAGGTTGACCGTCGCTTTAAAGCACGCAGCCAAATGCTGCATGACGGAGCAAGCTGCGTATTGACAACATATTGCGGTGATGAGAAACAGGCAAATACATGGTTGCAAAAAGCCTGCACGCTTGTTGACAAATGGAGTTCAACAGAATTTGAGGATGTGAAGGAGCAGAAGCGTGCCAAGCGAATCATGCAAAAACTGGTTTCGTTCTCTAACGAGTACAACCACCTGCTTGACGCAAAAAAACAAGAGATGAAAAAATACGAAGAAGAACGGAAAAGGCTTGTCAAGGTCTTGTCAAGAGCAGAAATAGGAAACGGATACGTCATCACTGAGAATGTTGAGGGCGAGGTAATGCCACAAAATGGAATTATAAGCGTATTGACAGACATACGATTTGGTAAAGATGAACGATCCAGATTCCTTCCCAGTAAAGTGGAGCTTGTATTTGCATTGACAGCTGTACACACGGAAATCCGCATCAATTTGGTTCATAATAGCAGTTGGAGCAATTACAAGCGTCTTTGTGATATTTTATATCAAAGTGCTTGGCTGCCGAGTGCAAGCGTTTGGAACAAGGAGATTGCCCTCTACAACAACAAAACTGTAGAGCGCAAGATCATCACCGGCAACATCCTCGGAGCATACGTTCACCCTGCCATCGCAGAACTGAAGCCCCGCTTCATATCTTTCTCACTGAAGAAAAAGAAAGGTGGCAAGGCTCAAACGCAGACAGGACTACTATTGCCGATGGACGAGTCGAAGATAAGAAAAACGTTGAACACAGTTTCTATACCCCTGCACGAGGGTTTCAAATATGCCACTAATGCTAACACATGTTATACGATAGCCGGCTTGGGCGTGAACTTCTCGCTGATGCCATACAGTGGTCCGGTGTATGTGGTAAGCGTGAACGACAAGCACTCAAAGGATTTTGAAAAGGACAAGCGGTTTGACGGCATACGCTCTCTGTTCTTTGGCAGTCCGATAAGCTCGATATACGATAAGGAAAAGGGATACAAAGAAAAGCCAAACAAGAAAAAGCGTAAGACGCTTATGCACTATCATACTGAACAGTTGCCTTTTGAGTCGGAGCAATTGCAGACCATCATACAGACGCTTGCCCAAATGGATGCCGTGATTGTCGTGCCTCGCGACCAGATAACTTATGGCGATGTGAAGGAATACGAGTCACGCTCCGAACGCGATGACAACGAGCCTTGGGATGTTCTTGACTGGAAAAATACGGACGAAGTACCCATGCCTCCAATAAGGGAGAGCCTCATGTTGCGCATATCTGCGCCAAAAGTTGCAGAGGAGAAGAAGGGGGAACCTGTGTTCAGACATTCCGAACGCTATCTCCTCGCAAAAGAAACAATGGCACTTGAAGGGTTGCCCCTGCCCCATATACAACGCAGCACAATAGACGCCCTGCGGCGATGCTACATGAAATGGAAAGACTATTACCGACTTTCCACAGCAAAAATCAGTCAACAGCAAGAGGTGCAGCCCTCGCTTGTTAAACAGCGCGAGGTGTGCCGTGATTTGCAGCGGGTGATTGGGAACAAGGCATTTGCCGTAGGGCTTGCCCAAAATGTGAAGACTCTGCTGCAAGACATTCTCGACAGCGAGTATCTTGACACCAACGGACTCTACTTTGCAAGGTTCGAAGACGAGATGATGTTCATGTCGCCCGAAAAGTCTGCGGCGCAGGCTTTCCTTGATGCCATGCCCTGCTCGGCTACACTGGATGGCATAAAGAAATGCATAGAAGACTATCTTGAAGACAAAACAGACATTATCAATTCACCAGACAAGTGGTAATATGAGCTATATAGGTATTATAGGTGCAAAAAGACTTGACGACAGCAATGCTTCGTTAGGTCTTGTCGAGGCAAAAAAAATGGCTGTCCGACTGCTTCGCTGCAGCACGGATATGCGCATGATAAAACAACAGACAGGTTGGAAAATGGGTGTAGACGGCAAATGGCGGTATGAAGTGGCAGACCCTTTCCACAAGACAACCGAAATAGAAGACCATATGAAACGCCATTTTGGCGAACCCATCAACATACGTCTGTGCATGCACGACGTCACATTGCTTACGGCCTATCCTGCTTTCGGAAGACTCCGTCTGTTCGCAAAATATACCCATATGAAGAAGTATGCAGGATATTTCGACCCCGAAAGGTATGGTATGATGATTTGCATGGGCACACTCAATTCTCCGTTCAAATACCAGACCGAAGGTGTGTTGCTGCACGAGGTGCAGAATCTTATACAAGAGGAAGAGGATTTTGCCCGTGGTGGAAACCTGTCACAAGGCAGAAGGCGATATTTGAGACAGGCTGGCGAGGTGGAAGCGCGAAACGTGTGCATCAGGCATTCGATGGGTCCTGAACAGCGCCGCTCGTCATTGCGGACAGACACGCAGGATGTGCCTGACGCAGAACAAATAATAGAGTTTTGGTAAAATTTACTGTTAGTGGATTTTTCGTAAATATATGAAGGTATGACAATAGCTGAATGTTTAGGAAACGTATCTTTCAATGAGATTGAAGAAATCTTATGGGATGTTTATGGAATGGGGGCCAACTTTACCCCATTCCTTAAAATGACTTATGACCGAGTTTGCCATCAGACTGGTATTTCTGAGCATACTCACGTGATAGTCCAAAAAGTTGACGGTTCCTTGGACACTTTGGGCGTGAAGATTATCATGCCTGAAGAATTCCAAAATGACTCTTTGGAAAACATTGGAAAATACAGTGTTATAATCAGGACCAAAGAGGAACAACCTTATATGTCCAATATAGCCGCAGGCATATTAGAAGCTATTATCAGGCACAATCTTCAAAGAGTGTTGGAACCCTTTCATAGTTTTGACATTAGACAGAAGACTAAAGTTTACAAGCTGGCAACTTTTGTAAATGACCAACTTACAAAATATTTATTACCAAAAGGGTGCGTTCCTGCAGAATGCTCAGAAAAAGGTCTTTATAAAATGATTCGGAAGGAACACTGTCGATACATTGCCCTTCTGAAGCTATGCTTATTTAATAGAGTTCACAACATCTATGCTCGATACAAACAAATATGTAAGACCAAATTCTTAATCAGAAAACTTTGCCACAACAACTGTCAAGGATTGAATGAAAAAGATTTTAAATGGTTATATAACAAATCATACATATCCGAAATAGAGTATGTCAGCTTTGCTTTTGGCAAAATAAAGAGAATGGATTACATCAAAGAATTGATAGAGATGTTCAAGCTTCCTATTTCGGGTTGGAACGGTTCCTTAATCCTTACTAGAACTTCTTCTAAACATCCGTTGTCTGCCGATGAAAAGAATAAGTTAAAAGAAATCATTATCGGACTTGGTGGAAATGGCGATATGTGGTATCAATCGTATGATGAGAATTTAAAAGAAGAACTGTATTTACTAATTGTGAAATGACTTGATAAGAAATGAGCCCAGTCATTGATAGACCAAACTCATTTCTTATTTTCGGAGGTCATCGAACTGTGAGACATTATAATACTCTGTATAGACACCACCCTTGCTTTTGTTTCCACAAGAATGAGCATGCCCAAAGATATGGAAATGGGGATGGCGCTGATATACTTCCATCAATAAAGGTAAACTTCCCCTACCATCATCAAGGATTCCCTCTGGTGGAATATGGGTAATCAGAAAATCTATATTGGTAGCAAGGTGGACGTTTAAGCTCTTATTTTGCAAACTCCTCATAGAGATATTGCCAAACTTAATTCCATCAAACTCGTAGCAAGTATCATGGAGGAAGACTATCTCCCTTGGCAGCAGTAGTTTGGCTTGCTCCGGTCTATCCTCTAAGAGCAACTCATGATTGCCAGCCACAAAAATATAAAGTTTGGCAGGATGGCTTAACAACCAGGAAAAGAAGTCATCCATGCCATCCTTGCCAAAGCCAGACACTACATCGCCTGCACAAAGCAGGATGTCAGCTTCTCCTGGAATATGAAGTCGATTGTGCATCCCATGGGTGTCTGAGAAGGCAAAAATCCGATGTTCCTTATAGTTGAATAGCATAAACCTAATCTTATAAATTAATACTTCAATGGCGAATCTGGGCAGAATCTTTTCCGTCCGCATTTTTTGCAATGGCTTCCATTCCATACAAAGTCAAACTGGTTGATGGCTTGCTCCACGAAAGAAGGGTCATTGGTTAGGACACCAGCCTCGAAATTTCTATTTGTCTCTCCCTTCATGCCAATGCCTGCACCTGTAAGGTTGGCAGACCCAATATAGACCGTCTCCAAGTCAAAGATGACCATCTTGAAATGTACCCTTGGGCACAAGACCCTCTCCAAACGTT
>ERZ808275.398-NODE-398-length-18286-cov-3.057320_pt1 | contig 18286 bp, 8 predicted proteins | sample MGYA00520894_ERZ808275 | MGnify/ENA primary metagenome ERZ808275 (study PRJEB31516, sample SAMN03275598) | gut metagenome | biome: mammalia-associated habitat; material: feces | host: Papio cynocephalus | place: Kenya | collected 2012-08-03 ...
CACGCAAATAGCTAAGTACAGTTTCTTCTCTTGTCATGTTTTTCTTGTTTAAATGTATTTGTGAAGATAGTGCAAATCGAGATGATAATAAGAATTACCAATATAAGAGTTGTAATTCAGAATTTATTCATTACTTATCCCGAGATGCCATATAGTTTGTGCAAAGTTATAAAAAAGTGTTTATATTTTGTTCGTTATGGCTATAATTTGAACTAAAATGTATAAATTTGTAGCAGTTTAAAAGGTATCGAATAGAAATATATATGCATTATGGAAAATTATATACGATTTGACTGGGCTATGAAACGCATGCTTCGCAACAAGGCGAACCATGCCGTGCTTGAGGGACTTATGACTTCACTTCTTGGTCGCAAGTATACAATTTTGAAGTTTCTTGAGAGTGAATCAAATCAAGAAACGGAAGACGACAAGTTCAACCGCGTTGATGTGCTTGCTGAGAGCGATAAAGGAGAGCTTACCATCATCGAAATACAAAATAACCGTGAACTAACATACTTCCATCGTATGCTGTATGGAGTGTCGAAGGCTATAACGGATTATATCAGCCTTGGCAACGACTACGACAAGGTGCGCAAAGTGTATAGCATTAATATCGTGTATTTTGAATTGGGGCAGGGCAATGACTATGTGTATCATGGCAAAACCGACTTCAGAGGACTGCATGATTCAAACGATATACTGAAATTGTCAGTGCGCCAGAATGAGCGATTCTTTGGATTGCATAAAAGCGAAGCCTTGCAGCAGAAAGAAGCCGGTGATCTTTTCCCTGAATATTATGTGCTTCGTGTCAATGACTTTGACAAAGTGGCGACGACTCCACTCGACGAATGGATAGAATTCTTGAAAACCGGTTCGATAGCTCCCGAAGCATCAGCACCAGGACTTAGTGAGGCACGTGAATGTCTGCGTGTAGATTCTCTGAGTATTGCTGAACGCAACGATTATGAGCGACACATGGAGTCGCTCCGTTATCAGCGTAGCGTGCTTGATACAAGTCGCGACGAAGGATATGAAGAAGGTCGAGCAGAAGGTCGAGCAGAAGGTCGAGCAGCCGGAATTGCAGAAGGTCGTGCAGCTGGAATTGCAGAAGGTCGAGCAGCCGGAATTGCAGAAGGTCGTACGGAAGGGATTGCTATGGGAATAGACAAGCGTAATATAGAGATAGCAAGAGGAATGCTTGCTGCAAAACTTCCATTGTCGCAAATCTCGCAGATAACAGGACTTTCAGAGGATAAAATCAAAGAATTGCTTTGATTTGAGAAGTTCAAAAGTCAGAAACTGTGTTTCTTGTTATAGATAGAATTTAGTGTTCCTTCAGAGAAAATGATTTTTGTATTTTATTATAGGAATCCATATTGCCTATAAATTATATAGGAAAATAAAGAGCCACGGCATTATAAACGATGTCGTGGCTCTTGTCTTTTTATTGTATTCCGAAATCCATTTGCTGTCTGTTAACTTCCTCAAGTGTGCGCTGCCGTTCCTCGTCGGTCATCTGCTTCGTATCAGTTGATGAAGATGTTGCCGTTCTATAATATTTTGCAGTAGGTTTATCAGTATAACATTTCGGCAACAGTGCCGGAGCACTCTCAATCGTGAGCGTAGCCTCTGCCGGAGCATAAACACCGTCGAAAGCACTATGGGCATGGATAGTTATCTTACCCGGTTTGTCGGTTGCCTGAATGAGCACAGGTGCGCTTCCCCATTCCACAGCGCGCGGATTGGCAAGGATAGACTCGTCGCCGATAATCCTGCCTTCGCCTTCTACCGAAAATTCGATATTGTCTTTTGCAAGACGTTTCACGTTGCCGTTGTCGTCGGTAATCTCAGCCACCACAACGATGAAGTCGCTACCGTCGGCAGTAAGCTCCTTTCCCATTTTGTCGGCATAAAGACGAATCTTTGTGGAACGGCGCGACGGCATCTTCTTTTCCGAGCAAACCACTTTGCCATTTTTAATTCCTTCGGCAAGCAGACTAACGCGCTGCCAGTTTCGCTGCTTGTAGCTGTATTCGCGAGCCTTCCAGAAATTCCAAAAGTCCTTGAATACCACCGGAGCACAAGGTTTGTCGTTTGCATCATGAACCACAGGAAGCGTCATAACTTTGTCGCCCTCAAACTGAGTGAGACGCACGCTGTCGCAATTAGAGAACACCACCACGTCGTTGTCGGAGAACTGAGTCATCTCGTTAGCCACAAACACCATAGGTTCCGCCGTGCGGTCTTGTGAGCGGAACATCTCAAAGGCATATTTCTTCTGTCGGAAAGCATCATAGATACCTCCGTAATATGGGTCAGGATGATATCCGCGCTGATGGTCGAACGGGTGCCACTGGCAACCGCCAATAAACTGTCGCTGGTTGTGGAACATCTCGCCGTAAGTGTCGCAGAGCGATAGAGCCGCTGTAAGCATTGGCTTTTCGCCCCAAGAACGTGCCGCACGGTTCAAGCAGTTGTGAGCATACCAGTCGTCTACCATCTCACCAAATTCGCGGGTAAACACACACTTGTCTGTCGGTGTGCCCTCTTTGCCGATGTCGTCAGTCCAACCATAAACCACGTCATAATTTTCCTTTACTCCAGCCGAGTTCATGTCAGCCACGGCAACAGGTCGTCCGGGATAAGGAAACTCCTCTCTTGTAATGTCAAGTGCCTTCAGTGCAAAGTTCTCCGGATACCGAGTCTCGTTGAGGATAGGTTCCCACATCAGCACACTCGTATGGTTACGGTCGCGACGAATAATCTGACGGGTATTCTCATGCACCAGTTCGCCAAACTTAGGATCCTTGTTCCAATACTGCCATCCCGGTGTAGCCACAATGATAAACAGTCCCAGTTCATCGCAGGCATCCATAAAAGCTGGGTCCTGCGGATAGTGGGCCGTGCGGATGATAGTCATTCCGGCATCCTTTAGTCGCTTGGCGTCGCGCCACTGCTGAGAGTTTGGCAGAGCATTGCCCACATAAGCAAAATCCTGATGGCGGTTGCCACCGATGAGCTGATGATATGGTTTGCCGTTGAGCCAGAAGCCATCCTTTCCGCAGAATTCAGCGTTGCGGATACCCATGCGTACGATACCCCCATCAAGAACCTTTCCGCCATTCGATACGCTGATTTCCACATTATAGAGATATGGCGACTCCGGGCTCCACAGGTGCGGATTCTTCAATATAGAATGTAGAGTGTAGAGCGTAGAGTTGTTGGCAGAAACATTGTTCTTCTGTTTCAGCGTAGCAATAATCTTTCCCGTCTTATCCTTTATCCTTACCACTACAGTAGGCGAGACGGTGGAGTTAGACTTGTTGCCAACCTCAACATTGACAAAAACATCAGCCTTCTTTTCCGAGATATTGTCGTAGTGGAGGAACACTCCTCCGCCGGCAACCTCATTCTGTTCGTTGGCATCAGTAATGGCAACCGGCGACTTGCCGATGAGCCATACGTCGCGATACATTCCGCCATGATAGCAGAAGTCGAGGGCTGCCTGTTTCTTTCCTGGCGGATAGCTTTTGTCGTCGCTATTATCAGCCTTCACAGCTATGATACAGTTATCGCCAGCCTTCACTCCGAGCTTTGTCAGATTAACGATAATAGGCAGATATCCCCCGAGGTGGGAGAGAACCTTCTTTCCGTTTACGAAGATATCCTGTTTGCCCATGATGGCCTCGAAATAAACGGTAATGTCCTTCCCTTTCATGTCAGAAGGAACAGAAAAATGTTTCCGATACCATGTTATGCCCTGGTAGTTTCTGCCGCCACTTGCCTCTGAGGGCTCCAGACGAGAGGTGTGCGGAGCGCATACCACTTCCCATTTAGAATCGTTGAAGTCTTGTGCTTCAGCCCCGTTGACATCGCCGAGATGAAAGCGCCAACCTTGATTAAAGTTATATACTATTCGTCCGCTGTTTCGCAGGGGGAAGAAACCGGCAACGGAAGAGGTCCCTTCAGTGGAGGCCGTGGAGCCCCTCTCAATCCCTCCAAGGGGGGAGGAGGCTGCGACGGTATTTAGACTTGATGATAAAAGTGCGAATGTTATCGCAAATAATATTTTTCTCATTTTTTTAATTTATTGATAGGACTAATAGGATAGATAAGACTAATAGAACAGATAAGACTAATGCAATCTATATACTAATAATCCCTAATCTAATCCATAACAATTTCCACGTGTTTAATTCTTTGTCTGCGCCAAGTGTATATGCAGTGGATATGTCCGTCGGAAGTCTGAATAATCGACGGATAAGAATATTGGCTTACAGGAGAGTCCTCGAGTGTAATTCTGTGGTTCCAGTGCTCGCCGTCCATACAAGTCATTATCGATAGTGGAGTACGTAGTCCTTTGCCGTTCTTAATTCCGTGCGGAATCGGCCTGTCGTTGCAAATAAGTACCTGCAGTCCGTCGCGTAGCGTTACGGCATCCAGTCCGCTGTTGTTGTTCGGAGTTTCGATAAGTCGCAGTTTTGACCAAGTCTCCCCGTTGTCAGAACTGAATGTAATGCCAATATGTTCACTTCTTGTACGAGCCACGGCAGCCAGTCGACCGTCCTTCAAGAATATGATGCTCGGTTGAATGGCAAGGTCCTTCAGCTTCTTCTTTCCGTCGACCTCGATGCTGTCAGCCTCTACGAAATCCGTACGTTTCCATGTCTTTCCCATATCGTCGGAATATTCAAAATAGAGTCTCCATCCGTTATCCTCGATACTTGCCGGAGCGATGATTCTCCCTTTGCTCATTACAGGTTTATTCTTCACCGGTCCGAGGAAGCCTTTCTGTAGCGGTTCCCTTTTCGACCATGTCTTACCGCCGTCCTTAGAGCGTACCATCCATCCAGTCCAGTCGCTCACCTTACTTCCTATTTTAAAGTAAATAACGAGGTCTCCCCTTGGAATCTGATAAACCACAGGGTTCCAGCAAGCCTTGCGTATCGAGTCGTTCATCACTCCGTCAGCCACCATCTGCGGCTTTGTCCACACTTTGCTTCCTTTAGCCTTACGACTTACCCAAATACAAACGTCAGGGTTGCGCTCCTTCGTACCTCCGAAGTAGGTAGCAATCAAGTCTCCGTTAGTCGCCTCAGCGATAGTAGCCGAATGACATTCCGGGAACGAAGCCTTAGTGTACAGGAACTCGTCGCAGACGATATCCTTGTCTCTCAAAGGCAGCTTTTCCGTAAAGGAGTACTTACCTGAGCCGATGTTCGTTTTCGTACCGTCAGGCATGAAAAGCGTAGCCGTCGTATTTGCCGGAATCTCAACATTCCATTTCACGTAGCCGTTTTCCTTTCTCCATTTGCTCACGATTTTTCCGTAAATGCTCATATACGAAGAGTTGATGTCGTCAATCTCGTCGGTATTGAAGTCTGGCTTCAATATGATATGCTTGTATCCCGGTTTCTCCGGGTCGCTGTTGATACCACCGAGGTCTTGATAAATCCACGACACGAGGTCGCCGAGCAGCATCACGTGGTTTCCGCTGTTCATCTTCGGACTTGCCGTGTTTCCGTTCCAGAGCTCCCAAGACGTAGTAGCCCCGTTTTCAGCCATATATCCCCAACTCGGATAAGCCTTGTTCGTAGCGAGCAACCATGCCACGTCGCCTCTTCCCATATCCGTAAGACCATGCATAAGCCACTGCACTCCGATAACGCCGCACGATATTCTCCCCTTGTTCAGGGTTATGATATTCTTCAGAATATTCTTCTCTACCTCTTCCTTCACATACGGGTTGTCGATCATTCCGAAGGCAAACGGCAATAGGTTAGCCGTACAGGTGTTGTTACCGTAGAACGTGGAGTCCGGGTAAAGCAGTCCGCCGTCAGCCTCGTGCGTATTTCTATTGACGGTAAGGAATTTCTTGTTGAAAGCCTCCTTCACCTCCTCAGCTTTCTTCGAGAATGCGTCAGCGTCTGTTGTCTTTCCGAGAATATTGGCAAAGCGTGCCATTTTCTTGTTCAGCAGATAGTAATAAGCCGTAGCAATCAGCGTCCCGTCGGTTGTGCGTTTCGGGTCGCGGCTATGAATCATCTTAATGTCTTCAGGCGGCACACACCAGTCGCCGTATTTGTCGCGTGGCATCAGTCCGTCCTTTTCATACTGGTAGCTCATGTGGTCAATCCATCTCTTTGCCGCCGGGTAGTAACGGCTGATAGCTGAGCGGTCGCCAAACTGGTCGTATTGCATTTCCATAGAAAACGGCAAGGCAGCCGGCCATGTGATATTGTCAGAATAGTAGTTCCAGTAAGCCGGAGCAACATCAGGTATGCATCCGTCCTCGCGCTGGGCCTCGGTTATGTCGCGGTCCCATTTGTTGTAGAGCAGGTTGTTGTCGAAGATAAACGACTCTCCCAGACAACCCCTTGTCCTGTCGCCGAGCCACGGCTGTCTTTCGTCGCGCTGCGGACAGTCTACTGGCATCCCTTTATAATTTGCAAGGATACCCCATTTTGCATTATGGTAAACCTTGTTCAGAATAGAGTCAGAGCAAGAGAACGTTCCGATTTCCTCCATCTCGTCGCTTACCACCTCACCTATGAAGTCTTCCTTCTTGGGGTCCTTCAGTCCTGTAATCTCAGCATATCTGAAACCGTGGTAAACAAAAGTAGGGTTCCACCATTTCCCCTTCTCCATACCGTCAGCCACGTAGCAGTCGGTAGACAGAGCATTACGTAGGTTATCGCGGTAAAGCTTTCCGTCCTTCGTCAGGGTTTCTGCAAATCTGATCTTTATAGAATCTCCGTTCGTCGCATTACTGATTTTCATTTTCAGCCATCCGGCGATATTCTGTCCGAGGTCGATAATAGCCGTGTCGCCATGCATAGTGATGCTTTGTGCCTTCATCTGTTTCAGCACTTTCATGTATGGCATCATCGTTCCGCGCAGCGTTCCTGTAGGTATAGCCACGCGTTCGGCCTTTTCCCAAGCTTTGTCGTCGAATCCGGTAGAAGTCCAGTCTTTAAACTCCTTTCGTGCATCATATATTTCGCCGTCATATTCATTGTTGGAGCGAATAGCCCCGTCGGCATTAAGTTTCCATTTAGCGTCGGTAGATACCGTTTTCTTTGTTCCGTCGGCAAATTCAATTATAATGTTTGCGCGTAGTTTCGGATAGCCGAAATTAGTAATCTTATATGGTTTCTTCTTCTGCTGCATAGTGTAGTAGCGTCCGTTTCCGAGAGCCACGCCGATGGCATTGTCTTTTTGCAGCATGTCGGTCACGTCGAAGGCATTATACAAAACCGTCTTGCGGTAGTCCGTAGGCGCCGGTGCCAGAACCTGGTTGCCCACTTTCTTTCCGTTGATATAAGCTTCATACATGCCCAGTCCGCTGATATACAGAGTAGCTTTCTTCACCGGTTTGTCGAGCGAAAACTCTTTTCTGAGATACCTTGTCGAGAGCTGGCTGTGAATTTCCTCCTTGTCCCAAGGCTTAGCGGCGTCAAATCCAATCCACTGTCCGCTCCAGTCAGACTCCGTGAGCAGTCCCACGTTCCACATCGCCACATCGCTCCATGCCGATGCCCCCTTCGATGTTTCCACCTTCACTCGCCAGTAGCAAGTAGTGTTGCTGCGCAGTTGTTTGCCGGCATATTCAACCCATTGCGAGTTGTCGCTATTAACCTTTACATTCCACAGGTCTCCGTCGCATTTTATAGCCTTCTCCTTAGTAGAAGAAACGATGATGTGGTATGTCTTCTGCACGACATCATTCTTGTCGCTTTCGATTCTCCATCCCAGCCGTGGGGTAGGGGTGTCGATACTCATCGGAGCAACCATTCTCTCCGTTCTGAGGTCGACAATCCTAATACCATTTGCGGTAGGATTAGTGGCGGCATAGCTGTTCACCAACAGTGCTGCCGTCATTGTAGATAAAAATATTCTTTTCATAATTCCGGAATTACATTATAATGTGTCTATAGATATAGACGTTTCAGTCTTTTTATTGTACCCTTTGTTTCCTACCTTATTATATAGAGGCATTTCTGATTCTATTCTTCCTCTCTGCCTTCTTTGGATTAGGATGTAACAACCGAATTTAGGACTTAGGTTGTAAGTATAAAATTTTTTTCAGAAAAAAGTATCAAAGTATCATTGTCCTGGAAATGCGGTGTTTTAACAAATTGACAATCAGTGAAATACAGAAACTTTGAATTCTTGTCTGCCTTGATAAGTATCATCGAAGTATCATTAAAAGTATCATGAATGCATTTTTCACCGATGCCCACAGCTTGGGCATTGATGCCCCAGGGCGTGGGCAATGGTTGCCCACTCTGCGGGCATAAAAATGGGCAATGTATTTGACTTTTATTTATATGGATTATATGGTGCATAAATGATGGTTTGATGACAAATTCTTCAATGATACTTAGATGATACATTTTATGATACATCTTGTAAAACAAAAAGAAAAGTATCATTCTTGTATATTGAAGACAGACAGTAAGTTATATTTAATTTAAAGCGAAAAAATGATACAATGATACTTTTCCAGAAAAAAACTTTTTCTTGTATATAAGAGCGACATTCATGTCTTCCGCTTTAGGCTTTCGTAAGAATCCCATTGAAACTGGACTTTCTTATGGCTTACCGGAACTGTTGAAGAAGTATCAAAAAATTAAAGCAAAGATGCACCTTTAGTGCAAGATAGAAACACTGCCGGTGTTTGATAGAAACGCTACTGCCGTTTGATAGAAACGCTACTGCCGGTATGATTTATGGTATAGCCATTCTTAATGGCGGTATGACATATTGTAAATCAACTTTTCTTTAATTATATAAGGTATATGGAAACGATTTGTACCATATTTGTGGTATTTATTGATGAAATTGCAATAAAAATAGAAGAAAAACTTTCAAAAGCTTGCATTTAATTAAAATTAGCTTTATTTTTGCAATCGAAATTTTGAGTAACAAAAGGAACGTTTTCGTTAAGCCAAATGAGCAGAGTGAAGCTTGCTTCAACTCTGCCATGGCGAGAAAAGGTACATGGTAGTGAACATTAACCAATCATAAAGTTATCGCTTATGAACAGTAAACTCAACTTCATCATCACAGGAGCGACAGCGGCAATGCTTTTATTGCCGGCCAAGACAGACGCTCAGAAACTTGAACTTGGTTTGAGAAGCTCAATTCCGGCTTCCGTGTTACAAACAGCTAAAAAGGCTACACCTGCACAGCAGCGCCAACTCGACAAGAAAGTACAGGCACAGCATCCGCTACTCTTCAAGCAGAGGATTCTGAATCGCCTGAATACTTCAGGTCTGCGCGAGGTGGCTGCAGGAAAAAAGATTTCACCGATGCAGCTCTCGCCGAGAGTTCCGCTGAAGGCAGCGAAATACACATCCGGAAGAGAGTTGTGGGGTAACGTAATCAACGACAACACTTGGGGCGATGATGACAAGGCTTATGGCTTCTATAGCTTCAATGCCGTAAACAACATCGCAGTAAGTCCGCTTGGTGTAAACGAGAATCTTATCGCCAACGGAGGAGGAGCAGTAGTCGGCGACAAGTTCTATTACGTAAACTATATCTCGTTCTGGGGATATATCTTTGCATCACTCTACACATTCGACACCAACACTTGGGAGCAGGATGGAGAGGCTGTAAGTCTTGAAGACTATACTCTTATTGCTGCAGAAACGGCAGTAGCACCAAACGGTACAGTCTACGGAGAGTTCTACAATTCAAATTTGGATGGCTATGAACTCGGTATTGCCGACTATGCCAATGCTACGCGAACAACCATCGGAACACTGCAGAACCAGTATGTTGCCCTCGGTATCACAAGCGACAACAAGCTCTATGGTATCGCTGCCGACGGTAACCTCTATTCTATCGATACATCGACAGCAGCAGAAACCCTCGTGGGAGCAACCGGACTGACAATTTCCGATGATGAGGGAGCTTACTATCAGAGCGGTGAAATAGACCAGAAGACAAACACCTTCTATTGGGCAACAACAGAGATAACGGGAACTCCGGCACCGGCACTGTATACCGTTAACCTTACGACAGGTGCGGCAGAGAAAGTGGGAGACTTCACTAACCAGAACCTTGTTGTAGCACTCACTGTTCCAGAGGCTATAGCCGACGGAGCACCGGCTGCAGTTACCGACTTGAAGGCAGACTTCAAGGATGGTTCGCTGACGGGTACCGTATCTTTCAAGATTCCTACGACAAATGCCAAGGGCGACGCCCTTACAGGCAACGTTGACTATACAATAACAGCCGGCACCGAAACTCTTGCCTCTGGTTCTGCAGCAGCAGGAGACGCGGTAACAAAAGACGTTACATTTGCTGCCGACGGAAAGAAGACAATCGTCATCACTCCTTCAAATGCTGAGGGTAAGGGTGTTACTGCCAAGACTTCACTGTATGTTGGTTACGACACGCCGAAAGCTGTAGACGGAGTAAATTTCTCTATCGACGATGCTACAGGTAAGGTTGACCTCTCATGGTCGCCAGTTACAGCAGGTATAAACAACGGATATATCGGCGACATCAAATACGATGTTGTTCGTTATCCCGACAAGAAGGTCGTTGCCGAAGGCTTGACTGATACGAAATTCACTGAGACGGTTCCTGACGGGAAACTCTCCGCTTATTCATACGGTATTACTGCTACTAACGGCAGAACGACGAGCAAGGAGACACGTACTGACTATAAAACTCATGGTGAAGCCATCACTCCGCCATATTCTGAGGACTTCCAGAGCGAGGAGTCTATTGCATTCTTCAACATCATCGATGCTAACAACGATGAGCGCACTTGGTCGCGCTTCGTAGACAGTGCAGGAAACGGTATTGCAAGATATACATACAGTGGTGCCAACGCTGGCGACGACTGGCTTATCACTCCACCTATAAAGGTAGAGAAGGGTAAGGTATATAAGGTAAGCTTCAAGGCTCAGTCATATTTGAGCTCGATGCCAGAGCGTATCGAGGTGAAATATGGCAATAGCAGTACCGCAGAGGGCATGACAAAAGAGATACTTCCGGCTACCGACCTTACTACAGAGGGCTTTACAGAATACTCAAAGGAGATTACTGCCGACGAAACAGGCAATCTCTATGTAGGATTCCATGCCATCAGCGATGCCGACATGTTCTATCTTGATGTTGACGACATCAGTGTAGGTGCTGGTATGGCAACGACAGCTCCAGATTCTATATCTGAGTTGACAGTAACACCGGGTGCAAAGGGAGCAAAGAGCGCTACTATCAGCTTCCGCACTCCTACAAAGGACATCACAGGTGCTGCACTTTCCGGTAAGGTCAATGTTACTGTAAGCCGCGACGGAAAGGTGATTAAGGAATACAAAGACCTTGCTGCCGGTTCTGTTGCTTCGTTCTTCGACCGTGAACCTGCTGAGGGATTCAACACCTACAGTGCCGTTACTTCGAATGCTGACGGAACTGGTCGTGAGTCTAAGAAGGTTACAGTATATGTGGGTATCGACAAACCGGGAGATCCATCTGGATTGAACACTGCCGACAACTCTACATCTGTTAATATATCATGGAAGAAATCTGAGGAAGGTGCCAACGGAGGATATGTTGACCCGCAGACACTGAAACATAATGTATACAACCTCATTGCTGGTACATACGGGTACGACACGGAGCTCGCCGGAACAACGGATGAAGGCGCTACGTCGTATGATATGGACTATAACACCACTGAAGGCGATCAGGATCTCGTACAGTTCGGAGTATCGGCTGTCAACGACAAGGGCGAGAGTAGCATCATGCTCACACCGGGCATCGTAGTAGGTAAGCCATACAATATCCCGTTCTTCGAGAGTCTTGCAGGCGGTAACCTTGCTTACGACATGTGGTGGACAAGCCGTAGCGGCAATTCTCAGATGGGCTTGACAAAGGATGACTCTTCTGACAACGACGGCGGTAGCTTCATATATGCTTCTACTGCAGATGAGGATAATGCTACTATCGCATCCGGAAAGATTAACCTTGCAGGTGCTACCAACCCGATGATCGTGTTCAGCCACAAGGCTGCTGCCGGCAGCAACGCCAAGATTGTAGTTTCTGCACAGAAGCCAGACGGAACAAGTGATGTGCTTGAAACTATCGACTACTCTAAGATCCCGGCTGCCGATGCAGGCAAGTGGATTCGCAAGTCGGTTGCATTGAAGAGCGACTACACTTCTCTACCTTATATTATGGTTAAGTTCACAGCTTCGGCTAAGGCTGAAACAAGCGTATTGCTTGATGAGGTTTACGTTCGCGACATCCTTGAGAGCGATGTTACTCTGAGCGACATCTCTGCTCCTACTAAGGTTAAGAAGGGAGAGACGGCAAAGGTTGACGTGACGGTAACTAACTTCGGAAGCAACGATGCCAAGAACTACACCGTGAAACTCTATGCTGGCGACAAGCTCGTTGACAGCAAGGAGGAGAAGGAAACTCTCGCTCCGTTTGCTTCAAAGACCTACTCGTTCGATTATGCAACAAGTGTTCTTGACGAGGGTACATCTGTTGATTTGAAGGCTGAAGTGACATACGCCGACGACTTGAATCCTGACGACAATACGAAGTCGACTACTCTTGCATACGCCGTTTCTAACAAACCGCGTCCTGAGACTGTAACGGCAACCGACAACGGCGATGCTACTGTCAAGGTTTCATGGAGCGCCGTAACAGAACAGGCACAGGTTGTTTCCGACGGATTCGAGGATTACGATGCTTGGGCTGTAGACAAATTCGGCGAATGGACGGCTAAGACCGGAACTTCTACACCGGAGGGTGCTGTGAACGGAGGCTTGTTCCAAAACTATGCTTACCCAACTCAGGGTCAGAGCTTTGCATTCACATTGGTAGAACCTCTCAACGAGTGGATTTCTGAGGATGTACTCGAAAAAAATCCTTCGCTGACTCCTCATGGAGGCAACAAGTATATTGCTTCGTTCTACAAGTATGATCCGAATAGCGAGAGCGAGGAATTCTTCGATGCAGACAACTGGCTTATCAGTCCGACACTGAGCGGAAAGAAGCAGACTGTTTCATTCTGGATTTCAAACAACAATACATCATCTCAGGAGTATCCTGAAACATTCGATGTACTCTACTCTAAGGATGGAACCGACATCGACAAGTTCGTGAAGATTGGCGACACACACACTGCAAGCAGCGGTGCATGGGAAGAGGTTACTGTTGATATTCCTGATGGAGCAACTCGCTTCGCAATTCACCAGAATACTCCAAATGCTACGAACTTCATGTTCATGATTGATGACGTCAACTATGAAACCGGTTCTGGTAAGGTTACAGGATACAAGGTTTACCGCGACGGCAAACTCCTGAAGACTCTCGATGCCGACAAGGTTGAGTTTACCGACGAGACTGCTGAGTATGGCAAGACTTATGTATATGCTGTTTCTGCCGTATTCGCCGACGGTGAGTCTGAGGCAACAATTGCTACGGCAATTACTACCGACATCGATAACGTGGAGAATGTTTTGAAGGCTTCTTCTTACAATGTTTACACTATCGACGGCAAACTTATCGGAACTGACATGAAGTCGCTGAAGAACCTCAAGAGCGGTTCGTATATCATCAACGACCAGAAGGTTGTCATCAGATAAAGCCTCGTGGCTAAGATGAAAACCAATAGATAATCAATGCCACATCCGCAATTCTTGTTACGGATGTGGCATTTTAAGTATTATAACACTTTTTCCTATTTATATTTATGACAAACAACATTATATCATCAGACAAACGACGCTATGGCATGATTGCTATTGCTGTTGCTGCAATGGCGCTTTTTGCTGACTTCGCTTCGGCTAAGCCGCGTACGGATAAACAGATGCGGGATGTGGCGATTGCTAAAATGCTGAAAAGAACTGCCGGACAGGCGGCTGCTCCGTCGGCTACACAGGCTGTAAAGGAGATTACCCGTGATGAAGGGTATGTTATATTTGGAAAAGACGGTGGCGGATTCGTTGTTGTCTCTACTGACGATATGGCTCCTGAGGTATTGGGATATTCTGATGCCCGGATTTCATCAACTATTTCTAATGAAAATTTCAAGTGGTGGCTACAGGCTGTCAACGGGGTTGTGAAGGCTGCGGCTAAAAGCAATACGCCGATTTTGCGCGTTACTAAGCCTGATGCCTCGCGCTATGATGTTGCTGTGGATGCACTCTGTTCGTCAAGATGGGGACAGGAGGAACCTTACTGGAACCAATGTCCGATGGGGACTGCCGGCAGATGTCTTACCGGGTGTGTGGCTACATCAACGGCTCAGGTGCTTTACTATCATAAAGGTCCGAAGACTGGAGTAGGTACGCGAACTATATATTATCCTGCTAACAATACCTGCGGTACTCCGGTTACTGCCGATTTTGGCAATGACGAGTTCGATTGGGACAATATGATTGACGTTTATACTCCAGGCAACTATACCTCTCAGCAGGCTGATGCCGTGGCTTTGCTGATGAAAGACTGTGGGGTGTCTACGAATATGAGCTATTCGCCGGAAGGCAGTGGGGCGTATCATGACCAGACTGCCGAAGGACTGAGAAAGTATTTCGGTCTTACGGATGCAAAATATGTTTGGCGCAAAGATTACTCCGAGAAGGAATGGATGGAACTGATGTATGACCAGATTACGAAACGACAGCCTGTGATATATGGTGGCGACGACTGGTCGGGCGGACATTCTTTTGTTCTCGACGGATACGACAGCGACGGACTGGTGCATATCAACTGGGGATGGGAAGGCGAAGACGACGGATATTACGACATTGCCCTGCTGAACCCGTCGGGATACCAGTTTTCAAGAAACCAGGATGCTATTATCAATATTACTCCGGAACCGGCTAAGGAGATGATTTCTGACACTGTTAAGGTTAATGCTCCGGGAACTCTGCGCTCTGTCTTGAATGGGGAGATGATTTTCCAGTATGACACCTTGCGTATCGAGGGAAAGATAAACGGTACTGATCTGAAGACACTGAGGGCTATGGCTGGCCGTGATGAATTCGGAGAGAAGACGGAGGGCGGACTGAGAACTCTTGATCTTACTGCTGCTACTATCGTGAGTGGCGGTGATGCTTATCTAAACGAGGCTGGGAAAGGTCTGCTTATCGATAAGGAGAGCATAGTACCTAAGAAAGCTTTCTATGGTTGCTCACTGCGCACGTTGCTGCTGCCAGACGGGATTAAGTCTATTGGTAGCGGTGCCTTTGCTTATTGCAGTCGCTTGGATTCCGTTAGACTTGTTCCGGCAAAGGATGCCGACTTCTTGATGAAAGACAATATCTTGTATTCTACTGACGGCAAGACGGTCGTTGGCTCTCTGCCGAGAATTGCCGACAAACTTAACATAACTGGCGATGTTACGAAGATTGGAGCGTATGCTTTCTCTTCAAGAAACAGAATTAAGAAAATCATCTTTGGCAGTCAGTTGGAATCTATTGCCGAGGGGGCTTTTGCCGATTGTGGTTCGGTGAGCGAGATTCGTGTGGTTAGCAAGACACCTGTGGCTATCACTGGAGCTGGAGCTTTCGATGGCATAAACAAGACGAGTTGTTCACTTTATGTGCGTGCCGGTTCTACGGCGAAGTTTAAGAGTGCTTCGCAGTGGGGCGACTTCAAGAATATCGTGGAATACGGCACTACAGTGAAAGCCCGTAATTCGATGCGCAAATACGGGGATGAGAATCCTAAGATGGGATATACTATAAATGGCGATTTCGTTGAGGGTGTGCCTGAGGTTACCTGTGATGCTACGCCAACATCGCCTGCCGGCAGATATACGATACATATATCAAGAGGTACGATTACTGATGAGGCTGTGGAGTTTGAGGATGGCTTCCTTATCGTGAAGCAGGCTCCGCTGACGGTTGGTGTAGAGGATGCAACTCGTCCGGAAGGTGAAGAGAATCCTACGTTCTCTTTGACTTTCGATGGTTTCAAGAATAACGAGACGGCTGCTGATGCCTTTACCGTAATGCCTGTTGCTACTTGTGAGGCTGACGTTTATTCTCCTGTAGGTATATATCCTATTTCGGTTAGTGGCGGTGAGGCTGCAAATTACGAACTGACTTATACCAGCGGTAACCTTACCGTAACAAAGTCGACAACCGGAATTTCGGCAATCGGCGGAGATAACGGAAGTGATACTTTTAATGTTTACTCTGTAAGTGGAAAACTGATATTAAAAGATGTTCGTGGCTTTGAGACCTTGCCTAAGGGGATGTATATTATTGAAAGTCGTGATGGAGGAAAAGCAGTTTGCCACAAGATAACAGTAAAGTAATTTATGTGATGTTTTGTGCTAATCATAGGAAAGTCAAGATATTAAGTACTTGATTTTGATTCTTTAATAATTTAAGTTTCTGATTTAGTTCTTCCCCTCCCCCGCCTCCCCCTCCGGGGCGGAGCAGTTACTCTTTCTATCTGAAAGCAAATGGATTTGTTGTTGACAAGATTCGCATGATTATTATTAGCAACTTGTTTATCGAATAAAAAAATATGCAAGTTCTTTAGCAGTCAAAGGAAACTGCTCCGCCCCTGACAAGGGGAGGCGGGTGAGGGGAAAACTAAATTCGAGTTTAGTTAATAATAGTTCCAATAACCAATTCCGGATTTGAATGGTTATTGGAACTTTTCTTTTCTATTTCTTCTTAGGATAGAATCTCAGTTGGTCTTCTGTTTCTATTGTAACCTTATTTTCATCGAGCTTCGAACTGTCGAGCTTGAAAACCTTGATGAAGAAATCATAAACGGCGTTGCGCTTGTTCGGTCCGAAGTCGTGGCGCTCCTTGGGCAAGTGAACGTCGGAGACATTCTCTTTTTTGCCGTAGAAGCCATAGATGCGCTGTAGGTAGGGCAGTTCAAGGGTCGGAGTGGTAGATGTCCAGTCGCCTCCGTCGCTGACGAGTCCTAATGGTTTTGGTGCAAACATTGCCGCAATCTCGGCATTGCATGTTCCGCCACCGGCAAGCTGTATCGGCATTCCGCTTTCGCATGGGCATCCGCCGTCGAACCACGACGACAGACTTACCACCGGGCATGCTGCCGTGTACCGAGAGTCAAGGGCCGTGAGCAGAACGGTCTGTGTGCCGCCACCAGAACCGCCATTCACTCCGATGCGCGTCTTGTCTACATCCTTCCGCTTTATCATCCAGTCGAGGATACGTATTCCGTTGAGAGCCTGCATCTGGTGAGCCTCGGCGGTATGGTGAGCCTCGGCTCCTACCTCATCTTCCGACTCTCCCCATCCCCAAAGGTCGAAGTCTACGCAGATGGCTCCCATACGGGCGAGGGTACCCAGTCGCTGCTGTTGCACCTTTCCGTAGCGACCGTTAAGGAAATGTCCGTTCGGACAGATAATCAGCGGATGTTTTCCCTTGGCTATAGGAGCATATATAGAACCCTTCACGGTATGTCCGTTTACTGTCTTCATGCAGAAATTCTGCACCGTATATCCGTCGTATTTCCTGATTTTAGAAACGAGCGGTTTCTCATTTGAACATTTTGCCAGCAGCGGGTCTATGCCGAGTCGCTCCCTCACTTCGCGGCGCAATGTGTCGCGGCGTGCTTCCCACTGAGCCTTGTCGCTGTATTTTGAGGCGAGATACGGTATGAGTTTCTCTCCGTCTGCCGGTTGGCGGCGCGGATATTCATACTGCTTTATCTTATACAGGTTGCCGTTTTGCTTCAGGGCATAGAAGTCGAATGGCTTGAGGATATTGTCGAATGTCTCCTCAAGAGAATACGGACGGATGCGGAAGTCGGCATAATTGAGCTTCAGTCCCGTAGTGTCCACATTAAACTTCAGTTTCACGTTAAAGTGCTTTGCCACATCGTTAAGCACGTCGCCCAGCGGTCGTGCATACTTCGTTTCAAAAGTCTGTGCTCCGCATGTCGTAGCGGCAAGCAGGGCAGCTATAAGTAGTGAGTTCTTCTTCATTGTTTGTTTTTTATTTATTTTAGTTTTGGATTTAATATTTATAATGATATGCTAAAATCATTCCGACAATATCCTAATTCAAAATTATTATAAAGTATACTTTGCAAAAATACGTAATTATTTTAAAGTATACTTGCAAATAATTGGAAAAGTACAGTTCCCCGTGATGATTTTTGGCTCCGTCTACTCTCATGATTTTATATTATTTGTCGGATTTGAATATTTTAGCATAGATTATTTGTCAGATTTGAGTATTTTAAATGCATTTATATCTGAAAAATCAAAGATTTAGGCAATGCTGAAATATGTCAAAAGAAATATAGACGTTTT